>JAAUYJ010103421.1_pt1 | contig 27342 bp, 13 predicted proteins | sample 7278031 | NCBI WGS metagenome assembly JAAUYJ01 (sample SAMN14350222, study PRJNA611818) | marine sediment metagenome | isolation source: surface marine sediment (1.8m) | place: French Polynesia: Moorea | collected 2018-08 | reverse complement strand
CATCGCCCCATCTCCCCATCTCCCCATCTCCCCATCTCCCCAGCTCCCCATTTACCCACACTACCGGTGAATCGTTTACAAATAATATGCACCACCACCCATAATTTTCTAATTATACCATTTTGAAAAAAGAATGTTACGAATAGTAAGGGCGATAAAAAGATTTGATCAGAGATGTCATTTTGACAAAAAAGATGATTTACGGCATAAAAAATGGTATTAAAGCCATTCCCATGCGACTCCTGACTCCTGACTCCTGATTCCTAAAAATTCCCCTAGATATTTGTAGCAAACATTTATCAAATTGGTATTACTTCAAGCCTTCAATCTCTTCACCTCCCCATCTCCCCACCCCCCATCTCTGCCAACTATACAATTAAGTATTCAACCGGATTTGATATAAGATGCTAGCTAAATCCTGTTTGCAGAGCATTCCGCAAGGAAAACCTAATAGCTAGTTAAGAATTATCTAAACCAAAAAAAGCCATCCCCAAAAAGCCTTAAATCAGATAAAATATCAAAGACTTTTGCAAAAAATCCATACTTTTGGCTGAGGCTCAACTCAGTTAAAGATTTAATGAACGTGCTTAAATATTTAAGCAGTATCTTAAATTAATTCTCATATCTAAGGGTCTACTCCTAGCAATGATATATTATATAGATTTTGAGTTGACCTAGCATACTACCAACCTGTCAGCCTCCCAGGTGATGCTCCAGCTTAAACCCAAGTTGAAATTTTCCTTCGGAGGTATTAAAAGCAAATAAGGATAAGGGCATAAAATAGGTTTCACCCTGTATAGTCTAAATATTTATCCAAACCAGCTTAACAATTAGTACCATTAGCGGAGTAAATTTCGCCATGTCATCAGAAAACTTCTCACAGCAAAAAAACCTGGAGGTACTTGGTCAAAAAAACTCTAGGAATGGAGTTAACAGCTACAACAGTAGTTCTCTAGCCAAGAGAGAAACGGTAAATACCATCACCTCAGAACCCATAACCAAAAATCCAAGTAACGACCCAAACGTCAAATCAGAAAAAAATTCCCAACCAAAACCACAAAAACCTAATAAACGCCCAAAAAGTTTTTGGACATGGCAACTAATCTGGTGGACTGTAGCTACAGGGTTTGGCATTACAGGTGGTGCAGCACTTCTGTGGTTGCTAGTCAACCCACCCCAGCCTAACTGTCAACAAATTTCAGCCTTATCAGCAGATGGAGAGCGACTTTACTGCGCTCATCAAGCAGCCGAGTCACAAGACCTAGAAGAATTAGAGCAAGCTCTGGCTTTGGTAGAAAGTTGGTCAGAAGACCATCCTTTATATCAGCTAGGTCAACAAATGACAGGAGAGTGGACAAAACTAATTATCTCCATTGCAAATCAAAAAATTAGAGAAGGTAATCTACAAGCAGCCCTCGATACAGTAGCCAAAATTCCGAAAACAAGTCCAGCTTATTCCAGAGTAGAAGAAGCTATAGCAGGTTGGAAAAAACAATGGGCAGAAGGCCAATCTCTCTACGATAAATCTCAAACAGCCCTGAAAGCTCAAGACTGGAATAAAGCTTCTGCTTATGCTTTGGCAATGTCAAAACTAGATAATGTTCACTGGCAAGATATAAGATTTAAAGAGCTATTACAGCGCATGGCTGTGGAAAAAAAAGCCTGGGAAATGCTCAAAGATGCTCGTAACTTAATTTATGAAGAAACAGTACAAGAATATGCAGAAGCAATTACTCTAGCCAGAAAAATAGACTCCAATCTCTACATTCGTGAAAAAGCAGACAAAGATATTCAAAATTGGATTCGTAGTTTAATCAAAATCGCCGATAAACGAATAGAAGAAAAAGATTTAAAAGGGGCGATCGCTGCCATAGAATACATCCCTTCAGATCATAAACTCAAAAAAGAAGCCGAAGACTTAATATTACTTGGTCATGCTAAAGCAGCAACTTGGAATAAATCTGTGGGAGGGTCTCAAATTAGTAATATGGCAGCCCTTGTAGAAGGAAAAGCAGCAGCATCTCAGATTACTTCAAATAGTCCTTACTATCAAGAGGCTCAAACACAAATCAAGCAACTGAAACAGCAGTTAGACGACCTAACCTATATTCAGTTGGCTAACGCCATTGCCAGTGTGGGTCAACCAGCGACATTCAAGCTGGCCATAGACCAAGCTCAAATGGTGAGTCAAGGACAAGTACTGAGAATTCCCGCTCAAACCTTAATTGCTGGATGGCGCAAAGATATTCTCCGCATTGAAGACCGACCATACATCACCCTAGCCAAAGAACTAAGCGAGCAGAAAACAGTTGATAGTTACAATTCAGCCATCAAACAAGCCAGTTATGTTGCTTTGGAGCGGCCTCTAAGAATAGAAGCTCAAACCCTAATAGCCGAATGGAATAAACGAGTACAAATTATCGAAGATTCACCTTTACTAGCAGAAGCTCGGGCTTTGGCTAAAGAAGGAAATTTAGGACAAGCCATCGACCTTGCATATCAAATAGAAAGTGGTCGAGCTTTGTACGAAGAAGCTCAAGATGAAATTTATAAGTGGACTACAGAACTACAAATTGCCCAAGACCGACCCATTCTTAATCAAGCTTATAGTCTCGCAGACCAAGGTAGCCTGACTGCTGCCATTAATACAGCTTATCAGATTGGCTATGGCCGCGCTCTATACTACGAAGCTCAGGGGGCTATTTCTCGATGGGCTGCCGAAAGAGATGCTATTTGGGCAGCCCAACAAGCAGAGGAGGCCAGAAGACGACGACAGTATGCCCCTGCACCAGCGCCTAGCCCGCAATATTATGCACCAGCGCCTAGCCCGCAATATTATGCACCAGCGCCTAGTCCACAATATTATGCACCAGCGCCTAGCCCGCAATATTATGCACCAGCGCCTAGTCCACAATATTATGAACCAGCCCCACAGAGGTCTTATTCGCCAGCCCCTGCTCCGGCTCCAGCACCAGCACCAGCACCAGCAGCCAGTTCAGATGCTTATTTACTTCAAGAATAATCAAGCAATTTAAGATTTAAGATTTAAGATTTAATTTAAGATGCGTGGGAAACTTTAAACTTAACTTTTGTCTACGGCTAAATCAAATATAGAATTGCTCAATTATGTGAAAAATATGCGATAAGATTTATAGAAAAATCAGAAATTTCTACAAGTCTGGCTTCCTTTTTAGATGGTGAAAATCTAGCTATTTATTTTCAAAGACTAGGCGGTGAGACTCAGAACCTACATCTGATCAAGAAACCGCTGATACTATAGGAGAAATAACAAAGCTTGGCTTGTATAGAAGTAATCTTACAGCGCTTCCCGATGTTATGAGGTAGACACCTACTGCTGTAAGGGCGATTAGCTAATCACCCCCTACTGAACCCCGCCAGAGTCTATCCGCGGGGGCGAGGGCAAACTTCTGAATCAACGTGAAACAGTATTATAATTCCCGTAACTTTAGTCCGGGAAGTAGTCTAAATCTCTAAATCCTCAATCAATTTATGATTAATGAATCAGCATTAAAATTGCTGCTAATTGATAATGACCCTATATTTCGGATAGGGTTAAAAGCTGCCTGCGAACAGTTTCCAGACATAGAAATAGTAGGGGAGGCAGAAGTAAATAGAGAAGTTTTTCAACTCCTGCAAAACTTAACTACAACAGAAAATCAATCCTCCACTAATACTAAAATTACTGACACAATTAACTTAGTAATTTTAGACATAGAAACACAAAATTTACCATCTGAAATTTCCGAGACAATTTCAATATCTGGAATAGAATTATGTAAACAGTTAAAAATCTCATATCCTGAGCTACCAATACTTTTACTCACCTCTCTTCAAAACACTGAAGTATTGACAGTAGCGCAAGAATTCGGCATCAATGGATATTGTTATAAAGGAATCAGTATTTCTGAGTTAATTAACATCATTCGACAGGTAGCAAATGGTCAGTCTTATTGGGTAAATACTATCACCACAGAAACTCAACAAAAAGATGCTCAAAAAGATTCTCAAAACGCTCCAAATTCAGGATTAACAATTCCAACAGGCAACTTTTTTCAGACTCTTCGTTACAATGCTTCTAAGTCAGGATTAAAACAAATAGAGACTTCCCTAGAAGAAGTAACATCCCAACTCAATCAAAGTTTAGAAAATCTAGACCGCAAAAATTTAACTTCTGTAATTAATGTGGCAATAAATGCCGGACAGCTTCGGGAATTAAAAACAGCTCGTTGGATAGTTAGTCAATTATTACCTAAGTCTTTTATCCCCCAAAAAAAGCTAAAAACTGATTCCAATATAGATACTTTTTTTGAGCCTTCTAAACAAGAAAATATAAATTCAAATTTAACTAAAAAAGATACGTTAGTCAGTATCACAGATTATTCAGAAGATAAGTTAAAATTCGCCATTCAAGCCAAAGACTTACAAACAGCACTATTTGATGCAACTATTGCCAAATTAAACTCAAACTTAATTAACCTCAGTGGATTACCAATGGAAATTGATATCTTGCGAGGTTATAAAAAACAAGAACTAATTTATATTGCTTTATGTAAATTTGAAGATATTCTCGATCAACTTAGTAGCGATAAAATTACACTAGATGAACTCCGAAAACAAAAATATGAGATTCTGCATAATTTGTGGGAAGTTACTACCCAAAGCTTTCTCAGTAGTTACTATCAATTAGAAATACAAAATAGCGGGATGATAACTACTACTTTTGAAACAAAAATTCAAGTAGAAGTCATGCCAGTTTTGTTAAAGGATGCAGAAAATGTGCATAAATTTATTTTGGATAAAATACCTTTAGTTGAGGATTTAATTGCCTATTTACTATTGAAAGTTCCCTTAATAATTAATAATATTTCATATGTAGTAGGTAGTCCAGAAGCTATGCAACACTCCGAAGCTTTACTACACAACTTATTAATTCAGGTTGCTAATAGTGTCATGCAGCCTTTATTAAATAACTTTGCTGATGTAGAAGAAATTAAAGAAGGTTTATATAGTCAGCAGTTACTTTCAACCAGAAACATCGAAAAATTTCGTAACAGTTTATCTTGGAGATATCGAATAGAACAATATATAGGAGAACCAAAAGCAATTTTTGAGAGTAATTTTTCCTTATTTGTATTGAATGAACGAGGCATAAAAAAAATATCTATTTATTCTCCTCGTAGAGATGAATTAGCCAAACTTTCTGGTATTCCATTGACAGTCACATTACTCCTAGAAACTCGTGATGCAATTTCTCCTGGTGTTCGTGCAACTGTTGCTTTTATCGGTAGTGGTGTTGTTTATTTATTAACCCAAGTTATCGGACGTGGGATAGGTTTAATTGGGCGAGGTATTATTCAGGGAGTAGGTAGTTCTTTTCAAGATGCAAAATTTGGCAAAAATAATAATAGTTCAGAAGGAAGAAGAAATAAGGAACAAAAAAGAAGGGAGAAGGGAATTACATAGGGTGCATATCCGGAAAATAGGCAGTAGGAAGTAGGGAGAAATAATTGATATTTTCTATATGATAATTAACTTGATTGTTTATTATTGGAGATGTCTAATACCAAATCAATAAATGTTGGCTACAAATATGATCAATCTTGGGTGTAGGGTGTAGGGTGTGGGGTTTTGGGTGTGCTGAAATCATAGGAAAAACAAATAAAAAGGCTGGTTATCAAAGGGATAAAGTCGAAAAACTTTATTAATTAGTTAAATGATTTACAGAGTATTAATACTAAGGAACTCACTGGTGTTTGTGCTACTTTTTCTGTGACAAATTGACGCGCAGAATGTGAGTTGAAAAATCGCGCTTCACTACTTTTGCTTCGGCATTCTGTTATTTTTCTTAGGGGGAAATTCAGGCATAGTAGATAGTTGGAGCGTTGAATAATTTGGCATATTTTAATAATGATCGCCCTTTCAGTTTAGCGATCATTCTCTTGATTCTAATTTTATTTCCTAACCTGAATGCGTACTGCTATATTATTGATATTTGACTGAAAAATAGATGATTTATGAGATATATCAATTATTTAAGAAGTAATTTTATTGACTATCTTTATTCTTAAAATTATCAGCTTTTGTTAAACGTTGAGAGAGTATCTATAAATAAAAAAATTAAGCCTTGAGCTAGGGTGGGGAACGGCGGGAATAATCTCACACTTATCAAATAATATTTCTCTGACGGCCGTCACCCACCTAATAGTGATTATTTCAGGCATTTTTTATATTTATTTTACAGATACCTTCTGAGTTTTGACATATGGCATAGATTTATTTCTGAAAAAGGGAGTAATTTTACTAGCTATTTGTTTGGTAAATTATAGTCATTCTGAATAAGACTGGGACAAGTGTTTCTTTCCTTGAAAGTGTTTCAGGTAAAAAGTGTTTCATCCTTATTTGAAATGACTATAGCTATTTTAATTAATACGATAATTCCAAGTTTTGATAGCTAAATCAATATACCAACCGAAATTTGTAGGAGTTTGTGTTTTATATGATTCCCACCAAGCTCTATTTTCATCAGTAATAGTTTCTGGTGTCACACCTTTTAAGATATACATTAGTAACCAGAATGCTGGATTATTTTGATATGAATTAACAATTTGCTTTGGTAATTTCTTTTGAGATGTGTTTGCTAACCTTTTCCACTCATCTAGTGATATATAGTTGTCATCGTAGGGAAAAGTGACTTTAGCTAAATATAAATTTGCTCTACTCCATTTTAATGTACCATCTCTATTATAAGCAGCTACTTCTGAATTTATATTGGGTGTATTTTTGTTATTCAAAGTGTCTTTACTTGATACTAACCACTCAACCACAGAATTATTAGACAAAGGATTACTAGAACTTTTTAAAACAAATCCAAATCTTGCTACTGGTGTCTCTAACTTTGTGTCTACAAATGTTGGTAACCACAAAAATAAACATACATCTTTTCCAGGAGTATTAGTAATTTCTGCCAACTTTTTATGATTTTTTCCTTCACCTGTTCCGTACAATACTTTTCTATAGCTCGTGCTAACCATCTCTTTAATTTTTGGTTGAGCAATTAATTGACTTCGTAAAGCTTGAAAATCTGTCTCATATTTTTGGTCGAGTCTATAATAAAATTCCCAAGCAAAAGTTTACCGACTTTTGCTATAAGATTCAGAGTTTAAATTTTTTCCTCGTAAACCAAATATAGGATAAGGAATATCATAAGTTTTTCCTGAAAGATTAAATTGAGCAATATCTTTATTCTGTTTAATATCAATACTAAACTCGCACAAACAAAAATCATTCTCAAACTTAGAAGCTTCCTTATCTGTATAATTATCTTCGTGAAAAGTAGGAGCTATCGCTATTAATTTCACAGGTAACGAATAATCTATTTGTTCTGCAAAAGGCTTTTCTATGAGTAAAGCTTTCCTATACCTAGTTAGCTGAGATATTAAACCCCTATCCTCTTCATTTTTTAACTCAATTATCACAGGTTGTTTAACTGATTGAATAGAGCATAGTAAATCACATCTTTGTGTATTAATAGTATGCTGACGCTTAATCAAAACTAAACCTGGAAAAATCTGGTTAAAATTTTCTTCTATATAATTTTCCAAATCTTCTTCTGACTGAAATTTCATTTTGTCATTGATCAAGACTAAATTACGAGTAGACTTTCCTACCTTCCCATCCCCTTTTTTCTCAGCTTCCCTTAAATGTTTAGCTTTTAAATATGGCATCAACTTATCTATAAAAATCAGAATGCGTAAATTATACTTGCTCATGTTACTTGCTATTTTTGAGACAAATTATCGAATTTACTTAATCCTATAATTCCAAGTTTTAATAGCTAAATCAATATACCAGCCTAAATTTTTAGGGGTATTATTTTTATACGAATTCCAAGAATCTCTATCTTCATCACTCATAGCATCTGGTGTCATACCCATTAACAGATAAGTTAGCAAAGAAAATCTATTATAGGAACCTACTGAAGCAAAATGTAAATATTGATTAGGTTTGCACCATTTTGCCATTCCATTTCTATTAAATGAAAGTTCTTTATATTTCAAATTAACAGTACCTTTTGTACAAACTATCCATTCTACTTGAGAATCATCAGATAATGAATTTTCATTTGCAGCTAAAACAAATCCAAATCTTGTAACTGGTACTTTAATATTAGTTCTGACTGCTGTTGGCAACCACAGAAATAAATTAACTTCATTACCAGTATTAGTTATTTCTGCAAGTTTTTTATGAGTCTTGCCATCCCCTGTACCATATAATATTTTTCTGTAGCTGCCACTTACCATTTCTTTGACTTTTGGTTGGCATAAAAATTTTAACCTTAACTTGACAAAATCTTCACGAAATTTTATGTCTAATCTAGATACAAAGTTATCTGTAAAAGCAGGTAAGCTACCGTAGTTTAACTCAGTATTTAATACTTCTCCTGGCAAACCCAATATTGGGTAATCAATATGATATTTTTGACCACAAAATTTAAACCTTCCTTCCCCTTTTTCGTTTTCAATACTAAACTCCCACAAACAAAAATCATCCTCAAACTTAGAACCTTCCTTATCTGTATAATTATCCTCATGGAAAGTAGGAGCGATCGCTATTAATTTTACAGGTAATGAATAATCTATTTCCTCTGCAAAAGGCTTTTCTATAAGTAAAGCTTTCCTATACCGAGTTAGCTGAGATATTAAACCTCTATCTTCTTCATTTTTCAACTCAATTATGACAGGTTGCTTTGATAATTTACTTCTACATAATAAATCGCATCGTTGTCTATTAATAGTAGACTGTCGTTTAACTAAATATAAGTCAGGAAAGAGTTTCTCAAAATTATCTTCTATATAATCTTCCAAGTTTTCTTCTGACTGAAATCTTATTTCTCCTCCTACATATAATAGCTGACGATTTTCTTTTCTTATTTTATCGTCCCACTTTTTCCCTGATGTTGTTAAATCTTCTCTTTTGAGATATGGCATAAATTGACTTATAACTAAATTCAACTAGATATGATATCAAATTTGAATTAATTAGATTTTCCCACAGTTATTACTTAACAGGAAACATGAAAAACACTAGAATTTTCATCCTCAGCAGCACCCAAAAAAACAGAGAAGAGGGTAAGGATTGCAGGGAAAGAATAAAAGTGATAAGATGAATATAGTGGGAGTCGTTCGCCCATACACATGATTTTTTATTCAACTAAGGCCACCAAAAGAAAAGGGTGCTTCACACACCCCCTAATTACTTAGCAAACCCACCAAAGCCACTAAACCGCTTTACCAGAACTAATTTCCTGCTCCAAATTAAACAAAAGTTGTAAAGTATGCATCGCATGACGCCTCGCCTCAATATCCTGTTGCGCTCGTAACTGTACCATCGGATCGTGCAAAATCTTATTCACAATACCCCTAGTCAAAGCCTCAATTACCTCTTGATGTTTTTCCGCAAATTCCGACCCTAAACGAGATAAAGCCTTTTCTAGTTCCTGTTCCCGAATAGTCTCTATTTTTTTTCGTAAACAATTAATAGTTGGAACCGTCTCCAAACTTCTCCACCAAACATCAAAAGCTTCTACCTCTTCCTCCAATAAAACCTCAGCTTCCAGTGCCATTTGCCGACGACTTTCTTGATTTTGAGCAACAACTGCCTTTAAATCATCCACATTAAAACAACGAACATTTGGCAATTCACTCACATCAGTAGCAATATTACGAGGCACAGAAATATCAACTAAAATTAATGGTTGATTCGGGTCTAAAATTGCTTCTAATTTAGCCCTATCTAAAATCGGTTCAGTTGCACCAGTGCTAGTAAATACCAAATCCGAATTACTAATAACCTGCCCCATTTCAGACATAGAATTAACTTTTATATCTGCATCTTTAAAACAATTAGCTAATTCTTGAGCGCGTCCTACAGAACGATTAATAACTGATATTTTAGTAGCACCTTTTGCCAATAAATGTTGTACCAATAACTTTGACATTTTACCAGCACCAACAATAGCTACTCGGTAATCTGCTAAATTTTCTAACTTTATTTGAGCTAATTCAACAGCAGCCGAACTAATAGAAACAGCCCCCGTACCAATACTTGTTTCTGTCCGCACCCTTTTTCCTGCAGTTACCGCTTGCTTAAATAAACGGTTAAGAATACGCCCAATACCCTTATATTGTTGTCCGAGTTTATGAGTTTGTTTTACCTGAGCTAAAATCTGCCCTTCACCTAATACCAAACTATCAAGCCCCGCAGAAACTCGCATTAAATGCATAATAGAATCTTCATGGAGCAACATAAATAGGTGAGGAAGAAGTTGATTTAAAGGTATTTTACTAGAGTCAGAAAGAAACTGAGTTACCTCTCGAATACCGGGCTGAATTTCAGTAGTAACAACATAAATTTCTAAACGATTACAGGTACTAAGAATTGCAGCTTCTTGGGTATAGGTAGCACCGCATAATTGAGTAATAGCATTTTCTATCTGTGGTTCGGGAATACTCAGTTTTTCTCGAACTTCAACAGGAGCTGTTTTGTGGCTAAGTCCTATAACTGCGATATTCATGTAATTTTGATTTGTTAATTTTTTGTTTTTTTTGATTAAATTTCAAAGATGAAGTAGAAGAAATTTATATGGTTTTACCCTGGAGGATAATTCTTCAAAAAAAATGAGGCAGGTTTGATGAATGGTTAAACTTTTTGCCAATCTCAATTTTGACTTGAAAACCTACCTCAGAAAATTAATAATTAATTCCTAACTTATCTGAATTGATATTAGAAATTAATTTTGACCTAATGAAAGGTAATATTTCACCTTGGATATTTTCTAATCTTTGATTTATGCAAGACAATTTCTATCTTAGTTGTATTGTTTTTGAATCTCCAAACATATGCACAGTATCTACGAACCGAGCAGTTTTTGACTGAGAAGAAATAACTAAACTTTGGGTACGAGCGCCATGAGGGAAAAAGCGTACTCCCTGCATTAGAGTACCAGGGGTAATACCACAAGCTGCAAATAATACTGTTTCCCCAGAAGCTAAATCTTCAGCATTGTAAACTTTGTCTGGGTCTTCAATACCCATTTCTTTAAGGCGAGCCATGTTATCTTCTTTACTTTCTCCAATTAAACCAGTCTTAACAACCGCAGGGTCATAAATTAGTTGTCCTTGGAAATGGCCGCCTAAAGCACGCATAGCTGCTGCAGAAATTACTCCCTCTGGAGCTGCACCAATACCCATTAAAGCATGGATATTTGTACCAGCAAATGCACAGGAAATTGCAGCAGAAACGTCACCATCACTAATTAGACGAACTCTGGCACCAGCTTGACGAATTTCATTGATTAGGTCTTTGTGACGGGGACGATCCATTACCACAACCACCAGTTCCTCAACAGCACGTTCCATACAATCTGAAATAATCTTGAGGTTTTCGGTGGCAGATTTGTTAATATCTACATGATTTTTGGCTACTGCTGGTGCAGCTAATTTTTTCATATAGACATCTGGTGCAGCTAATAGACCACCTTTTTCAGAAATAGCTAATACTGCCATAGAACCATTTTGACCATAAGCTACTAGGTTTGTACCTTCACATGGGTCAACTGCTATGTCAATTTCGACTAACTCTTCTGGGTTACAAAAGTTTTTAGCATCAGCCTGAGTACAAATTCCTACTTCCTCACCGATGTAAAGCATAGGAGCTTCGTCTCGCTCTCCTTCTCCAATTACGATACGACCTCGCATATGAATTTTGTTCATGCGTTCCCGCATAGCTTCTACGGCTACTTCGTCTGCAGTATTTTTCTCACCTTTTCCCATCCAACGAGCTGAGGCGATCGCTGCTTGCTCTACTACTTCGATAATTTCTAAACCGATGACGTTATCCACTAATTTTTATCCTTTTTCTATTTAGCACTCCCAGTGTTAAAGTCTATCAGAGGTGGGGATCATGTTAGGAGGTTGTGAGGGGTAAGTTGATGTTAAGTTTTATTGCGCTGGCCATTTAATTGGTCATTGATTTCTCTGTGACTCTCATTGTCCCCTGACTAAAAACTTTGATAGTATTAACTCTGTAATATTGGCAGCCCTTGTTTAAGTTAAGATATCTGAGAAGATATTAAGTAAATTGAAGCTTTTGTCAGAATTTGCTAAATTCTAATTTGAGAAATGAAAACTAAGGAAACTAACATTAATATTGGGGACAAAAGTGTGAGTAGTAACGTGATAGTCATTACTGATTCCCAGTTTGAAACTGAAGTTAAACAGTCAGAAAAACCTGTACTTGTGTATTTCTGGGCTAATTGGTGTGGACCCTGTAAATTGGTGTCCCCTTCTGTAGAGGCGATCGCTACAAAATATGCAGATCGTCTGAAAGTGGTCAAAATGGAAATAGATCCTAACCCAAAAACTGTGAAGCAATATCAAGTTGAAGGAGTACCTGCGCTGAGAATTTTGAAGCAGAATGATTTATTGGCTAGTTATGAAGGAGCAATTACCAAACAAGCTTTAATAGATATGTTAGAAGGTATTTTGTCCTAGAATTTGTCCTAAAAAATTTATCAGGCAACTCTGGAAAGAAGTCTAAAAGTCATAGATATAAAGCCCTTTGCATCACATTTAAGTACAATAGATATTTCTGATAATTAACTTGAAAGCTTTGTGAAAGCTTTGTGAAAGCTTTCTGAAAGGGTTGTTAAATCTTAATTTCTGAAGAGATATAATAATCGGAGCGATAAATTTTGAGCAAATCAGAAATTATTCTATTTATCTATTATTACTTTAGTGATTATTCCGGCAAAGTGCTATATATTTAGACTTATCGAAAAAAGAAGAGACTTTTTGTATAAATAGGCAAAAAGCAAAAAGCAACAGCCAACAATCAACAGCATCAAAAAATGCTTTGATATGAACTTTTGCTACCCTAAATCATATAGCTGAAAGGTTTTTCAGGTATTAAAAAAAAAGCTGATTTATTGTCTGGACATTTCTATTAAATTGATCTGAGAAAGTATCTATAAAATAAATCTTAAGGTCTACTCAAAGCTCTTACGTTTCGGTGGGTTAAGGCGAATCACAGAGATTATTAAGTTTAACTATAAAGGGTGCGCCTCACCCTCCCCACCCTACTGGACTGTTTCAACTAAAATAGTGCATTAGGGAGTAGGGGAGTAGGGGAGTAGGGGAGTAGGGGAGTAGGGGAGTAGGGGAGTAGGGGAGTAGGGGAGTAGGGGAGAAAGATTGTTGTTGGGTTGAGGAACGAAACCCAACAACAATCTATTGCAACATTTAAGATGAAACAATCCACTACGCCAGGATTTAATATTTTATTTAGAGATACCCTCTGAATCCCTTCTGCACCCTTGCTTAAAGCTTAGTATCTCAAACTGTTGTTAATTATTTGTGCAGCTTAAACGGGTAATTGGGAACCAGCAAAGAGAAGAAAAGACCCATACCCATATCCTTAATATATTAGCTAAGTAAAATGCAGTTATCAAAACGTTTGGAACCCCTGGGCTTTAATGTGTTTGCTGATATGGATCAAGCGAAGACAAGAGCAAAAGCAGCAGGGCAAAATTTGATAGATTTGTCTCTGGGGTCTTCTGACTTACCAGCGCCTCCCCATGTATTAAAAGCGATCGCCCAATCTATACAAGAACCTAGAACTCATGGTTACTTGTTATTTAATGGTACTCAACCTTTTAGGGAAGCAGCAGCTCAGTGGTATACTGAGAAATTTGGTATCCCAGTAGATCCAGAAACAGAGGTACTACCCCTCATTGGCTCACAGGAAGGCACAGCTCATTTGCCTTTGGCACTGCTTAATCCTGGGGACTTTGCTTTGCTACAAGACCCTGGTTATCCTTCTCACAGTGGTGGAGTATATTTAGCTGGGGGTCAAGTTTATCCTATGCCTTTACTAGCAGAAAATCAGTTTTTGCCCGTTTTGGAGGAAATACCCCAACCTGTCCTAGCTCAAGCAAAAATGATGGTCTTGAGTTATCCCCATAATCCCACTACAGCCATCGCTCCTCTATCCTTTTTTCAAAAAGCAGTCGCATTTTGCCAAAAATATAACTTGGTCTTGGTTCACGATTTTCCATATATTGATTTGGTATTCGACACCTATTCCCAGGAAAATATTACCACCCCACCAGTGGCTCCTTCTATTTTTCAAGCCGACCCAGAAAAAAGTATTTCCATAGAATTTTTTACCATGTCTAAATCTTATAGCATGGGAGGTTTCAGGGTTGGCTATGCAATTGGCAATGCTGAGTTGATTAAAGCCTTGCGACAAGTAAAAGCCTGCATTGACTTTAATCAATACCAAGGAATTTTCAATGGGGCGATCGCTGCTTTAACAGGCCCCCAAGAGATAGTCAGACAAACTGTAGAAACTTTTCGCCAACGTAGGGATGTGTTTGTCAAAGCATTGGATCAAATTGGATGGTCAGTGCCAACTCCTGTCGCTACTATGTATGTCTGGGCCAAATTGCCAGACCCATGGGCCAATGATTCTGTGCAGTTCTGTGTGGACTTGGTTGAAAATACTGGAGTGGCCGTATCTCCTGGAGCTGGTTTTGGTAAGACTGGAGAGGGGTATGTGAGATTTGCTTTAGTTCATAAACCGGAGATTTTGTCAAGGGCTGTAGAAAGAATTGCTAAGTTTTTCAAGTGATATTGTTTGATACCGCTATGTAAAAAGTATCAATTACTAGGATAAATTAGTTTAAAAATAGGTAAAAGTGGTTTTTTAGGGAAACTTTACCGGAGAAAAACTCACTTTTAATTGTAATTGTTATAGAGAAAAATAATTCTAATAAGTCAAAGCATTAAGAGATTATGCTGATGATTTTTTTTTCGTATTTCTGATATTCAGTAAAAATACATAAGTGATTATAAGCATAATTAATTAAGATTAAACTTCACTGAATCTTCATATAAAAGCACTCAAAAAGTATGGTTTTTTATTTTGGAAGTGACTATAATGAGACTAAGCAAAATAAAAAAGCTGAACAGACTGGAAAAAAATATACATCCTAAACTATAGGTGCATTGTTATAGATAAATAAAATAAAGGAATCACGAACTTCGGTGATTTGAAGCACATAGACTACTTCCCATTGATGTTTTGATTAACCTAATAGATAAATTTCAATCTCACCAGTCATTCATATTTATTTTTTGACTTCGCGGTTTTTGAGAACAAACAATTTTTAAGGAGAAACGACCATGCTAGGACTAACAAAAAAATTCTTAATTAGCACTTCTGTTGTTGCTGGTATGAGTGCAGTAGTGGGTGCCCCTGTAATGGCTGCTGGCTTTAGAACTTCTGGCAATAATCTAATTTATCAACAAGTAGGTAACCAAACTATAGTAAATGGTGACAACTCTTTAGATTTCTTATCGGATATGTCCGATATGGGCAACATCGAGGTAGGTAATGTAGACGCTGAGTTTGGTCCTGTAGGTAGCATTGAAGGTACATTCAGTGGTAAGACTTTCACCGCTCGTAACGCAACAGCAGCAGACTGGTTTACAACAACTTCAGGAGTATTAGATAATTCATTCGGAGCTGAAAACCTTGCAAATGAATGGTGGGGTGGACTTTACCAAGAAGTGGAAACCAACAAGAGTAGCTATCTTACCCTTTTCACTACAGCAGGTGGTACCGAAGAAGACCTTTATAACATATTCTTGTCCCAAGGTGGATTTGAACGTGCTAGTGATGCCAATATCACTTACATGAATGCTAACGGTAAGGATATGGAGTTTTGGACGCTAGGTCACTATGATATGGATCAGAAATACGGAGATGCTATAGAAAACGCAATGGTAGGTTATGTAACTCAAAAGATGCCTTTTCTCAACACTCTCGCTGTTCAAAATGCAGTTGATGGAATACTAACAGATATCCAAGCTAGTGAAATGCTGATAGTAGACGATGGGAGTAACACCTACAACCTCTATAGTTTCTTGGCTGAGGAATCTGAAGTGACTGCAGCTGACGATGGTGTTTCTCATAGTGGTCTCTACAAACATAGTATTACTGGCGTTATCAGTCCTGAAGAACCAAAAAAAGTACCCGAACCTTCTGCTATGTTAGGTTTGATGGCTGTTGGTAGTTTGTTAGCAGCTTCTAAGTCCAATTCTCAAAAGAAAGCATAAATTCCTTCTATCTTTCTTTTATTTGTTAGGAGTAAGAAAACGTAAAATATTTGGGAGTCAATAGGCTCCCTTATTTTTTTGTTAAAGCATATTTTGGGCTGATGATGTTATACCAAATCTCAAAAATTTTGCTGTATTTAATTGGGTGACTACGGACGTTGCATGGAATATCCCTACGGGTATGAGGAGAGGTTATTTTGGTTATCAATTAATAGTTAACATTACCTCTGCAATCAGGAGGCTTGAAATTTGGAATAGAATATTCTGTTTTTTTATCCCCTTAAAATGGGAGGCGCATACCCAGAATTTTTCGGTCAATACTTGTTTTCTAAAGTAATTGTTGACATTCCAGTTTCAATGCAGCAATTACTTTTTCATATTCACTTTGAACTTGAGAAAAAATCTCTGAGACCTCTGATGGAATAGAACTATCAGATTCGGATGCCAAACGAGCTATACTTTCTAACTCTTGACAAATATGATAAAGAGCTAGACCACCTATAGTACCACTAATTGATTTCAAAGAATGGGCTGCATTTTTAAGTATTAGTGGGTCAGCTTGATTAATAGCAATATTAATATTTTCTAGCAGTTCGGGAGAAGTTTCTACATAAATCTCGACTACTTCTTCTAAAGCATCTACTTCCCTTAATCCTTGGATTACCCTAATATCAAGAACAGTATCCTCACTTAAAGTTAGTTGATTATTTGTATTTTCGCTACGATACTCGGTTTTGCCAGATAACAGTGATTTTGGTAAAGTAGATTTTTCTTTTCCAACTGAAACAAAAGACTCGCACTTGCTCAAAGCTTCCACCAGTTGATCCACACGTATCGGCTTACTAATATAATCATCCATACCAGCGGCTATACATTCCTCGCGATCGCCTTGCATCGCATTAGCAGTCATCGCAATAATTCGAGGTCTCATGGAAAAAGTTTGATCTCGTTCCATTTCTTTGTATTCATCGCGAATGCAACGCGCTGCTTCTAGACCGTCCATTAAAGGCATCTGGACATCCATTAGTACCACATCGTAGGGGAAATTATGTACAGCTTCCAAGACTTCTAAGCCATTGCTAGCAACATCCGCACGATATCCCATGCGTTGTAAAATTTGTAAAGCGACCTTTTGATTAACTAGATGATCGTCTGCTAACAAAATCCGTAGTGGTAACTGTTCTGCTAAGATTGGAATAGCCTCAGAAGCCCATCTGTTATCACTTTTTACTGGAAATTCAACACCTTGACCACAAAGAACATTTAGTAAGATTTTATAAAGCTGGTGTTGTTTAATCGGTTTGTGCAAAACTGCTACAAATAATTGCTCAGAAATTTTAATTTCTTGCCTACCTACGGAGGTTAGCATCACTAGGGGTAAACCATTATATTCTGGATTTTGCCGAATTTTTAGAGCTAAGGTTATACCATCAATTTCTGGCATTTGCATATCGATAATTACCAGGTCAAAACATTTTCCTGTAGTTATTAATTCTAAAGCTTCCATCCCATTTTTTGCTGTGGTTGGTATCATTTCCAACCATTGAGTTTGCTTTAATAATATTTTGCGATTAGTGCTATTATCATCAACTATTAATATTCTTTTGCCAACTAAATTGGGTTGATTTTTATTCAACTTATTAGTTTCATATAATTTATCTTTAATAGTTTGAACAGTGCATTTAGTAATGATAGTAAAATAAAAATTTGAGCCTGATGTTTTATTTGTCGAGTCTATTGTCAAATTTAAAAGTGGTAATCTGTAATTTTCTGGAGGATTACCTGCAAGCATACCCATACTCTCAAGCCACATTTGACCACCCATCATTTCAGCTAATCTTTTGCTAATAACTAATCCTAAACCTGTACCACCATATTGACGACTGGTAGAAGAATCAATTTGACTAAAAGACTTAAATAAACGGTTCATGCGCTCGGCAGGAATACCAATTCCTGTATCTATAACTGAAAATTGAATTTCATAAACAGGCCAAATATTACACCCATTAGAGTGTGAATTTTTTTCGGCTTTTAAATCTTCTTCTAAAGTTGATTGATTCAGGTTTTTTTCTAACTGTTTGGCATTAACTGAAACTAGAATTTCACCATTAGCCGTGAATTTTACAGCATTACTCAATAGATTGACTAAAATTTGACGTACTCTAGTAATATCTCCTACTAATGTACTTGGTGTTTCTGGGTCAATAAAATAGGCAAGTTCTAATCCTTTTTCTCCTGCTTTTGCTGCTAATAAATCGATAGATTCTTCAACACAGGTTCTTAAATCAAAAGGCTGTTCTTCTAAATCCAGTTTTTCGGATTCGATTTTTGAGAAGTCAAGGATATCATTAATCAGAGTTAATAAAGCATCTCCACTACTACGAATAGTATGAACAAAGTCTGTTTGATCTGAATTTAGAGGAGTATCTAAAAGCAAACCTGTCATACCAATAACTGCATTCATTGGGGTTCTAATTTCATGGCTCATAGTGGCTAAAAATTCACTTTTAGCTCTGGTTGCTGCAAGTGCTTCATCACGAGCTTTTGCCAAATCATTTGCTGTTTGTTGACGTTCTAATTCTCCACCTATCCATTGAGCCATCAATTTTAATAATTCTCGATCTACAGCTTTAAATGGTTCGTTGAGAGCTGTAGGACTCCAGAAGTTTAGGGTTCCATAAACTGAACCTGCTACTATGATTGGCGCTCCCATATATGCTTCTATTTTAAAAGCCATATCTTCTGTAATACAAAAGCCTGAGAATTTAATTGATTCAAAACAGATAGGTTCTTTTCCCATTGCTGTGGCTATAAAGGTTTTTTCTAAATCAAATATTTGACCTTTATGAATAGAATCATCAGGAGATTTAGCTGCTATAATTATGTAGTTATCTGCCTCAATTTTAGATAAGACTCCGATTTCTAGACCAAATTTCTCTAGACCCATTTCTAATAATTGTTCAAGGCGATAATCGAAACTAGAAATGAAATTGCTACCTTGATTTTTGCCTGGGGAAGGAGTAGCTGTTATCTGATACAATCTACGAATAGCGGCTTCACTTTCTTGTAATTCTTCTTCTCTTTGCTTTCGATCAGAAATATCACGGGAAACAGCAATAATTTCTTGTACTTTCCCTGTTTCAGAATCACGAATTGTGCGAGCTGTGGTTTCAAACCAAACGTATTTACCATTTTCGCAGAGGATACGGTAAGTTAAAGTGTAGGTGACTGGGTTTTTGATAATAGTTGAATAAGCTTTGACGATCGCTTTGATATCTTCTGGATCAAAAAACTTTTGTGGATGAGTACCGATGAGGTCAGATGGGGAATATCCCATGAGATGTTGACAAGCTGGCGATACATACAAAAACACTCCATCTGGAGAATGACGAGAAATCATATCAGTGGAGTTTTCTGCCATTAATCGATAACGTTCTTCGTTGTCTCGACAGTTAGATTGAGAATTAGCTAATGCTTCGAGCATTTGATTAATATTTTCAGCCAAGCTAGAAAGTTCATCTTTTCCTGGCATCATAATGCGTGTGTCAAGATTCCCACTAGAAGCAACTTGATTCACCACTTTGTTTAATTTTGAGACGCGAGATACTACGAGTTTTTCGATAACTGCTATTGTGACAATACAGAAGACTAAGCCTACTAATATCCACGAAATAATAAAGTAATACAAGAGGGATTGACCGTGATGATGAATTATTCGATCTACTTCTACTACTAATTTTAAAGCAGCTTGACCATAGATATCTGGAATGATTGTGTAACCTGCTATTCGATCTTTATTTAGAGGTTGGACAAGAATTTTTGCGGTTTGGGATTGAGAGTTATTTTCCCATCTGCTGAAGCTGAGTGATAATTCTGTGAGATTAGCTAATTTAGCTATTGTCATTTCATCTAAATAGCGTCCTACAATTAAGGTGTTATAGTTAAGCCGATCCTTGAGATTAGGAAAAGGAGTAGCGACAATCATCATCACTGTTTCTGGTAACAGAATTATGCCTTTTTTATCAATTGAATTATGGTTACTTTTGTAAGTATTTAAAGTTAAGCTTTCAGGTATGGTAAATTCTGTTTCTTGATTTTGATCTAATCCCTGACTAAATAATATTTTACCTTCCGGATTTAACAATAATAAGAGGTTGATTTTGTGATTGATCAAAAATTGACTTGGTAAATAAAAATGATGATTAGAGTCAACTTGATTCGGAGCAGCTAAATTTTGGGACAAGGACAATACAGTCTTCTGCTTCGCTATCGTAGATAAATTGGACAACTCGTCATCTAATATATTTAATGCTCTTCCCACATCCAGGCGAACGTAATCTTCTTCCAAGTCTTGGAAGTCATAAACCAACATCATTGATGCTGTGATACATAAAACAACTATTAAACTGGCGATCGCGCTACTAATAACTATTAGCGTCTTTTGACGAAGTTTCATCGAGCTGTCCCCTATCGGTCCTCTTTAGCAACTAACCACAACTGAATATGTAGATGGTAAAACAGGCATTTATTTGTCCTTGATAATTAACACCTAATCACACCCTAATATTATTATGTCTAAAAATTTTCTTTGGTTTAGCTAGTTTGCCAATTACAGAGGAATTCCAATAAATAAAATTTATTGATATCTCTGAATAATTATCAGGATTTTCTCAGAATCAATCGTTAATTTAGAGACTATTGTAGTTTAAGAATTGTGTTGTAAAAGTGGGTCAAGTGAAGTTGAGATTTCAATGGCCAAAAAGCATTTTAGGCTGGGGGGAATGGAAAGTTGATCCCTCTTCTTTGCAGATTAGGTTAACAGTGGGTATAGCAGTATTTTCAGTATTAGGACTTGGCAGTGTCGCCTTCTGGACTAGCTGGAAAATGCAGCAATTGTTGATTGTTAGTCATAAGCATAGTATTGAGCAGTTGGCTGAACGCTTTCCGCTAGATGTTGAAATGTATCGTGAAATGTGGTATATAGACAAGAGTTTACAAAAGGCCATTGATAATTTAACGGTAGCTAATGTATTCTTATGGGTCAAAGATAATGAAGGGACTGTTGTAGCTAAATCACAAAGTTTGGATAATCACCCTGACTACTTTGTTTTTAAGTCTTTGACGGAGATGGTACTACAACCTGTAATTTACCCGATTAATGAACGTTATTTTGTGCTATGTGGTGGCCCCTTAACGGTCGAGGGTAAAATAGTGGGAAAGCTTTATGTTGCTCAGGACATTACCAGGGATCAAAAGATGCTGGTGACAATAGTTTTGAGCTTGAATATGGCAAGTATATTGGCTACTATTTTTGTGACGGTAGCGATCGCTATTTATATCAAGCGTTCCCTGATTCCCCTACGTCATATTAGTCAACTTGCTGATACTGTTGAGGCGGACCATTTGGATCGAGCTACTGTCTCCCTAGAGCGGGCACCTCGGGAAGTTAGGGAGTTGGCTAGAACTTTGGATACTATGTTGGGGCGTTTGTCTGCTTCTTGGGAGCAACAAAGGCAGTTTGTAAGTAATGTTTCTCACGAGTTAAGAACTCCTTTGACTATTGTTTCTGGGTATCTTCAGAGTATTCTGAGGCGGGGAAATAATTTGACTGAGACTCAAAAAGAGGCTTTGGAGATTGCTTTTGGGGAAGCACAACGTACTATTGAGTTATTAAAAGATTTGCTGGAGTTAGCTAGAGCTGATAGTGGCCAAGTTCATTTTGATTTGGAATCGGTGGTGCTCAATTATTTGGTGGCTGAAGTGGTAGAAATGGCAAAAAGGTGTAGTGAACGAAGGTTTATTTTTAAGTTGGGAAAGGGATATCAAGTAGGGAGTCTGGAAAAAATTTTTAGTCCTGATAAAGAGGGGAAAATTAATTTAGTTTCTGAGTCTATTGCTAAGTCGATAAAAGTTAATTCAGAAGTTAATTTTCTAGAGGTTAATGTTAATGATCAAGACCTTGATCAAAAATCGGCAGTAAATTTTGCTAAATTCACAAGTTATCCATTAATAGAAGTAGTAGCAGACTCTAATCGGATGAAACAAGTTTTACTGAATTTAATTGATAATGCGGTTAAATATTCTGATCAAAGTTCTCCTGTCAGATTAAATTTATATCAAGAAAATGGTCAGGCAATAATTCAAGTATGTGATGCAGGTCAAGGTATTCCTTTGTCACAACAAGCAAAGATTTTTGAACGTTTTTATCGAGGAGATGAAGCGAGGAGTCGTTCTGGTAATGGAGCTGGTTTGGGTTTGTCTATTGTCAAAACTTTGGTTGAAGGAATGGGTGGCAGTATTAAAGTTTTTTCAAAGTTAGGTAAAGGTAGTGTGTTTACAGTAAGTTTTCCTCTAAAAAATGTTTGATAATTTGTAAGCATTTAGCCATTAGCTATCAGCTTTCAGGGTTACTAGTTTGTTGCATTTGAAGGAGGAATTAGGATTGATATCAACTAACATTAATTAACCGGATTGTAGGAAGAATTTTTTTAGTTCAGATAATAATCTGAAATGATTTGTGAAAAAAGTTTCGGGGTTTGGTTACAAATCCCTTTTTTGCTTGGGTTGGGAGACAAAACTGCTAATTTTAGTAGGAGTAGGGATAACTGGAAGTTATAGAGGAGGTAGTAGGAAGTAGTGTCTTACAGCGGTTTTCATTAGTAGGGAGGTTGCATAGAACGTCCCTACAGGGTTTTGGTTATGGCTCTGGTGGTTCATCAAGAGCGAAAAGCGCTGTAATTTTTATGCCATAGTCAGCCTTTAATGATAACTTTTTGAACCTTTTGGAGTTAAAATATTGCACTTTTTCAATATCTAAAAAGGTTAAAACCTTTACCTGTTAATTCTTTTAGATTTAATCACCAAACCCTATTTTAGAAAAATGGTATTACAGTACCTTTCCTATGGCTAAATCCCATTTATTTATTACTGGCGAAAAAATAGACTAGACCTAATTTATTACTTACAGCGGTTTTCATTTCAGTAGACCAGAGTAGGGACGTTCCATGGAACGTCCCTACAAGGTTTTGGTTGTGACAATGTGGTTTATCAATCTGAAAAGCGCTCTAATATAATGAACTGTTGAAGAAGTCTAAGTATTTGGAAATAAATCAACGTTATAGTGTTTCCCAGAATAATGAGGTACAGTTATTTCGATCCCCCCTAACCCCCCTTGAGAAGGGGGGAACTGGAAGTCCCCCTTTTTAAGGGGGATTTAGGGGGATCATTGGTGTACCTCACGATTGCTACAGCGGTTTTCATTAGTGGGGAGGTTCCATGGAACGTCCCTACAAGGTTTTGGTTATGGCGATGTATCTTGTTATTAAGAAGTATAAACAAGTAAATTATCGCTGCTAAGAATGTTTAAGTTTTTTGTAGAAAACTTGATATAATCACAAAAATTTTTGTCAGACTACTTAGGATGATTTTGGGTAATTAGTTGACTAAAGTGGGTTGAGTATTACCCCTATTTTTTGTCTAAAAACAGGTACACAAAACTAATGATAAGTTTTGTCTAGACTGAATCTCTAATACTTTATGCCTCACATCAAATTAGGTTAGGTAAAATTTTTTTTTAGTTGCTTAGTTGCTGCGGAATACTGGGATAATTTTGGGATAATTTAGAGTTAATTCAACTTAATGAAACTTAAAAATAATAATAAAAATAATTTTTTTACTATGATAATTAAATTATGCCTTTGTGAAAATAGCTAAATCAAGGAAAGGGCTATGAATAATTATCAGAAGTATGTTACTAGTAGTCAAGAATTATGGCAAAATATTCTCAAGTCTACTGAAACTGTTATTTGGTCAGTGGAGCGATTAACAGGGAATATTATTTATATAAGTGATAGTGCTGAAATTGTTTACAAAAGAAAAGTATCTGATTTTTTAAAAAATCCTCATCTTTGGTTAGAAGTAATTCACTCTGAAGATAGGCAAAAAGTACAAAGTTCTATAAATATTATTGATTCTACTAATTCACTAAATTTAGAGTACAGGATTTTTCGTGAGTCTGAAAATTCTCTATTGGAAATTAGATGGTTAAATTTTATAGCTAAACTTATCCATGATGCCGATGGAAAGCCAATAAGAATAGATATTGTTTCGACAGATATCACAGAAAAAAAATCATCGACTCAAGCAGAAATTATACAGATTTCCCAGAGACAATATGATTCTCTTTGGGGAGAGTTTAAAAAAAATCAGATTATATTTAATACTTTGCCTATAGGATGTTTTATTACTGATAGAAATGGCAATATAATTAACTTTAATCAAAACTCAGAATTGTTTGTTAGTTCTTATCTGAAAAATCATCACACTATAAATATTGGGAATTTACAGTTAAATATCATCAGAAATGATGGTACGGATTTACCAGTAGATGAATATCCTTGGGTTGTTGCTTTCAAAGAAAATAAGATAGTAAAAATTTCAGAAATTGGTGTAGTTCAAGATAATCAAAAAGTATGTTGGCTGAGAGTAATATCTACTCCTATTTTTAACGATTACTTTGGAGTTTTTACAACCTATATGGATATAACAGAATGGAAAAAAGCTCAAGACAATCTACAAATTTCCGAGGCAAAATATCGGGCTTTAGTCAAAGATAGTGGGGAAGCAATGTTGGTAGCTGACTTACAGGGTAATATCATAGAAGCTAATAATAAAGCCATCGAAATATTGGGCTATCAGCAAGAAGAACTGGTACAAATGCACACAAGTGAAATTCATCCACCAGAAGCACATCAAAGAGTAATAGAAGCAATAATTAAAACAGCAAAAGAGGGTAAAACAGTGCTGCCAAATATTCTGGCATTGAGAAAAAATGGTGAGTGGCTGTGGGTAGATATTATTTATAAAATTATTCAGTTGGATAATAGGGAAAAATTTTATCAGGTAATTTTGCAAGACATTACCTATTATATTTTAACAGAAGCAACATTACGAGAGAGTGAAGAAAGATTTCGTGCTATTTTTGAACAATCTGTTCTAGGAATGGTATTTGCTAGTTTATCAGGAAAAATTTTCCGCGTTAATCAGGCATTTATAAATATTTTAGGTTACAGTAATTCTGATATATTAATGTGTGATTTGGTAAATTTCATCAAAGCTGAAGACCAGGAAATTAGTCAAATTAATTTACGCTCTCTTGTTGCTGGAGAAATATCAACTTGCTCACTAGAAACTCGTTTTGTTCACAAAAATGATAGTATTATTTGGATATATTTGACTATATCAGTAATCAAAAATAATCAACAACCAAAATATTTAATAGCCTTACTTGAAGATATTACTGAAAGGAAACAAGTAGAATTAGCTTTGAGAAAAAGTGAAGAACGTTGGCAGTTAGCATTGCGTGGTAATAATGACGGTATATGGGATTGGAATATTCAGTCTAATGAATACTTTTATTTACCCCCGTGTCAAAAAATTTTAGGTGGTACTGACCCGGAATTTTCTCATCATATAAATGACTGGAAAAATCGCATACATTCTGATGATATTGAGAAGGTAAATCAGTTACTTCAAAAGCACCTTGATCGGCAGCTCTCTCACTTTATTGCTGAGTATCGTATCCGGTGTCAAGATGGTAGTTATAAATGGATTTTGGATAGAGGTCAAGCAATTTGGGATGAAGAATTAAAGCCATTACGAATGGTAGGTTCTCATACTGATATTACAGAGAGAAAAAAGTCAGAAGAAATTTTATGGATACAGACTCAACAAGAACAATTAATTAGGAGAATAACAGAGCGAATTCGTCAGTCTTTACAATTATCAGAAATCCTGAAAAATACTGTTGATGAAGTGGGAAGTATTTTAGGTGTAGAGCGAGTAATTATTCAACGGAAAGCACCAGATAAATCTGCAATTGTTGTAGCAGAATCTCTCGCAGTTGGTCTACCTTCGATGCTCGATTGGGAAATTAATGATTATATCATCGTAACTCCTTTGGATATAGAAGCAAAAAAATTAGATGAAGTTATCGCCATACCAGATATTCATCAAGCTAAATTTAGAGCTGATTATACTAAGTTATTAGATTTTTTTCAGGTTAAAGCTTGTGTGATTATACCGATTTTTGTTGCACAATCTACCACTGATAATCATCAAGAAAAAAGTTTATTTAAAGTCGAATCATCTAGTGATAATGACCCGGTTTGGGGAATGTTAGTTGCTCATAGTTGTAGTTCTCAACGAAAATGGGAACAACGGGAAATAAATTTACTAGAACAGTTAGGAATACAGTTAGCGATCGCTATTCAACAGGCACAACTGTATGAGAAACTTCAACAAAATAATCAAAATTTATATAAACTAGCGACATTAGATGGACTAACCCAAATCCCTAATCGACGTTATTTTGATCAGTATTTAGAGCAAGAATGGTTAAGAATGTCAAGGGAACAAAAACCATTATCTTTGATTTTGTGTGATATAGACTTTTTTAAAAAATATAATGATACTTACGGACATCAAAAGGGAGATGAATGTCTTCAGAAAGTAGCAAAAACTATGTCAGAAACTATTAAACGTCCTGCAGATTTAGTAGCTCGTTATGGAGGAGAAGAATTAGCTGTTATTTTACCTAATACGGACTTAAGTGGAGCCATTCATCTTGCTGAAGTAATTCGTCACGCAGTAAATAACTTACAAATCGAACATCAAAGTTCAAAAGTTTGTAATTATATTACTATGAGTTTAGGAGTTAGTACAATAGTACCATTTCCTGAAGCTTCTCCAAAAAGTTTGATTGCTACAGCAGATGTGGCACTTTATGAAGCAAAAGAAACTGGTAGAAATCAGGTAGTAAGTTATGTCGGCGATCTAATTGTTGATTAATTAAAAATAGCCATCAATAATTTAACTTTAAGCATTCAGCACATTGCGTATCAGCTATCAGCTTCCGAAACAAGTCTACATTTCCCACAACACAATTATTGTCTGGGGTTGAAAACTTAAAATAGTTGTTTTTTTCTTTCAATTTATGGCTTAAAAATGCAGGGCTATTTTATTCTCAACTTTGCCATTTTATATATTTACGAGAATACCTGATTGCCAGCTTTAGACAACGCATCTTTAGCTATCTGTAAAGCCAGTAAATTCATTGCCAAAATCTAGAATGAAATGACCCTGT
>JAAUYJ010201718.1_pt1 | contig 27392 bp, 25 predicted proteins | sample 7278031 | NCBI WGS metagenome assembly JAAUYJ01 (sample SAMN14350222, study PRJNA611818) | marine sediment metagenome | isolation source: surface marine sediment (1.8m) | place: French Polynesia: Moorea | collected 2018-08 | reverse complement strand
ATGCTAGGACTTTAACCTAGAAACTCTCTACAGTTGTAATTTGACCCAAGGGAGTCAAACCCAGGTCATCCCCCGCTCCAGGAGCGGTTTCGACCTAACGAATCGCACTTCCTCCTACCCACTTCAAAAACGGTTTAGCTACTGGATTTTTGCCCACAAAAAAACACCTCTCTATTTACATATTGCATCTTAAAATTATATCTATAATTGACTTTTAAATCAATCAAAAATATACATCTATTATATGGGTCTTAAAGATATATTAATCAAACAATATAGCCATCATAGATAATTTATAAAAGAATCCAAAAATACATCAAAAATATTAAATTATTCTTTATCTTCCCTGTTTCCCTTTCCTGAATTGTCTGATATTTATTCTCTACCAAATTCAAAGATAACTGCTATATTCAGAGATTTTGATTAGCCCAAATAATGAAACTTGATAAATTATGCACACCTAATAAATTTGGATTAGAATCTACCTGACTAGTCAACCATTTTATTGCGCCTGGCTTCATTCCACCACCATCAATTAAAACAATAGCTGGTGCTGGATAACAATCTTGAATATTCAAATTCAAATAGGGTAACTTTTCATCAACTGAACCTCCACTATGCTGCCATTTACATTCAATAATTAACTCCGATATAATTGCGGAACCAATTGCATAAAAATCTACATAAATATCAGTACCGTAAATCCCTGCACCAATATAAACTTGCCTAGCATATTTGCGAGGATTAGTATCAAATATTAACCATTCTTTGCGTCTTTTTTTTGGTATATCTTTACAGACTTGTACATATCCAGAACCTTGCAATGTACCCTCAACAGTTTTTTCTAAAACATTGCCAGAACGATTTGCTTTTTTACCTTGATTCATCAGATTATTTTTATGATTAAATTGAAATTATGCCTTGGTCAAAAACACTATTATTCACATCAATTCCACTAACAATAATCCTGTCTTGATAAACGTCAAAAGCAGCAAAACTTAAGTCACTTGTAGAATATTCAGTCCATTCTGATTTACCTACAGGACGTTGTTTTGCACCAGCACCACAAGTCAAATAAGTAGTACCATTAATCGAGCTAGTTCGTTCATAATTATGTTCGTGACCATTAATATAAAGCTGAACGCCATATTTTTTAAATAGGGGTGTTAAAGTCTCAACAAAATATTTGTTCAACCCATATATTCCAGAAGAATATATTTGGTGATGACCAAATACTATTTTCCAGGTAGCTTTACTATTACTCAGTTTTGTTTCTAGCCAATTTAATTCGGCTTTCCAGTCAGCATTATTATTAGTATCCAAAGCAAAAAATTGTATTGGTTCATAGCTAAAACTATAGTAGCGACCCTGCATATTAAAACCTGGATATTTTATTTCTTGGTTGCCATTATTAGTACGAATATCATGGTTGCCTAAAATAGCATAAAATTTGACTTCTTTTTCTAATAAAGGTTTGTAGGGTTTTTCAAAAACATCTTCTATTTTTTCAATTTCGCCATTTTCATAAATATTATCTCCAGCTAGAATTACAAAATTGAAAGGATGTTGCAAATAATAACCCTTCATAGCTTCAGCAACAGCATATTGATTTTTGTTTCCCGTGCCAGTATCAGCAACAGAAATAAATCTCAAAATAGGGTTATTTTGATTCTGATAAATATCTGTTAATTCTTGTGCATTAGTAATACTATTAATAGTTGGAATCTTCAAACCTTTATTAAATATACCTGTCAAACTTACGGCGCTAATACCATTTAAAAACAAAAATTGACGACGTTTAATATTCATCTATTAATTAATAATGGGAAAATAAGTTAAATAGAAAAAGGTACTATAGTTTACAGTACAATTTTGTCTTTTATCAATTTAGCGCTTATAAGTTTATTTGAGTAGTCCAACAGGTATAGAAAAATGTCAGAAGACCAAGCAAAACAACCAAATTCAGAACAACCAGAATCCCAAACAGCAGAAGTTAGCCCGCACAAAAGTCCAACTCCACAAAAGTCCCCTACTCAGCAAAAATCAGTGGTGGCCAAACCTGGCCTTTGGCAGCAAGTTTTGGGGTTTGTTCGTTCTTTATTACCAGAGTCAGTAGGGCAGAATTTTTCTAATGGGTTGTTAACCGTGGCGATCGCTAGTATTGTGATTATTCTGGTGATTGTTTTTGTTTCTTTCCCTTCTGGTCAACCTACAACTGAAGTGGCGGATGTTCCTATAATTGAGGATACAGAATTGCCAGAAGTGGTAGATTCAAAATCATCACAAATTCCAGAATTAACATCCCCAGGAGTGCCTGAACCTGTGGAATTAACTACTCCCCAACCACCAAAACTCACACCAGAGCAATTTTTAATTGTCTCAATTCAAAACCAAATTTCTGATATTACCAATCAATATGGTGGTGGAGTAATAGAGTCTTTAAAGGTTAATTTTCCTAGTAGTTTACTAATAGTTGAAATCAGTGATAATTGGTATGACTTAAATGCAGAAGAACAAGATAAATTAGCTAATCAAATGTTTGAACAAGCACAAGATTTAGACTTTAGTAAATTACAAGTAATTAATTCTGAAGGTCGGATGGTAGCTCGCAGTCCGGTTATTGGTTCTAATATGATTATTTTAGAGCGAGCATTTTTGGAAATACCCGGATAATTTTTGTAGTCAGTATGCTACTGAATTGAAACATCTAAAATGGTGCGTTAAAAGGAAGTGTGGGAGGAGGGGACCGAATAATTAATAATTAATAGTTAATAATTGGATGATTCAGGTTTGAAGCATCCAATTTTAAGGGGATAAATCAAAAATTTTCCTTTCAGTCAATACCTCTTCTTTTAAGAAGGGGTAATTATTAGACATTTGGTGATAATCAAAAATCAAATTAATTATCGCCTATAAATTATCAATTATTTCCTCCTACTCCCTACTCCCTACTCCCTCTTTTCCCGGAGAGGTATATTAATTAGAGCTTGCTGAAAAAATTGTTTGGTAGGGATAGGACACGGGGACGCAGAGACGCGGAGACACGGAGATGTTGGGAAGAGGGGACGGTTTAGGTGATTTTATCTGAAGAAATTTTCTTGAATTTCAGCACAAAATATTCGTATTTTGAGGCTAATAAGCAGCTCATAACTTGGAGATAAATTGAAGATAAAAAGCTAGAAAATCCTTAGCCATCCTAACTTTTAGCTTTATTCACCCAACCCTAATTATTAATTGTTCATTGTTAATTGCTGAATATACCTAGAAATAAAAATACATTGCACTGTTTTAAGCGTGTCAGTCCACTACAATTTTGCTAGTCTCAAATCGGTATACTAATTAATATAGCGTTTCTCAAGCTCGTGAGGTACATTTATCTTTTTGTCTTTTATTCCCTGTTCCCTCAAGCAAACGAATGAGTTTACCTCACCAATATGGGAATTGCTATAGTACAAAAAAAAATAAGTAGTTGTGGTTTTAGGAATTTCCTAGTTGAGGGAGGGAACCGGGAAAGCGGAATCGGGAAGAGGGATAAATATAATTGATAATTGATAATTTATGGATAAGATTGGAAATGTATCATCAAATATGTAATTAATTTTATATAAGCACTAATGTGTAATTAATTTTGCATAGGCACCTATCAGGATAAAAAATATTTTTTAAAGTTTGGATAAAATTTAATGTTTAACTATAAGTATTTGAAAGTAAAAAAATTCCTCATAATTTTTGTATTTGTCACTATCGACACATCTGGAGTATAATAAAAGATTACAGATAAAAATTTAGTATGACTTCTAGTAAAAAAAATGGAAGTCCTACAGTTAGTGGTTAGTAAAATTTAATTAAAATTTAATTAAAAAATATTATGAGTAAAAATAATGGCGAAGGATACAAAATAATTAGTGATAATCGTCAGGCCCGGTTTAATTATCATATTTTAGAAACTTATGAAGCAGGCGTTTCATTACAAGGAACAGAGGTAAAATCTATCCGGGAAGGTAGAGTCAATTTACGAGATGGCTATGTTTTAGTTCGTAATGATGAAGCATGGTTACTTAACGTTCATATTTCTCCCTACCAAAAAGCAAGTGATTTCTTCAACCATGAGCCTCGTCGTACCCGTAGACTGCTACTACACAAACAAGAAATTAGGAAATTGATTGGTAAAGTAGAACAGCAGGGATTAACTTTAGTACCATTAAAAATGTATTTTAAGCGAGGTTGGGTAAAAGTTGATATTGCTTTGGCACAGGGTAAAAAGCTTTATGATAAGCGAGAAACTATTAAACGCCGAGATGATAAACGGGCAATGCAAAGGGCAATTAAGCAATATTAAATTTATAAATTAGACCTCTCTAGAAAAAAGGGAGCGGGGAGTGGGGAGTAGGGAGTAGGGAGAAATAATTGATTTGATTTTTTATTATTGGAGATGTCTATTAAACAGGTTCGTAGCAGGGCTATTTCATTCTAGAATCAAGTGAGAATTTTACTAGCTTTTAGAGATTGGTGGATAGAACCTTTAATCCTTGAAAAGGCAGATTTTCGTTAATACACAAAAAGTCAGAAATTAGAACGAAATAGCCCTGGGTTCGTAGTAATTCTTATATAGCGTTTTTATCTGAGATGTGGAAACTAAGTTATCTAAAAAAGGTATGGAGGGAATAGTCAAGAAGGAAAAACACCATTAAATAGTAGCTTGGCACCAATATTACGGGGTACTCAAGACAGCATTTTTTCCTATAAAAAACCTCAATCTAGATTTACATCCCATTCAGAAACGCTATAGCAGTTTTCAAAAAGGTAGACTACTTAGAAAAAAACTATATTTTTTTCCAGATTTGATTTTATACCATTTCTCCATGAAGTTGCGCTTAATATTAAATATGAGAATAGTGAGTTTAATAAGGTCTAAGCAACAATTATTAAGCACATTGTTACCAGGGCTATTTCATTCTAGAATCAAGTGAGGATTTTACTAGCTTTTAGAGATTGGTTGATAGAACCTTCAATCCTTGAAAAGGGATATTTTCGTTAATACACAAAAAGTCAGAAATTAGAACGAAATAGCCCTGCATTGTTACAGAGAAATAGTATTACTTCTATTGCTGTAATCTATGTTAACGAAAACCGATATAATTCCTACAGCGAACCTGTTTTAAATCAATTCCCAAATCATATTTTTCTGTAATCGAAAAAATTATGATATAAGATTCGTTTCTACTGCTTTATTTGGTGATATTCTACAATAATAACTAGCAATAATAGCCACCATTAACCACCAAAGAGTATTAACTTGGGGACGATACCAAACAGTATCTACTATACCATGACCCATCATACCCACAATAGCAGCCATAGCTCCAATTAACCAATATCCTTGATAATTAGCAACATCTCGCATTCGTTTTAATTGGACAAAACCTTGGTTAAAAGTTACCAGTATTAACCACAAAAAAGCAGCAAAACCAATAAAACCACTTTCCACAATAATCTCTAACGGCACCGAATAAGCACTCAAAGCACTATAACGGGGTCGTTGATAGAGGGGATAGATTTTATTAAACACATTATTACCAGGCCCAATACCTAAAAATGGGCGATCGCGAATCATATCAAATACAGACATCCAGACATTCATCCTGAAATTATTACTACTATCTTGACGACCTGCAAAAATACTAGAAACTCGCTCGCGCAATGGTTCTAGCAACACAATTGCTAAAATCAATAACCCCGCCAAACTTCCCACTGCAATAGGCAAAGACCAAGTTTGCCAAAACTTAGGCATATAAATGCTCCACCAATACCACATTAAAATTAACATAGCAAAAATCAAAAACACAAACCCAATCCAACTACCCCTACTACCCGTGTAACGCAAACAAGCACAATGTACTACTAACATTGTCAGTGCCAGAGATTTTTGTGCCCAACTGCGCCAAGCAAAAATGGCCACAAAACTCAAAGCAATAGCTGGCAGCAAATAACCACCTAATAAATTAGGATTTCCCAAATAACTGTACACACGGGTAACATTAGCCTGGGTAGAATTAGGATCATTCCAGGTAGCGAGAGGTTCAACTTGGTCTATCCATTGGCGGATACCGTAAGAACTTACCACTAAAGAAACCAATAAATATATACCGATCAACCAAGAACGAAATTTAGGCACTCGCAACACTCTAGCACCAAAAGCAAACAAAAATAAATAGAGTGTCAGTTTCACCCACCCACTAAAAGCAGCCATTTTTTCTGGTGAGGCAGCCATTGCGACAGTGGCAATACCCCAATAAAGCAACACCAATAAATGAATGGGGGTAAAATTTTCTAGGGAGTCATCGGAGACAGTTAGCAATACCCAGAAAGCACCGCAAGCTAATAATAATAAACCGATGAGAGCAGTATTTACATAAGGAGCCAAACAAAATAGAATTGCTAAAAAGACAAAACCAAGGGGTTCCGACCACTGCATTAACCAACTACCCTGTCGCCAACTTTTGAGAGGTCCACCAACTAAACGGTAAAGGTAACTGGTATTTCGCCATTGATAGAGCGGGAGATAAGTTAGTGTTAACTGTTGCCAAACTGAATTCATGTCATTTAACTGTTGTAAATTTCTACAGGATTTGAGAGTGGAATATTCATAATATATCGATAGCCTAATTCAGCAGAACCTTGCACCGACAAAGACCCGCCATGTTTCTCTGCTAATTGACAACTCAGTAGCAATCCCAGCATTTCTCGGCTTTGGTTTGTAGCAAAAGCTCCTGTTTTATCTGGTATCTTATTAAAGATGATTGCTTTAAGTTCGGAGAGGGTGAGTTGCCATCTATTCAGGGAATTAGAATGATTTTGTTGCACCTCAGATAACTGCTGAGAGTAAAGTTGGGAATGAGGAAGATTATCTCCTAAGATAGGATGGGAAACCCAAACTGCTACATTAAGTTCTTGTTGTTTTTCCGACAGATGAATTTTTACCCCACTGCCTGAACCTGCCGCAGATTGAATTACACTTAGGATTAAATTATGTAATGCTTGTTCAACTACTGCTTTATCTAGTAGCAAAATCCGATCACTCGGTCCTCCTAATAGCTTGATTTCTACCTGTAGATGAGCTGCTTCAACTTCTAGGTTTCTTACTATTTGCTGACAAAGATTTTTGAGGTCAACTGCAGTTTTATCTAGAGTTTCGCTCTTTCCCTCCAGTTTAGCTAAGGCAATAATTTCTTCAACAAGCGATCGCAAATATCGGCTGCTTTCATTGATAACTTCTACATATTCCCGTTGTTTATCAGTTAGAGGACCATATATTCCCTGGTTTAAGACGCTTGCCATCCCCATGACAGAAGTCAATGGAGTTAACAATTCTTGAGTCAACAAAGTTAATAATTTGATTTTAACTGAGTGATCGGACTGAGTTATTGATTTTTTAGTCATTTAGAAAAAAATTAAGTTGCAATTGATGTTGACTTACCCATTTTATGTATTTTTGAGTGGCAAATTTGATCTATACTAATATCATTTTCATCAAATATTGCTACATTGCTTGGTTATAGAAGCCCTAAGTTTATCTTTACCGGGAAGTAAATTTTTGAGGCACGAGTCGTCTGTAGTTCTTGGAAATACAACGAAAAGATGGAAAAATCTTCTCATACACCCCATTACCCTATTTCCCCATCATATATAATCCGGATAATTAATTATTGTATGAGCGGCTAAGTCAGAATTTTGAAGTCAGAAGTCAGAAGTTAAGAGAAAGAAAAGATTTTAATATGGCCAGAGATTAGGGGTTTAATATGGAAAGTTTGTATTGAGTGAAGATAGTTAGTGCAATAACTGTTTAACCGGATTTGATATCGCACCATCTATCTATTTTTCAATAGAACCTATTTGGGGTCTATAGGTGTTAGGTGGTAGTTGACTGACACGCCTAAAACTGTGCAATAGATTTTTGTTTCTAGGTATATTCAGCAATGAACAATGAACAATTAATTAGGGCTTGCTGAATAAAGCTAAAAGTTAGGATAGCTAAGGCAACATAGCTTTTTATCTTCAATTTATTATCTCCTAGTTATGGGCTGCTTATTGGCTTCAAAATACCTAAAATTTGCTGTAGAAATGCAAGAAAATTTCTTCACATAAAACGGCCGAAACTGTCGCCTGTTCCCCCCGTCTCAGCCTCCTACCCCTACCAACCAATTTTTTCAGCAGACCCTAATTATTAATTATTCGGTAATTTTCCCCCTCTTCCCACACCTCCCTCTCCTCCCACACTTCCTTGTAACGCACCATTTTAGCTGTGTCGGTTCAGTAGGTCCTAATAGAAGCGGTGCAAATATGAGTATGTCAAGCAGAAATCATTCCCTCTAGAGCAGTTTGCAAATCTTGAGTTAGTTCCGATATTGCTATCCGGCGCTTAGTTTGATAACTATCCCACCGTCCAGAAACAGAAATTGGTTCCCCCACCGTCATTTGTACCCTTTGTTTTCCTAATTGAGGACGTTCTAAAGGATTATCGCCCTTAATTCGATTAATCATATCCAATACTAATAGAGTAGTATCGGCAAATCTGTCTACCGTTGGCTTTTCTTTAACGTACTTACCACTCACTGCGACAAAACTTTCTACCAATCTCATGTGCCACATTCGGAGACTAGCTTCCTCTGCGAGTCTATCGGCTAAACCTCTATCCAGAGGCGAAAGAGCAGCTACATTCTCAATATCTTCTCTGTAAATGCAATCCCATCCAGCTTGTTCTAGGCGACGACAGCGATCGATAAAACTGCCTTTCGGCTGAATATGAAAATATTCCTCTGCTACTTCCAAAGCAGCATTTAGAAGAGTATTCAGCCGCATGGCTATAGTTTCATTAATTTGCTCATCTGTTAAAGACTCCAAAGAAGAACTTTCCTGACTTGCTTTAGGTAAATCTCGATGATAAAACCTTCTATAGAACTCTTCCATTGTTGCCAGTAAGTGACCACCTAATCTCAACAGTCGTGCATATAAACTAGAAACTGCTAACCGTTGTGCGGCCGATTGGCCTTCTGAGCCTGGGGACAAACCACTATCTTTTTCAAGTTTAGTTAAGAGTTTCTCCACATTTTCCCAGGGTTCATTCAAATATTTGTATTGAATACCCACTGGCACAATGAAAACTTCCTCCGAACGGTTTGCCTTTAAAATATCCTCCACACACCAAAATCCCATTTGAGCAATTCCCGGTTCTAGAGGACTTACTCTTTCATTATGACCATTAGTAGCTCCTTCTGGAGCAGCCATCATTGGCAAATGGCCATTGGCAAATAATTCACGAGCCGATTTTAACCCCTGACGGTCTAATTTACCTCGATAAATGGGGGTTCCTCCGAGATATGAATACCATTTACCGACAAAAGCACCCGCCCATAAAGGAATTCCTCGGTCATAAATAAAATGGTAGTGAAGAGGAGATGGTAAAGTTATTCCTCGTTGTTTAGCGATTTTAGGCATTAGTCGCCAAATCATGTATCCCATGCAAAAGGGGTCGTCTGCACTAGGATGGCGGAATGCCATGAGGAAACGAATTTTGCCTTGGTTGAAGCTTTGATATAGTTGAGCTAATGTTTCTAGGTTGTCTGCTTGTACCTCAGCAATAGAAGTTTTGAATCTTAGCCACCAAGGTAATATTAGGTTTGTCCCTTTTTTTACTAAAGGCTTAAAGTTAGGTGGGATAAATTCCAGAGCAGGTTGCACATGGACAGTTGAGTGAGGCATGATGATTTATCTGTTAATTTATAATTAGATTTGATACTTTCACCATTACGGCTTTTTTCAGTTTAGTAGAGCACAAAACCTCACGGGGTGACAAATAAGCTGGAAAGTAGGCAGGGTGTTAGGTGTTGTGAAGAATTGAAGCATCAAAAACCCTGATTTAGCTGAATCTGGCAGAAGCCCGACACCATAAACTTGTTTTTGTGTTCGGATGAATGCCAGTGTTTCTATGATATACTGCTTTATAAAAAATCAAATTCACTCTAAATGCTGAAAGTAGTCAAAGTAAGACTTTACCCCAATAGTCAACAACAACAAGCCTTAATTCAATCTTTTGGTAATTGTCGCTGTTTGTGGAATTACTGTCTTAATTTGATCAACCAAACATATAAAGAGACTGGAAAAGGATTGTCAGGGTATGAAATTAAGAAGCTAATACCCCAACTTTAAAAAGAATATGAAACTTAAAAAATACTCCTAATTATTAGTATTAATGGAAATTTTTAAGCAACTTCCCCTTGGTATTTATATCAGTTTATTCTTGAATCTAATTAGGGCTTGATGATTAAATATGAAAGAATTTACAGATAAAGGTTTGAGCAATTTTTAGTCCGGAAAAAGTATCAGCTTTTCGGTTTATAGAGGGAAAAAGTGAGCATTTTGGAGTAAATATGTCAGAAAAATCACTTTTGATATGATTTCGACCAACTTCTCTATAACTCCTATTTCTTATGAATCTTAACTACTCCCTACTCCCTACTCCCTGCCTCAACAAAAAGACCCCCGCCTACACGGCAGGGCTATTTCAAAGTATCGCAAGTTAACGATTGAGGGATAATGGGAGATTAAAGGACAGAAAAATAGAAAAATTTACCAAAATTTGCCGATTTTTCAGGCAATAAGCCTCCCTTTTGCTCTCACTAAAATGGTAAAAAATCAACCTTTAATCCCTCCATCTCCGTGTCTCCGTATCTCCGCGTCTCCGCGTCTATCGAGAATGAAACAGCCCTGCCGCCTACACGGGGGCGTGCTTTTTCAGCAAACCCTAATTATATTGCTGGTGTTGTAGTAGTAGGGAAAAATCAACACTTAAGTTTTTAGCAAATAGAATAATATTGACATTGCTTTTTAAGATGCTTATTGTCAAAAAATATAGCAATCCTAATATAGATTACAATAAATCAGAACTTACGCACCCACATGACACCACTATTTAATTAATATAGATAAAAATTAGTTGAATCTAAAAATCAGACTCTAACTTAACCAAAGCCTTGAGGTTTGTCTTTCTCATGTTCTACATCTCGGAAAAACTTACGAATAATTTCCACATCAGGCTCCACCTCAATCCAAAGGCGGGCACCACCAGCTTGACTGCTGTTAGGTTTATGAGGTCGATAAACGATTTTGCAGTTTCCCATAATTTCTACTTCATGGCAGCGATCGTTTCTATTTCCTTGTTTAACAGAAATGGCTGGAAGAGAAGTACCATAATCTCTGTTATAGTCAATTTCTCTTCGGAGTACATGGATAAAAGTATTGCCTGTACGCCTTCCTTTATTCCAAGTGCCTTGAGGACCTCGACTACCAGGGGTAATTTCTGGCATTCCTCGACTATTTAAAGGAATTACCCAAAACCGTTTGACTTTTTTAGCTCCTTTGAGCCGACCTTGCCTCAGAAGTAACCTAAGTCGAGCAGTAGAAATATTTAAAAGAAAAGCTGCTTCTGTTGTACCAACTGTATCTGGTTTAGTAGTATTTGTATTTTTCATCAACCGTTCCGGAATATATTTTTTTGGACAAACCTAATAACTATTTACTATATAAGCATGAAAGACTTAATTTGGCAATAATTTTTTAATTTTCCAGTTGTAGTTTTTCAGTATATAGCCCATATGTTATATGAATGTTAGTAAAAGCAATAAATGAAATAAATTTCAAGCTAATTGGTTAATTCGAATTAATTATGGCACAAATTATTCCTGATAGGATTCCAGAAAAAGCTGGTGCTGGTGAAAAAGACTTGTATAATGTTTTATCTAGGCTACCTGATGATTTCTCGGTTTGGTATGAACCTGATATAAATGGGCGTTATCCTAACTTTATAATTTTATCTCCTAACTTTGGCATATTAATTATCGAGGTGAAAGGATGGTATCCTAGCTCTATATTGAAAGGCAACTTAGACTATTTTGAGATTAAATGGAAGCAAGATGGTAGAGAAATAAATAAAACAGAAAAATCTCCCTTAATCCAAGCACGAGATTATCTCTTAGAACTTATTAATCAACTGCAAAAATATCCAATTTTGACTCAAAAATCAGGTAATTATCAAGGAAAATTATGCTTTCCTTATAGTGTTGGTACGGTGATGTCTAATATGAATTAGAAAAAAGCATCTGAACTTAAACTTGACCAACAAATCTTAAGTTATCAGTGTTAATGGGCTTTGTTGCATGAAAGTGCTATAAGCCTTATGAAATAAGGGTTTGTCAATAAATACAATTAATGATAAAAGCTTAAGCAGCAAGGGTTTCAGGATATTTGTGCAACAAAGCCGTGTTAATGTTAAATCTAACGCTTTTTACTTTGACAATACTTTTTTGCTTCAAAAATTTGCCATCGCTAATTCTTTTAAGCTATTATTTTTTAGCCAATTGGCTAATCTGGTACATTCATAATCTGGTGGATTTCCTCTGTTATTAGCTTCATAGCGGATAAAATATTCAAACATTTGCAGTGGAATCAAAGCAGTTTCTACTTCCATACCATCTTCAAAACAAACCTTTTCTAATTTAAACTGATAACCAGACCACTTTATTGTAGAAAGGCGATTATTGACCATAAGTTCTAGGTTGTAGGTAATGCAATCATATACTGGGTCTGGATTTTTTTTGCCATGGGCTATGCTCCAGTAAGTATGATGGCGAACAAAATAGATACCAATTGCATTTTTACAAACTTCTATTTCTATATTTTCTATATTAAGAAAACAACGTTTTAGCAGATTCATATTTAACTGTGAATTATTTATTAAAAAGATAACATTAACAGTAAAATAATATTCTATAGCAATGTGCGCTGATATGTTTGCATATTATACCAATGTGATAAATCTTTGCTACAAATAGCTAGGGGATTTTTAGGAGTCAGGAGTCAGGAGACAGGAGTCAGAATAAATAGCTTTTATATCATTTATTGATTCATAACCTATCATATTGCTCAAAATGACATCTCCTGTAAAGTATTTTTATCGCCCTTATTATTCGTAACATTACCCCGTCTCCACGGGGGCAAGCTTTTTTCAAATTGGTATTACAACAAAACACTTATATCCTACAAATTTTCATGTATTGGTAATAGTAGTAGAACTTTGTATTACGCTTGAAGGTAAGATTAGTATGTAAATATCTAAGCGCTCATTGCTATAAGTTAGGCTTTCTCACAATAGAAAATTTGGGTTTTAGGGAATAGCAAAAAATAAATTATCCAATTCTTGGAGTTCCCCTACTCCCTGAAATTGAATGTAATATCATGTCCGGATAAGTAGGTATAAAAAAACTTTCTGCTTCTATTGAGCTTCTTCTCTACTGACTACTGACTACTGACTACTCCATCGTTATTTATAACTATTCAATAAGTCCTGATAATTTCAGATGTGCGTAAACCCTAATAAAAATAATATTGAAAAACCGCAGAAAGTTTAAATTTCCTGCGGTTTTTAGATTGAAAATAACTTGCCTAAAAAACTATAGCGGTAATCACAAAGGTTATGACTGATGGCAGAGTTGAAACAACAGAATAATAATAGTTAACCTTCTGCCTTCTGCCCTCTGCCTTCTGCCTTCTCCTCTAAATTCTACTCAGCCCCTTGAGGCAACAACTCTCGTTTTTCACCTTGAGTAACCTTAATTTGACCATCTTCCGCAACATCAACAACAGCAGTATCGCCTTCACCAATTTTGCCAGAAAGAATTTCTTCAGCCAAACTATCCTCAAGCAAACGCATGATTGCCCGACGTAAAGGTCGCGCCCCATAACTAGGGTTATAACCTTCCTCAACTAACCGCTCTTGGAAGCGATCAGTAATCTCTAACCGGATACCTTTCTCAGTCAAGCGGTTAAATACCTCATTCAAGAGAATAACAGCTATTTCCTTAACCTCATCCTTACTCAACTGACGGAAGACAATAATCTCATCTAGACGGTTGAGAAACTCAGGACGGAAGTATTGCTTCAGTTCTTCATTAACCAAATTGCGAATCCGGTTATACTGAGCGTCAGCCTCATTGTCAGAGAAATCGAAACCTAAACCACCGCCACCTTTCTCGATTACCTTAGAACCGATATTGGATGTCATAATAATTAAGGTATTCTTAAAGTCCACTGTCCGACCCTTAGCATCAGTCAAACGACCATCTTCCAGGATTTGCAGTAGCATATTAAAGACATCGGGGTGGGCTTTTTCAATTTCATCAAATAGCACCACAGTGTAGGGACGACGACGAACAGCTTCAGTTAACTGACCACCTTCGTTGTAACCTACATAACCAGGAGGAGAACCAATCAGTTTAGAAACTGTGTGACGTTCCATGTACTCGGACATATCCAAGCGAATCATCGCTTCCTCAGAACCGAAGAAGTAAGTAGCCAGAGCTTTAGTTAGTTCGGTCTTACCAACACCAGTCGGTCCAGAGAAAATAAAGCTAGCAATAGGTCGGTTGGGATTTTTCAATCCTACTCTGGCTCGACGAATAGCACGAGACACTGCCTTGACTGCTTCTTCCTGACCAATCAAACGTTGGTGCAGAGTGTCTTCCATGTGCAGTAGCTTCTCAGATTCAGATTCAGTTAGCTTACTGACTGGTACACCTGTCCAACTTGCAACGATATGGGCAATATCCTCTTCTGTTACCATTGGAGAATTATCTTCGCTGGGAGAATCACTCTTTTTATTTTGAGCAATGCTGCGAATTTCAGACTTGATTTCCATCTCCCGATCGCGCAATTCTCCAGCCTTATCAAAATCTTGAGAACGTACAGCCTCATCCTTTTCTTTGAGAACCCGGCGCAATTCTTTGTCCAACTCTTTCGCAGCAGGAGGTAGTTGAGAGTTAATCAAGCGGACACGAGAGCCAGCTTCATCAATAAGGTCAATAGCTTTGTCTGGTAGGAAGCGATCGCTAATGTAGCGGTCTGATAACTTGGCTGCTGCTTCGAGAGCTGTATCCAAAATCTTGAGTTTATGGTGTTGTTCGTAACGTTCCCTTAAACCGTATAATATCTCAATCGTTTCATCCACCGAAGGTTCACCCACCATTACTGGTTGGAAGCGACGCTCTAGAGCTGCATCCCGTTCAATATGTTTGCGATATTCGTCGAGGGTTGTTGCCCCTATGCACTGTAATTCCCCACGGGCCAAAGCAGGCTTTAGGATATTCGCTGCATCAATAGCTCCTTCTGCAGCACCAGCTCCGATTAGGGTATGAACCTCATCTATAACTAGGATAACATTACCTGCAGAGCGAATTTCATCCATAATTTTCTTCAGACGTTCTTCAAATTCACCCCGGTACTTTGTACCTGCTACGAGTAAACCAATATCAAGGGTAACAACTCGCTTCTCTTCCAGAATATCTGGGACATCATTATTAGCTATTCTTTGAGCCAAACCTTCAGCGATCGCTGTTTTTCCGACCCCTGGTTCTCCAATTAGAACTGGATTATTTTTTGTTCTCCGGCCCAGGATTTGGATTACCCGTTCAATTTCCTTTTGGCGTCCTACTACTGGGTCAAGTTTTCCTTCGGATGCCATTTGAGTCAAGTTGGAGCCAAATTCGTCAAGAGTGGGAGTTTTAGTTCTTCCACCACCACCACCAGCAGTAACTTCTGCTGTTTCACCCAACATCCGAATCACCTGAGTGCGTACTTTCGAGAGGTCTACTCCCAAGTTTTCCAACACTCTAGCTGCTACTCCTTCACCTTCTCGGATTAGACCCAGAAGCAAATGTTCTGTACCTATATAATTATGTCCTAATTGGCGTGCTTCTTCTAAAGATAGTTCTAAAACCCTTTTTGCTCTGGGAGTAAATGGAATTTCTACTGCCACGAACCCAGAACCACGGCCAATAATTTTTTCTACTTCAATCCGAGCGTCTTTCAGATTAACACCCATAGATTTAAGAACTTTAGCCGCTACTCCTGTCCCTTCTCCAATCAGACCCAGAAGGATTTGTTCTGTCCCGACAAAGTTGTGTCCCAAGCGGCGTGCTTCTTCTTGGGCCAACATAATTACTTTAATTGCTTTTTCGGTGAAGCGTTCAAACATAGTTAATGTTAATTCCTATTTTGATAAAATTGCCATTGCGCTTATTCTAGCGTAAACGACCTAACTGATTCTTCGCTTGCTTCGGGCGGAGAAGCTACCTTTTTTACAGGAACTTCGATAACGGTTTTGATGTTGCTAAGGAAAACAGCTTAGGCTTTTAATAGCTCTGTCCCTACTTTACAAGATAATAGTTTGGAGCTTTGAGGCTGGTTTACATTGCAACCCCACAGAGAAATCATTTTTGCACCATGAACATCAGCATTTTTTTGATCACTATAATTTTTACACTTCAAAGATTTGTTACTTGTAAATCTGATGTCTAAGAAATTATGACTAGTTTGATTGGTAAAATCAGGCGTAACCGCAACTACTTCTACAGGTTCCTTGATGATATATTTATACTCAATAAATTTTCTTAAGTAAGATAATACCCAGGAATTATAAGCGGTAAGTTTTGTTTTTTTTATGAGCTTTTTATTTTTGAGTTCTCTGATATCTTTTAAGTTTTTAATACCTATAAGTTTTTGATTTGCTTTTGCTTCATAAATGATTATTCTAGTAATATTATCGTTTAGGCATTGCTGCAGAAATCTTTTTTCCATAATCAATGATAACCGTTTCAGGCAGGGCTATTTCGTTCTAATTTCTGACTTTTTGTGCAAACCACGAAAATATGCCTTTTCAAGGATTGAAGTTTAGAGCAAACAATATCTAAAAGCTAGTAAAATTGTCACTTTATTCTAGAATGAAATAGCCCTGCCGTTTCAGGATATGACGATATTTGCGTCGCCTACTCCTAGTAATTTGGATAATTTTATTTTCGATATCAGGTTTGACTATATCAAATTTATCGATTATTTCGTAAATCTTTTCATCTTCCCGAACCTGATATTTATTATTAGTGATAGTGATAGTTTTTTCTATTTCTCTCTGATTCAAATCAATATCTGTTAGTTTATCTGACTTAATTATCATTCTCAATGGAAATACATTCTTAAATTTAACATTCTAACTAACATCACTATGCTGAAAATCTCTGCATTAGTCTGTTTTTGAAATGTTAATTTACCCAAATCATATTTCCCACCCTTTGACGGAAATTTGATATATTTATGGGGATTTTTGATTATAACATACCAACTTTTATCAATAAAGGTCATTTCATTCATCAGTTTTTAGCTTTTCAATCATCAGTTATCAGTAAAAAATTATGAGCTACACTTAAAATTTGTGGATTTCAATCCTGCAAATTTCCTAGATTTTCTTATCTTAGTCTTTGGCAGCTAAAAGGTTTGTTTGAAACAAAGAATAACCTTTAAATATTAACCGTATAAGGTATTTAAAAAATTATCCTAATATCCTCCTAATAGTAAAAATCTTGTATAAATTCCTAGTTACTTAATTTACTAATATTAATTGTTTGATTAACATGATTGCAAACCGATAAAAATTCATAGCCATCTGCTCAATTAAAGCTTCTTGCTCTGAACTCAGATCAAATTTAACAGCCAGGGTCAGGACTTGTTTCATGTCAACGATAATTTGACTAGTTTCCACTAAAATCTAGATGAATATCATAACACGCAAAACCATAATATTTGAGCATTCTTCCACAAGCTGTTCGCGTAGAGGAATGCCAAATTAATCAGATATCTTAAACTATAATTTTTGCAATCTTTGTAGCTGCGTATACCAGCGTTCAATTAATAATTAAATTTAATTTCCTAAATTATATTTATAGTTTTGATTTTGTATGTCCAAAATATTTTCAAATCTAGGAGATTTAGAAAATTTAAGAATAATTTATACTTTCAGAAAAAGAGCTTGAAAGTATGATTTTTCCTTCGTAAGTTGCACATCTCGTACCATTCCGCTAAAGTCTCCTGAAATTCTGGCTCGTGCAAATTGCCTCGCCACATAATTAAAGCATCTTCACCAGTTTTCTGATAATATCCCCGGCGACTCCCTACGCTCTTAAACCCAAATTTATGATATAAAGACAATGCAGAACTATTTGAAACTGCTACTTCTAAGGTGGCTCGCTCTAAACCTCTTTCCCAAGCCGACTTCATTAACGCATACAACAATAGCTGACCTAAACCCTGGCGTTGGTAATTAGGGTGAATTCCCAGAATAGTGATATGTGCCTCTTCCAGAATGGCCCATAGACAACCCACTCCCACTATTGGTAAATTATGACAAACTGATGAGAATAAGGTAGAGGGTGTTTCACTATGTATACTTTCCCAAAGTAAAACTAGCAAATCGCTATTCGGACTTTCTAATTCTCGTCTATAGCCTTCAGCACTCCAGAGTCCACTAAAACAAATTTTATCCAGCTCTACTACTGCTGAAATATCTTCTGAACTCATTGGTTTAACAGTTATTATGGCCATAGCTGTGATAGTCTAAATTTTAGATAAAAAATCAATAATAAATCGATAAATTAAAATAACTTCTATTTATTAGACCACCAAAGGATAACTCTGTTATAGCAACATGGTATCAACAAAATCAGCAACAGACACAAATTCTGGACTACAGTATTTGCCAAAATCGACAGAACGTGATAAAGAAATTTCACCAAATCAAGAACTTTTACCACTAACTGCTAAGGTGAATAATCTTGACCATTTAGAAATTGGTGGTTGGGATGTCACAACTTTAGTCCAGCAATTTGGTTCACCTCTGTATATATTGGACGAACATACCCTGAGAACAGCTTGTCGTCAGTATCGAGATGCTTGGAAAAATTATTACCCCGGAGAATCTTTGGTACTTTATGCTTCTAAAGCCTGGAGCTGTCTGGCGGTATGTGCAATTTGTGGTTCTGAAGGTTTGGGAATAGATGTTGTTTCTGGAGGCGAATTATACACCGCTGTGCAAGCAGGTATTAGCCCAGATAAAATCTACTTTCATGGCAACAATAAATCTCAGACAGAATTAATTCTAGCAATTGAAACGGGTTGTATAATTGTTGTTGATAATTGGCTAGAACTCAAAACATTAGCTAACTTAACCAACGAAAAAAAATCTCAGCTACAGTCTCCTATCAAAATAATGCTGAGGTTTACGCCAGGTATTGAATGTCATACTCACGAATATATTCGTACAGGTCATCTAGATAGTAAGTTTGGATTTGACCCAAATCAATTAAATGACGTTTTTACTTTCTTAACTGAGCAGCCATTACTATCATTAATAGGTCTTCATGCTCACATCGGTTCCCAGATTTTTGAGGTGCAACCACACCAAGATTTAGCAAATGTGATGGTAGATGCTATGGCAAAAGCTATGGCCTATAACCTGCCGATTAAAGAAATAAATGTTGGTGGTGGCTTAGGAATCCGTTATACTGAATCAGACGATCCTCCTAGTATTGAGGCTTGGATTCAAATTATTAGTAAGGCGATGGTTGATGCTTGTACAGCAAGACAATTGCCCTTGCCAAAATTATTATGTGAACCAGGACGCTCCATAATAGGTCCAGCTTGTGTGACAGCTTACACTGTAGGATCTGAAAAACAAATTCCAGAAATTAGAACTTATATATCGGTAGATGGGGGAATGTCAGATAATCCCCGTCCAATCACTTATGAATCTCTTTATCGAGTGGTAGTGGCTAATAAACTTTCTGCATCTCTAACAGAAACTGTAACCATAGCTGGTAAGCATTGTGAGTCGGGAGATGTTCTAGTGAAAAATGCTATGTTACCAGTAACTCAACCAGGAGATTGCCTAGTAGTTATGGGTACAGGTGCTTATAACTATAGCATGGCTTCTAATTATAATCGCTTACCTCGTCCAGCAGCAGTTTTGGTTGGCAATAACGAAGTGAATCTAATTATACAAAGAGAAACCTACGAGGATCTACTGAGGCAAGATACTTTACCGACACGAATCGTGATCGTAGAAGATAGTATTTAATTCCGATAATGGAAAGCTAACAAAACAGCAAGATTAAAAAATCAAACCTATCATTAACAGATAGTTTGATTTTTAATCTGTTGTAGTAATTCTCCAAGATAAAAACCGATAATATAAAAAGTTGACGTTATATTAATAATTAAAGTTCAATGAAATCGGGTCTTGGTAATGACCCAGGCTTGATTAGGTCCTTATTGGTTCATAGTATAGATATTGGACTAGTTCTGGCCCTAATCTACATGGTGCTCGTAATCATCGGGGAACGTCGTACACTATGGATGGTAAGAGGGTTTATCGTCTTAATGCTGGCTTCAGCTATAAGTCATTGGGCAGGTTTAAGACTATTAAGTTTTGCCCTCAACAGCCTGGTGATTGGTTCTGCTGTATCAATGGCAGTAATATTACAATCAGAATTCCGTAGGTTTCTCGAACAGTTGGGACAGGGAGAAATTCTGCAAATGTTCGGAGGCGATCGCAGAGTCCTACCTGAATCAGATAACATAATTGATGAAATTGTGGAGGCAATTAAACAACTTTCCCAAAACCGTATAGGTGCTTTGCTAATTGTAGAAACAAATGGACCTATAGATGAACGTGATTTTTCCGTGCCTGGTGTAAAGTTAAATGCTGAACTGTCTAAAGAACTTATACAAACCATATTTCAGCCAAAAACTTTATTACATGACGGAGCAATGCTGATCCGAGATAACCAAATTATATCGGCGGGTGTAATTCTACCACTGTCAGAACGTATAGCTTCAAGACAATTAGGAACTCGTCATAGAGCTGCCATGGGAATTACAGAACAAGTAGAAAAATGTCTTTGCATAGTGGTATCCGAAGAAACAGGTTCAATTTCCTTAGCTGAAAAGGGAGTCTTGAATCGACCCTTAACTAGCAATAAACTGAAAGAACTACTAGAGGAACGTTTGTTTCCATCTAGCATGGAAAAAAGTGCAAAATCCATCCCTATAGTTAGTATTGGACGTCAAATAGGATTAAAAGGATCGCAACTAATTTCATGTATACTCCGTCGTCAAAGTCCACCAGCCTCTCGAAAAAAAAGATGAATCAAGGAACTTGCTTACAAGACCTACCTGTTGACCTTCAACCAGAAAGGCTGCCTCAGCACGTCGCTGTGATCATGGACGGGAATGGACGTTGGGCCAAAAAGCGGAGTTTACCTCGAATTATGGGTCATAGGCGTGGAGTAGAAGCACTTAAGGATCTACTGCGCTGTTGCAAAGACTGGGGTATAGAAGCCTTGACTGCTTATGCTTTTTCTAGTGAAAATTGGGGTAGGCCACTGGAAGAAGTGAATTTTTTAATGACTTTGTTTGAAAGAGTTTTGCGTCAAGAGCTGCAAGAGATGGTGTCAGAAGATGTTCAAATTAGATTTGTGGGTAATTTAAGTTCTCTGCCCCTCTCGTTACAGTCTGAGATTAAGCAGTCAATGGAAACTACCAGGCAAAATCAGGGAATAAAGTTTACCGTAGCCACTAATTATGGCGGACGTCAGGAAATTGTACAAGCCTGTAGAGAGATAGCAACTCAGGTACAAAAAGGCTTGCTGAAACCAGAAGATATAGATGAATCACTTTTTGAAAACTATCTTTATACGGCTGGCATTTCTCATCCTGATTTATTAATTCGTACCAGTGGAGAAATGCGGATTAGCAATTTCTTATTGTGGCAAATGGCTTATTCAGAAATTTATGTAACTGATACTTTTTGGCCAGATTTTAATCGTTCAGAATTTCACCGTGCTTTGTCTGCTTATCAAAAACGTGAGAGAAGATTTGGGAAAGTTTGATGCCTAATTATTTTTTGGAAAAATAAAATTAACATGAAATTAACTTCCTTCCCCATTCCCCAATTTTGATAAGTAATAGAAAATTGATTTGAAAAAATTATTTCAGGTCTAGTAAATTAAAGCTTAATTTATTGCCAAATATTGTTTTGGTCTAGTTAACTTTAAACTAAGGTCCTGAAAAAATAGCTTCTTCGAGGTCTCTACGACTTAAAGAATACTTAAAAGAACGTTGAATATCTGTTCCATTTACCCCGGCTGAAATGTAACGCACAGTAATTTGATCGACATCAAGCAATAATTCTGCTTTCCATGTAAGTTGTCGAACCCACCAACAATGTAATTGTTCGGAATTTTGTTCGCAACCCATATCTTTGAGCCATTGCTCAATGGTAGGGAGAGTATGATTATACAAAGGAGTATCTGGATTAGGAATCTTCATCTGTTTCTTTTTAATGTAAATTATAAATTATATCAAATCTGGTAGCATTTGTAGGGTTTGCTGACAAAAGTATTTTGATAAGGGTTGGAGTAGGAGCGATTTCCGTTCCGGAATACTTTCCTTACGGAATGCTGCGCAAACGTAAACGCCTTTGCGAAGCATTCCGCAGGAAGAATAGTCCCTTAATTTTTCTGCCATAGCTAACCCAAAACCCTAACTTTTTTAACCTTTTGGAGTTAAAAGCTTGCATTTTTTCCCGACATAAAAATGTTAAAACCTTTACCTGTCAATACTTTTATATAGCAATTCCCATACTGGTGAGGTACAAAATTCTTTGGTTTTAGGGAACACTTAACTGGGAACAGGGAACAGGGAGTAGTAATTCTCGTTCCGTAGGGATAGATCAATAAGAAAAACAACTGTACCTCATTAGCTTAGGAAACGCTATATTTAATCAGCAAACCCTAATTAGAAATATTTCCAGCTCTTGACCATCTGACATTTTTTATACCGAATTAAACGGATTTGATATTACATGGATAGACAAAAAAATTAATTCCATAACTATTTCCATAACTATCTAAACTATTAAATTGTTTTTGCTTAGTTTAAGCTGGTTTATAATCACTCAAAAGGAGAAACTAATTCAATAAATTGAGTCCCAGGTGGTTCAATAGGTTGGATGCTTAACTCTGGCCGCATTAGACCAATAGTAATAGCTATTACCAAACAAGCAATTAGAGTTATACCCATAATAAATAAGGCAAACAATTCACCACCAGATAAAGGTCTTTCTGTAGGATCTAAGTAATAACTTGATGAATTTTTCCAACTTGAATCAGATACAGAATTTTTGAAATTAACATCTTGATTCAAATCATGAAGATATAAGTGCCTAATCTTTTTATTATATGCTAACCTTTTTTCTGGATTAACAAGAGTAGCATAAGCTTCATTAATTTGCTGAAATTTAATAGTGGCGATCGCTTTTGGCATATCCGTAGTATCTGGATGATACCGCTTGCTTAGTTTCCGATAAGCTATTCTAATTTCTCTAGGAGATGCTGCTGGATGGAGTCCTAGTAAAGAATAATAACTCACACCCAAGGGAGTGTATTTTGACATTCTTAGACTTTCTTGTTTATTTGTAGTTCCCTTGTTTCTGCTCACACAGAGTAAGTTTATATTATAGCTTTGTAGTTTTGAAGTATAGGAATTACTATAGAGCGATGTTAATCCGAGTTTTTATTGATAAATGTAGTTAGATTTTTGCTACTTTTTATTCATCAGAATATACGTTGAAGTAGCTATAACACTTTCTCACAATGCAGAATTTTTTTGCACCATAGAATTGGCAGAGGAAGGAGCAAACAATATTTACCCTATTTACCCTGAATAAATTTAAGTTAATCTTGATGTTTAGGGTATTTATATTTGTTTTACACTCTGCTTTTTACCGATAAAACCTCTCAAATAGTAATCTTTAAGTTCAATTAATTACTGCAAAACAATCTAAAATTTACTAATCATCATTTAGATTGTGATTTATGCTCATAACTAAGCCTTAGATTTATTGCAAAAAAATAATATTTCCCTAATAGATAGATAGTTAGAATGGCTGAACTTGATTAATTGATAATTGCACTATGGTGCTGAAATCAGAGATTTCTCAATACAATAATTAATTTACACAATTGAATGGAATAAATAGTAGAAAAAAGTGGGAAATTTTAATCATTCCATTCGCCTCTAGGTGGAATAGGAGGATTTCTTTGAAGAGTTAAAGCTAACTCATCTTCTGGAAGTCCTCCTCGCAGCCACTGGCGGAGGGCAGTTTCAATTACCTTACTAGGGTCATTTGTCAAATGTTGAACTTGATCTAATAATCTAGAATCTATTTGTATAGATAACTCTACTTTTTCTGGGTATTTTTGCTTGTTCACTTCAGGTTCACTCATAACGCTACAATCCTAAATTTACAAAAATTATATAGTAAGATACTTGTCAGTAAATTAACTACTTTAGAAAAACTGTGAAAGATTAAGCCTAGTAATTTTTTACAAAAGTCTCCTAAAACAAGTCAAAAGACAAAAAAAATGTAAGATTGTATGCCCTAAAAACTTTCACAACACATTAATATCACAGCTATTATTTTTCTGCATAAGGATTACACAAGAGTAGCTGTGAAACTATTTTGGACATATTTGATGTGAGATGTTAATTAAATAAAATTTAATAATCAAAAATCTAAAATCACAAATAAAAAAAAATGATATAAATCTAGTTGCTCTCAAAAAAACTATTCATTGTTCGTAGTTTACATCTTCAAAATTAGAAATCTTGTTTTTGAGGTCGAAAACTGAATCTAATTGCGATAAAGCATTTTTTGATTGTAAGCAAAGGCCAAAAAATCATAGATTAAAATATGTTAAGAATAGATAGACTTTGCCCAAACCATAAAAATCAGACAGCCTCATAAATTATAGATAGAGTTAGAGTATGACACAAGTTCCTGTATCTCACATTCGTAACTTTTCCATCATTGCTCATATAGATCATGGAAAATCCACCCTAGCTGATCGTCTCCTACAATCCACTGGGACAGTAGCAGATCGTGAAATGAAAGAACAATTCCTAGACACAATGGACTTAGAGAGGGAGCGAGGTATCACAATCAAACTACAAGCTGCCCGAATGAATTATACAGCTAAAGATGGTCAAGAGTATGTATTGAATTTAATTGACACTCCAGGCCATGTAGACTTCTCTTATGAAGTGTCTCGTTCTTTAGCAGCTTGTGAAGGGGCTCTATTAGTAGTAGATGCTTCCCAGGGAGTAGAAGCTCAAACTTTAGCGAATGTATACTTAGCCCTAGAAAATGACTTAGAAATTATCCCAGTTTTAAACAAAATCGATCTTCCAGGAGCTGAACCGGAAAGAGTCAAACAAGAAATAGAAGAAATAATTGGCCTAGACTGCTCAGGAGCAATTTTAGCATCTGCCAAAGAAGGAATAGGAATTCCAGAAATCCTGGAATCAATGGTAAAATTAGTACCCCCGCCAAGAGACACAACCAATGAACAATTGCGAGCCCTAATCTTTGATAGTTATTATGACCCATATCGAGGGGTAATAGTATATTTCCGGGTCATGGATGGCTCTATTGCCAAAGGCGATCGCATCCTGCTTATGGCATCAGGAAAAGAATATGAAATAGACGAATTAGGAGTCCTTTCCCCTACCCAACAACCAGTAGAAGAACTCCATGCAGGAGAAGTAGGTTATCTAGCAGCATCCATCAAAGCAGTAGAAGATGCCAGAGTAGGAGATACAATTACTCTAGCCAAAAAGAAAGCAGAAAGTCCTCTACCCGGTTACACAGAAGCAAAGCCAATGGTATTCTGTGGTTTATTTCCCATAGATGCTGACCAATTTGGTGACCTGCGAGAAGCTCTAGACCGACTCAAACTGAATGACGCAGCATTATCTTATGAACCTGAAACATCTAGTGCTATGGGATTTGGGTTTCGCTGTGGCTTTTTAGGGTTGCTACACATGGAAATTGTCCAAGAGCGACTAGAACGAGAATACAATTTAGACCTGATAGTCACTTCTCCAGCAGTAGTTTACAGAGTAACAACCAATAAAGGAGAAGTTCTCCTAGTTGATAACCCAAACCTACTGCCAGAACCTAATCACCGAGAAAAAATTGAAGAACCTTATGTCCAAGTAGAGATGATTACTCCAGAAGAATATGTAGGCACATTAATGGAGTTGGGTCAATCACGACGGGGTGTATTTAAGGATATGAGGTATTTGACTAAAGGCAGAACAACTTTAGTATATGAAGTACCCCTAGCAGAAGTAGTTACAGACTTTTTCGATCAAATGAAATCACGTTCTCGTGGTTATGCCAGTATGGAATATCAATTAATAGGCTACCGTGAGAATCCATTGGTTAAACTAGATATAATGATTAATGGAGAACCAGTCGATTCTTTAGCTGTAATTGTGCATCGTGATAAAGCTTATCCCATGGGTCGGGCTTTAACAGAAAAGCTGAAAGAACTAATTCCCCGCCATCAATTTAAAGTACCAATTCAAGCATCCATCGGTTCTAAAATTATTGCTAGTGAGCATATTCCTGCTTTACGGAAAGATGTTTTGGCTAAATGTTATGGGGGGGATATTAGCCGGAAGAAAAAATTACTGCAAAAACAGGCAAAAGGTAAGAAACGGATGAAGTCATTGGGTACAGTTGATGTGCCACAAGAAGCTTTTATGGCAGTGCTACGATTAGAATAATTGCCTTAGTAAACTGTTTTTACAAAACTTGATAACTCTGTTTTACCAAGAAATTGTTGGTATGCGCCTCCCCTTTTAAGGGGATAAAAAAAGAGAATGCCGTATTTTCTTGCCTCCTTATTGCAGGGGTACTGATAACTGATAACTGAAATGACGGACATATTTCTAGATTTTTGGGGCACTGTCTTAGTGTATGATTAAATTTGATGTGGTTATTCAATTGTCCGTTGAAAACCACAACAAATTCCACTCCTCGTTATTTGGAAACAATGAGAATATTAGTAACAGGCGGCGCAGGTTTTCTTGGCTCCCATCTTATCGATAGATTAATGGAACAGGGCCATGAAGTCTTGTGTCTTGATAATTTTTACACAGGAACTAAACACAATATTTATAAGTGGTTGGATCATCCTTACTTTGAATTAATTCGCCACGATATTACTGAACCTATCCGATTAGAAGCAGATCAAATATATCATTTAGCTTGTCCTGCTAGTCCAGTACACTATCAGTTCAACCCTGTCAAGACAATTAAAACAAACGTGATGGGGACATTGAATATGTTGGGATTAGCTAAAAGGGTAAAAGCAAGATTCTTTTTAGCTTCTACATCTGAGGTGTATGGAGACCCAGATGTACATCCTCAAACGGAAGAGTATAGAGGTAATGTTAATTGTATTGGGATTCGATCGTGTTATGACGAGGGGAAGCGAGTAGCAGAAACTTTGGCTTTTGATTACCATCGTCAAAATAATGTTGATATTCGAGTAGTCAGAATTTTTAACAGTTTGACTGGAGACCAAAAGGTACTTTATTACATTGGT
>JAAUYJ010165080.1_pt1 | contig 27451 bp, 18 predicted proteins | sample 7278031 | NCBI WGS metagenome assembly JAAUYJ01 (sample SAMN14350222, study PRJNA611818) | marine sediment metagenome | isolation source: surface marine sediment (1.8m) | place: French Polynesia: Moorea | collected 2018-08 | reverse complement strand
GGGAGTAGGGAGTAGGGGGGTAAGGCATTAAGGAGTAGGGGAGTAGAATAACGCAGATATTATACCATTTTGAAAAAAGAATGTTACGAATAATAAGGGTAACAAAAAGAATTTAGAGGTGATGTTCCTTTGACAAAAAAGGTGACTTAATAACTAAAAAAAATGGTATTTAAACCATTCTCATAAGACTCCTGACTCCTGACTCCTAAAAAGTACCCTAACTATTTGTAGCAAACATTTATCAAATTGGTATTATACCAATTCCCAAAAGTAACGCTATACTTGAATAAAACTTCAGTTATTAGGTAATTAAGGCTTTGTTGCATGAAAGTGCTAGAAGCATTATGAAATAAGGATTTATCAATAAATATCATTAATGCGAAAGTATTTTACTGCAAGGATTCTAGGATATTTGTGCAACAAAGCCATTATCCATTATCAATTATCAATTATCAATTAATGAAAGAGGAGCTTTCCTGCGGAATCCTCCGCAAATATGTCGCGCAGTGAAACCCTACCAGTTTTTGAAATACATCTATATTTACTATCATATAATTGTATGGATTGACAACTTAAACTTGTTGTTTTTGTATTTCAATGGGTTGAAAATATAGTAGAAGTTAAAAGAGCGTTTACTTCATTTATGAAAAAGCACGCCTTGCTTACTCCTCACTACTAATAGCTGAATCCTTAGATTTACAGAGTTTTTTTACAAGAGAATAGATAAACAAAATAATCTATAGCAATCCTATTTTATTTGTGTATAAAAATCTTACTGCTTTGAGGGAACAGCCGGAAGTTTCATTTTTTTTATCTACTTTTTAATTTGTCATAAGATAAGCGCGGATTGCTATAGTACAATAATTAAGGTTTAAAATAAAGATTGGCGGAAATATTCAGCGATCGAGGATAAGCTGAGGAGAAAAAGTACACCAGCTAAACTTTAGCCTTTGACTTACTCCATAGCTAAAATGACTCAAATTTTAAAAGTACAAACCTGAGACTGGGTAATAAATGCGCCCTATCTTGACAATCAAAAGCTGTGGGCGGTAGCCTTGCGTTAGCAATATGCTAACCGCTAATTGCTGAATATAGCATTTCCCAGTAAGCGTGAGGTACGGTTCTTTCGATCCCCCCTAACCCCCGTTGAACAAAAAGCGCAGCATCCTCTGGCTTCCCCCTTCCCAAGGGGGGACGGGAGGGGGATGTGCGGGGGGAAGTGGAAGTCCCCCTTACAAAGGGGGATTTAGGGGGATCATTCGTGTACCTCACGCCCGTTGGAAACTGCTATACTAACATATTAGGAGAAAAATTAATAACAGTGGTAGTAACAACATCAGGTATCAAACTCGTAGAAGACGCAACCAAAGAACTCATAAACTGGGTAGCAAAAATAGAGCGATCGCCAGGGAGCTACTTTGAAAAAGCACAAACAATAGTGAGAAAATTAGGAGCGTACTATCGTCCAGATGGCTTGACAGAAGTTGGTTTCTGGAGTCCGCGACTGCTCGCCCAGGTAATGCGCAAACTAGAAATATATCTAGAAGTATTAACCCCACTAGACGAAATAGACCCCCGCGCTACCGAACAAACTATTACATTTCGGCGCGATCGCCTCAACCTGAAACAACAAGGGGAATATATTTGGGGAGTAGTAGAAGGAATGATACCGGGAAACCGAGACCAGATCGGTTCATTTTATTGGTTACGGTACATCGATCAACAGGGAGAACTGCAAGCAATACGAGATGTAGTTCCCTACTCCCTACCCTATGGCGTTTTTGCACCTGCTGAACTATACGACATAGACACTTTACAAGCAAGCAGAAAAGACCTCAACTATTTCGCTCAAAGAGGTAAAACCCAAAAAGCAGCATCAGGACAAGATATTATCCTCAGAGTGCGTCCACCACGAAATATTTTACAAATTCACGTCGGTACCGCTTCCCCAGAAGGTACCCTCGAAGGATTAACCAAAATTTATCAGCGAGTTTCTGATAAAATTAAAGCCAAAGAAACGTTAACTCCAGCAGAAGAAAATTATGTTGGTTATGGTGGAATTCAACTATTACCCACCGAACCAACTATTGAATTTAGAACAGAATATAGCCCAGAAAGTGAATTTTTTACTTTCATGGGAGAAGAAGAAGAAAATATCAAAGTTAAACTAACAAAACCTAATACTCAAGACTGGGGTTATGACGTACCTTTGTTAGGTTCAAGTACCACAAATGCAGCAATGTTAGGTACTTTAAGACCTGATGAAGTAGTAGATTTTATTGCAACTTTACATAACTTTTCTGGAGGACCCATTCAGTTAATTTATGACATCGTTTATGGTCATGCAGATAACCAATCAGAACTACTTTTAAACCGTCAATTTCTGAAAGGAGCTAATATGTATGGTCAAGATTTAAACCATCAATTACCAACAGTTAGAGCAATCTTTTTAGAAATGCAAAGACGGAAAATGAATACAGGAGTTGATGGTTTAAGAATTGATGGAGGTCAAGATTTTAAATTCTTTAATCCCCTAACAGGAGTAGTCGAACAAGATGATGCTTATTTATTAACAATGAGTGACGTTGTTCAAGAAATTGGTGGTTATCAAAGGCGGTTATTAACTATTTTTGAAGACGGTCGTCCTTGGCCAGAAGAAGGTTGGGAAGAAAAGTCTACTTACCGAGATTTAATTGAAATGAAACCTGATTCTTTCCAGTGGGGACCGCTAATTTTTGCTCATAATACTCCAACTTTAAAAGGATTTTGGGAAAAGAAATGGCGCAGGGTTTGTGAGGTAATGTATCAGGGAGAAAATTGGATTACTGGTTGTGGAAATCACGATACTGTACGCAGGGGAAATCAAGTCGAATTAGAAGAACCTATTAATTGGAATTTAGGAGAGACATTACCTGAAGTTCTCAAAAATGGCTATGATAATCCTGCTGTTTATCTCTGGGTTTATGGTTTTAGTCCTGGGTTGCCCATGGATTTTATTAACGCAACAATGCGTGCCCCTTGGCTATTTTTTAGAAATACAGATGAACGTTATGGGGTAAAAGTTGCTGCAGAAGAAATGGGATTTTTGGATTGGCAAATGACTCCAGAATTATATGATAAACCAGGAATGTTTAAGCAGTTAAAAAAGCTAGGTTTTGAAGAGTTAGAAGAACTGAAAGAATTTGGTAAAGCTCTGCAAGTTACTATGATTGAAAAAGACTATCATTTACCTGCAGTAGTGGAAGCTTGCCACTTTTGTTTAGGGGAGGATACTCAATATTGTGAAATTCCTCAACTTCAAGCTTTAAATCATCCTAAAATGATTGAATTTTTGAAGGATTTAGATATTCCTAAGTTAAAAATGTTTGCCAGAATGTTTATGGAAGATTGCTTTGAAATTTGCAATGTTTTCCTTTATGAAGAAGATCTAAATCCAATACAAACTAATTTTAATTTAACAGTTCGTCGTTTTCGTCATACTAATCTTTGGTTACGACAAAATTTGTTAGTAACTGATAAGTTTAGTAAGATTGGTGATGATAAACGGACTGTTTATTATGGGGTACGGAGTAATCCTTATAATGAGGAAGAAAAAATTGCAATAGTGACTCACATGGGTGGGGAGCCAATGGAAATTAGTTTGGGTGATTGGTTGGAATTAGATATGGATGAATGGCAAGTTTCTCTGACAACTCCTGGTTTAAATGATGGGGATAAATTGCAAGATTTACACTCTTTTGAACTGCAAGATTCTCAAGGTTTATTGTTCAAAAAATTGGATAGTTAAGTTCCGGTAATATATCAGCTAATACGCATTTTAAATGCGTATTAGCAAGTCAGGTGATACCAATAAAAAAAAGAATGTGATGCTTGAGCAAACTTCAACTATTAACTAATTAATAAATTTTTTCCACTTTATCCCTTTTATAACCAGCCTTTTTCTTTGTTTTTGCTATGATTTCACCACACTCTATACCCAACACCCAACACCCAACACCCAACATTCAAGATTGATAATATTTGTAGCAAACATTTATCAATTGGGTATGACACCCTATCTCCGTGTCTCCGTGTCTCCGTGTCTCCGTGTCTCCCCCTCTCCCTGTCGTCGTGTGGGAGGTGTGGGAAGAGAGGGAAGTTTGGGAAGTTTGGGGCTATCAACAGTATTAAAATAATTGGACAAACTTAAGCACTATTAGACATTTCTTGTAATATACTAGATTCATGTCTAACTTATTAAACTATTAAAAGAGGCGGCCGATCAATTGAAATGCAATCAATCAAGACTAAATTGAAACTTAACAATTACCAAAAAACCATACTTGCCAAACACGCAGGAGTAGCTCGTCATGCTTATAATTGGGGGTTAGCAACTTGTATTACTGAGTACGAAGAAACTAAAAAACGCCCAAGCGCCATCACCCTGCATAAGCGTTTAGTAGCCGAAGTTAAATCAATTAATCCCTGGTATTATGAGGTGTCTAAATGTGCCCCACAACAAGCCTTAAGGGATTTAGAGAGGGCATTTAAAAACTTTCTAACTATTCCGAGTCGTGGATTCCCAAAATTTCAGAAAAAAGGCAGAAAAGACAGCTTTTACTTAGAAGGAAGTATTAAGATTTTCCCAGGAAACTACATACAATTACCCAGAATAGGAGTAGTAAAAACTTACGAAATCTTGCCTAATTGCAAAGTAAAAAATGTCAGAATATCCAAAAGAGCAGATAATTGGTACATCAGTTTTAAATATGATATTGAACCCGTACCAACAGAAAAAGTTGAAGAAACTATTGGTGTAGATATAGGCATAAATACATTAGCAACCTGTTCTGATGGCAGTAAATTTGCTAATGTCAAAGCCTACAGGCAAACCAAAAAACGATTAGGTCGTCATCAACGTGCAGTCAGTAAAAAAGTTATTGGTTCTCAAAACAGAATTAAAGCAGTAAAAAAATTAGCAAAACTTCACAAAAAAGTAGCCGATATCAGAGCAGATGCACTGCATAAACTCACAACATGGTTGGCTAAAAACCACAGCACCATAGTGATAGAAGATTTGAATGTCAGTGGAATGCTCAAAAATCATAAACTAGCAAGTGCCATAGCAGACTGTGGGTTTTATGAGTTCAAACGTCAGCTTACATATAAGTGTGAGTGGTATGGAAGTAAGTTAGTGATAGCTCCTAGATTTTATCCAAGTTCTCAACTATGTTCTCATTGTGGGCATCAACAGAAAATGCCGTTAAATGTGAGAACTTATGAATGTGCTAACTGTGGATTTCAAGCTGACAGAGACTTTAACGCTGCTGTCAATTTGGCCAACTATGTGTATTAGTAGCTTGAGTTCCAAGCGATTTTAAGCCTGTGGAGAAGATAAGTAACAGACAATAGTCAGTGGTCTTCAGTGAAACAGGAAGCTAGCTCCAAAGCTTATGCAATCACGCATGGGTAAGTTTGGGTAAGTTTAGTAGAACGGAGTGACTGATACAGCATATTTCGGCCTTAGTTGTACCGCATAACATCGGAAAGCGCTGTAACTGATAACTGATAACTGATAACTGAAACGACATGATCGGTGTGAAATAATCTCAAAAATTATTTCAGCAAATCATTATAATACATAATAATAAGAAAAGTTAAATTTACTAGGCAAAATAGCAACTATTCTGGTAAACAAAAAACAGCCCTAACAAGGTATTGCTGTTAAAAAAATCATTTTTTATGAGTACAGACACCGAAAAATACGTTTTAGCTCTTGACCTCGGTACAACTGGCAACCGAGCAATATTATTTAACTCTCAAGGTGCTAGTGTCGGTCAAGCTTACAAAGAACTTCGTCAATATTACCCGCATCCGGGTTGGCTAGAACATGATGCGGAAGAAATTTGGGAAGACACCTATGCAATGATCGAGCGTGTTTTCCGCGATACCGATATTTCTCCCTCAAACGTACAAGCGATCGGTTTAACAGTGCAACGGGAAACCTGTCTACTATGGGATAAAACCACAGGTAAACCCCTCCATAAAGCCATCGTTTGGCAAGACCGTCGCACAGCACCCTTAATTCGAGAATTAACAGCAAAAGGTGAAGCCGAAAAAATTCAAACACGCACCGGATTAGTTTTAGACGCTTACTTCTCAGCCACTAAATTATCCTGGGTGTTAGACTGGGTAAAAAAAGAACAACCTAACGTTGACCTCAGCAATGTGTTAGCAGGTACCGTCGATACTTGGGTTTTGTGGAAACTAACTGGTGGGCAAGTTCATGCCACCGACCACAGTAACGCCAGTCGCACAATGTTAATGAATATCGAATCCCTTGACTGGGATCAAGAATTATTAGACTTATTTAAAATACCTAGAGAAATGATGCCAGAAATTAAACCTAGTTTCGGCATCTTCGGCAAAACAGAACCAGCTTTATTAGGATTACCTATTCCTGTTGCCACAGTTTTAGGAGACCAACAAGCAGCCCTGTTTGCTCATGGTTGCGATCGCCCCGGAATGTTAAAATGTACTTATGGAACAGGCAGTTTTTTAATTGCTAATACTGGAGATAGCCTCACTAAATCTCAAAATCAATTATTATCAACTATTGGCTGGAGTAAGCAAGCAAACGGTAGTTTAAAGGGAACTTACGCCCTAGAGGGAGCCATGTTTACCGCAGGTGCTTGTATTCAGTGGTTGCGGGATGGAATTAAACTGATTGACTCTGCAGCAGAAACTGAACATTTAGCAACCCAAGTCGATAGTACCAACGGTGCTTATTTTGTACCCGCTCTCAGTGGTCTCGGCGCACCCCACTGGGATATGGATGCTCGCGGAGCTTTTCTAGGAATTACTGGAGGTGTAAAACGGGAACATATGGTCAGAGCAGTATTAGAGTCAATTGCTTTTCAAGTAAAAGAAGTAGTTGATGCTATGAACCGAGATAGCGGCACTCCGATGGTTAGTCTTAAAGTTGACGGTGGCGCATCCCAAAATAACTTTTTAATGCAATTTCAGGCGGATGTATTAGGTATTCCGGTCGAACGCCCCAAATTTATTGATGCTACTGCTCAAGGCGCTGCTTTTGGTGCAGGTTTAACAGTAGGTTTGTGGGATGACTACTACAAATTGGTGAGTAATAGTAAAGTAGGGCGCGTTTTTGAACCTGGAGAAAATGCTGCCAAAGCTCAAGAAAGTTTTGTGACATGGCAAAAAGCTGTGAGCAGAGCTAAAAATTGGATTGAATAATATTAGGTGGTAGGTTTTAGGTTTGAGGTTTTATATCAAGTAACATTAATTAACCGCAATGTAGGGACCTTGGATGCAACGTCCCTACCAGGTTGGGGAAAGATTGTTTATTACACAGGACTTACGAAAAATATCCAATGATACACAATCTGTAGGGGCGGTTATGCGTAAGTCCTGTTACAGTTATTTAATAAGACATGATATTAGGATAACCCCGCTCTCCCAAGTCTACCTTGTCTCCTCCCACCTCCCAGACCCTACACCCTACACCCTACACCCTAAAAATACGACTGATAACTGATAACTAATAACTGAAAAAGCTGATAACTGAAATGACATATCGTAATCCCACTCCTACCGTTGACATCATTATTGAATTAATAGATAAACCAGGGCGACCCATTGTGCTGATCGAACGCCAAAACGAACCTTTTGGTTGGGCAATTCCTGGTGGTTTCGTTGACTACGGCGAATCTGTAGAAACCGCAGCGCGTCGAGAAGCGATGGAAGAAACAAGTTTAGCAGTAGAATTAATCGAGCAATTTTATGTGTATTCTGCTCCAGAGCGCGACCCCCGACAGCATACCCTGAGCGTTGTATTTATCGCCACCGCTACTGGGGAGCCAAAAGCTGCAGATGATGCCAAAAATTTAGCCTGGTTTGAATCTTGGCAAATTCCGCAAAACCTCTGTTTTGACCACAATCGCATCCTCCAAGATTATTGGCGGTATCGTCATTATGGTATTAGACCGCGAGTTGAGTGAAGTTTAGGGTGTGGGGTTTAGGGTGTTGGGTGTCTGGTTTAGCAAAAAAACAATTGTTTTTTTGCTATTATCATTGAAAATATTTTTAGTACACAGTTATTTTTTCAAAATAATATCGCAAAATATTTGAGATTTGGTATGAATATAAAATCTTATTAAGAGTTAACAGTTTGGCAAGAAGCAATGAACCTAGCTGAACAATGTTACTTGGTAACAAGAAAATTTCCTAGAGAAGAACTTTATAGTATGATTTCGCAAATTCGGCGTTCTAGTACCTCTATTCCTTCTAACATAGCAGAGGGTTACGGTAGAAGAACTACAGGAGAATATGTTCAATTTTTGGCGTTGCTGATTTTGAGTATGATTTGTGTTTTTTGGTAATTGCTAAACTATTGAATAGCAAATAGTTGAGATTGTTCAATTTTTATTTTCATACCTTGATTCAGCAACGCCCAATTTTTATATATTGCTCAAGGTTCTCTCAAAGAACTAGAAACTCAATTATAGCGTTTTTCAGTCTGGTGAAGTACATCAACGATCCCCCGCGCATCCCCCTTGAGAAGGGGGACTTCCAGTTCCCCCCCTTCTCAAGGGGGGTTAGGGGGGATCGAAAGCGGTGTACCTCACTAAACTGGGAAATGCTATAATATTATCAAAACGAGTTAAGTTAGTAGAATCAAGTGATATTGATAAAATTATAAATCAATCTAGTTTTGTCGGCAAATTATTGAGTGGATTAATTCGCTCCCTAGAAAGCAAAGCTTAAAGAAGAAAATAAAAAATCTTTTCCCACTCCCTACACCCTACAACCTACAACCTACTAAACAACTCTCCAATCTGCTTTAAATCCACATTTCCCCCACTAATAATCACCCCTACTCTAACACCAGAAACCTTAACAATACCTTCCAACAAAGCTGCAGCAGCCAAGGTTCCGGTGGGTTCTATTACTAACTTCATTCTCTCCCACATAAAATACATTGTTCTTAATATTGCCTCCTCTGAAACTGTCACCATATCATCAACATAATGCAGCACTAAAGGAAAAGTATACTGACCTAAATAAGGCGTTCTTGCACCATCGGCAATTGTATTAGGATTATGTACAGTTTGCAGAGTTTTAGAATAAAAAGACCGAGTTGCATCATCAGCATTTTTCGGTTCTACGCCAATAACTTGACAGTTTTTTAATAGGTTTTTGGTGGCAATCGCGCAGCCCGAAAGTAAACCACCTCCCCCACAACATACTAATAGTAAATCTAAACTTCCTACCTCATTAATTAACTCCACAGCAGCTGTACCTTGTCCGGCAATAATATCAGGATGGTCATATGGAGGAATAATTGTATAACCTCTTTCTTGAGCAATTTTTTTAGCCAATTCTTCTCTGGTTATTTCATTAATATCATAGAAAATTATCTCAGAACCATAACCACGAGTAGCACTTTTTTTGACTTTTGGAGCATTGTTTGGCATCACAATAGTTGTGGGAATATTTAACAGTTTACCTGCAAGAGCGATCGCCTGAGCATGATTTCCTGAAGAATAGGTTAATACTCCACATTGTTTTTGAGTTTCTGACAGTTTTGATAGAGCATTATAAGCACCTCTAAACTTAAATGAACCTGTTCTTTGAAAGTTTTCACACTTGAAAAATACTTCACATTTGGTTAGTCTGTCTACTGTTTTTGAAGTCATTACAGGGGTAAGGTTAGCTACTCCTGATAAACAATTAGCTGCTGCAGCAATATTGGTATAATTAACTGAAAGATTATCATCAAACATTGAAGTATTTATAGACATTATCTGTTAAAAAAATAAGAATTTTGTCAGTCGGACTGAGCTATAACTAATGCTAAAAGCTCTCTGATTGATATTACAGCAAATTCCAAGTATATGAAGTACGGATATTAATGTTCAAACCTCCCTAGTGCGGGCATCTTCCCGCTATTGATGTACCTCACAAAGGTGGAATTTGCTGTAATTATTTTGAATTAGATAAATAAACTGAAACAACTAACTTTTGATATGGTAACTAATAGTTAGTGATAGTCTTTATTTTTATCATAAATTTTCAATAGTAATGATGCTATTCCTGAATTAATTTACTATATTTACTTACTATTTTATAACCCTAATCTATGAGACTTCCTACACTTCCCACACCCTCCACCCAAAAGTAGCAAAATTTTTAAGATTTGATATTATTTTTGGCCTCCCAGACATTGAGCGCGTGGTTGAGATAAAATTGGTCTGGGCTGAAATGATTCTAAGCCACGACCATCATAAATAGTTGCTCCATCTGGCATTTTTGCTCCTTCTAATATTACACCCTCTGTTATAGCACCTTCAAAAATAGCACCTGTTAAATCAGTCTTGCTGAGGTCAGCACCTCTGAGGTCTGCGCCCCGAAGGTTAGCATCAACTAAATTAGACCATTGGAGGTTAGTATTTTGCAAATTAGCATTACTTAAGTCAGCACAGGTAAAGTAAGAAGCGCTAAAGTTACTGTTGCTTAAGTTGGCATTTGTTAGGTTTGTTTGTCTGAGTTTCGCACCTCGTCTTCTGATGTTACTAAGGTCAGCTTCACTGAGGTTGCATCCTTGACAAACTGCTGATGGGTTATCTAAAAATTGTCGGAGTTCATCAACGTTTTCTGCTAGAATTGGCGTAGTTAATCCAGCTATTGTTAATAGGGTTATAGTGGTAATTTTTTGGAGTTTCATAGTGGTTTATTTTTGTTTGGTTTGACAAACATATATTATATACCAATGTAATTAATTATCGGCATAATATTTTTGGTAAATTTAATCGTTTTATAGAAGGATAACTAGGTAAAAATATATTTTCTTGATAAATTGTCGATTATCAATAGTGGTAAAATTAGCAAAAGTTAATCAAGAGATAAATTATGGATGCTGAAGAACTCCTGCAAAAATATTCTCAAGGAATCAGAAACTTTCTTGGTGAAAATTTAAGAGGAGTAGACCTAAAAGGTGGAGACTTAAATGGTATAGACTTAAGAGGATCGGATTTAAATGAAGCTGACTTATCCAATACAAATCTAAATAATGCAAGACTTGAAGCAGCAGACTTAAGTAGAGTAAATTTGAGTAAGGCTAAATTGGTTCAAACTCAATTTATTCGAGGATATTTACTAGGTGCAAATTTGAGTGAATTAGTAGATGGAACTTCTGTTAATTTAAGTTGGGCAGATATTAGCGATGCTGACTTGAGTAAAGCTAATTTGAAGAGTGCAAACTTTAGCAATAGTAATCTAGAAAAAACTAATTTCAATGAAGCAATATTAACATCTGCTAATTTCAGTAAAGCTTCACTCCAAACTGCTAATTTAGCTATAGCAAAACTTGAGGGGCAAGTATGTCATAAACAGATTTATTTGAAGCTGAACTTACTTTGGCAAATATAAAGAGGGCAAATTTTCAACAAGCAAATTTACAGTCTGCTAAACTAGGGGAAGTATCTTTGACAAACTTAAATATGTCATACTTAAATATGAAAAATGTAGACCTAACAAGAGCAACATTAGACGGTAAAAACCTACAAAAAACTTCTCTACAAGATGCAAATTTCGAAATAGCAAGTCTCCAAAGAGCAAATTTAACTAGAACAGATTTAACAAAAGCAAATCTTCAAAGAGCAGATTTAACAGATGCAAAAGTTTACGGCTGGAAAATTGAAAAAATAGACTGCACTTATGCAATAATGCCAGATGGTGAAGTGTATCAACCTGAAAATTTCCAACCAGAAATACCCACCGATAACCAACAACAAACAGAAACAATAAAACCCATGACAACCCGCAAAATAATCAAAACCGACAAAGCACCAGACCCAGTTGGCCCCTATAATCAAGCCATCGCTGCTACAGGCCAAATGTTATTCGTATCCGGCCAAATAGCGATCGACACTAGAATAAATCAAATAGTCTACACCGACGACGTAACCAAACAAACCGAACAAGTCATGGCAAACCTGGAAGCCATCCTCACTGAAGCAGGAGCAACTTGGTCAAACGTCGTCAAAACCACCGTTTTCCTCAAAGACATGAACGACTTTGCTGCCGTTAACACCGTCTACGCCAAATATTTCGACCCTGAAAATGCCCCCGCCCGCGCTTGCGTCGAAGTCGCCCGTTTACCCAAAGACGTACTTGTAGAAATTGACTGCATAGCAGTAATTTAGAAAATTAATCTAATTAACAAATTTTCCCTATAGAACCCATTTTAGATTTTTACGTTTAGTTTATCCTCCGGATAAGCTGCTCTAAAACTTGGTTCTATCCAACCTACCACTACCACCCATTCCCACCCAATCGTTATCAGATAACTACACTGAAGAATTTAATCTCAAATATGAACCTAATCCTATACAGTAAAGCAGGCTGCCACCTTTGTGAAGGACTCCAAGAAAAACTCGAAGAAATACTGAAAGACTCAGAAAGCTCCTGTAAATTTAACCTAGAGATTAGAGATATTACCACTCGTGATGATTGGTTTCAAGCATATCAATATGAAGTACCCGTTCTATCTGTGTCTAACCCAGATACCACAACCGAACAACTCATTCCCCGACCTTCTCCCCGAATGCCAGTGAGAAAATTGCAGCAAATGTTACAGAAATATTTGTAACAATGTGAACAAGATAACCAAAAAAATTGCCTCTAATACGAAATCTGGTTATGAAAAGGCACTTTTTGGAAATTTTACAGCGCTTTCCAATGTTATGAGGTACAACTATCGCGGGCAAGATGCCTCTGAATTACAGGCAAGATGCCCGCACTGTAAGACACACGCCTTGTATATCATCAGCCCAAAATATGCTGTATCTAATCCTTTTGCTGTTCTAGATAACTAAAACTATAAAACCCTAATCTCAGTAAAAATTTATAGGAGTTAATGATATGAAATTAAGAGAATTATTAGCAAAAGTTCCGAGCATTTCCATAGCTAATAATCATGCCGTATTAAACACAGAAATCACAGGTTTAGCCACAAACTCCCATGCTTGTAAACCAGGAGATTTATTTTTAGGAATGCCAGGCACCCGCGTCGATGGGGGAGACTTCTGGCAAAGCGCGATCACTAATGGCGCAGTGGCAGCCCTAATTTCTGAATCTGCAGCTAAAAAAAATCCCCCTAGCAATTGCGTTATCAAAGTTGCCGACATGAGTCAAACCTGCCCAGAAGTTGCAGCAGCATTCTACCATTATCCAGGGCAAAAAATGAAAATGGTAGGCATTACTGGCACCAATGGCAAAACCACTACCACTCACTTAGTAGAATTTCTCCTTAATAATGCTCAACTACCCACCGCTCTATTCGGCACCCTCTACGTTCGTTGGCCTGGATATCAACAAACTGCAGCCTACACCACACCCTTTGCGGTGGAATTGCAGAATCAACTTGCCGAAGCTGTGGCAGCAGGTAGCCAATATGCAGTTATGGAAGTTAGCTCCCACTCTCTGCATCAAAAGCGTGTTTGGGGTTGCACTTTTGAGGTAGCAGTATTTACTAATTTGACTCAAGACCATCTCGACTATCACAAAGATATGGATGATTACTTTGAGGCAAAAGCGCTGCTATTTAGCCCAGACTATCTCAAAGGTCGCGCCATCATTAACGCTGACGACCCCTACGGCAAAAAGTTAATCGCCAGAATGAAACCGGAGCAGGTTTGGAGTTATAGCACTAACGATACTTCGGCAGATTTGTGGGCTTCAGATTTAGAATATCAACCCACTGGAGTTAAGGGAATATTGCATACTCCCCAGGGTGAGAGGACTTTTAATTTGCCGTTGGTAGGGCAATATAATTTATCTAATATGTTGGCTGCAGTGGGAGCAGCTTTGCATTTAGGTTTAGATTTAGAGATGGTGGTTTCTCAGTTATCAGAATTTCCAGGTGTACCTGGTCGCATGGAAAAAGTACAAATTAGTAATGAGCAGAATATCAGCGTCATAGTTGATTATGCTCACACTCCTGACAGTCTAGAGAATTTGTTGAAAGCAGCACGACCTTTTATTCCCGGTCGAATGATTTGTGTATTTGGTTGTGGAGGCGATCGCGACCGCACTAAGAGGCCAAAAATGGGTAAAATAGCTGCAGAATTATCAGATTTAGCTGTAGTGACATCTGATAACCCCCGGACTGAAGACCCGGAGAAAATATTACAGGATGTTTTAGAAGGAATATCTCCAGATATTAAGCCTTTGGTAATAGGCGATCGCTCCCAAGCTATTCGCACTGCTATTATGGAAGCTAAACCGGGAGATGGAGTATTAATAGCAGGAAAAGGTCACGAAGATTATCAAATTCTGGGTACAGAAAAAATTCATTTTGATGACCGGGAGCAAGCAAGAGATGCTTTGACAGATAAATATAAAGGTTAAAATTTTTCTGTGCAATAAACCACCTCGTCATTACCACAAAGTAGGGACGTTGCATGCAACGTCCCTACTTTGTGGTCTAGCTTGCAGGAAAAGCGCTGTAAGTTAATTGATAATGGTCATTTTCTCGATCAAATATTAGCTCCGCTTTTACTGTATCAGTAGTGGTTGCTATTTCAGCGTGTGAACTCAATATTTGCTGAACAAATTGTCGATATTGTTCTAAGCTATCCATTGAAAAATTACCTCCAATTTAGGATTATAAATAATCATTTTGACTTGGTAATGTTTAATATCATGTTCGGATGATCACTTATAATAAAGCCCAAATCATTACAGTAGAGGTATTCAAAGTTGATGGCCAAAAGGATTGCGATCGCCAACTACCTAAGTGCTCAAGAGTTACTGGTTCATTATCGTCAGGCGACAAATGTCACCGAACGTACCCATTACCAAATAATTTGGTTATTGGTGGCAGGAAAAACACCATTAGAAGTGGCCCAAGTCACTGGTTACAGTAGAACTTGGATTTATCAGTTAGTCAAACGCTACAACAAATGGGGCACAAAAGGTTTGGGAGATCAACGATGTCACAACCAAGGGCAGGAGGCAATATTAACAGATTTACAGCAAGCCCAACTGTGGCAAGTTCTCTGTGAAAAATCACCCGATGGTGGATTGTGGAACGGTCGTAAAGTAGCCGAGTGGTTAAGTGAACTGACAGGAAAACAGGTGAGTCGGCATCGAGGATGGGAATATCTCAAACAAATGAGATTTAGGTTACGTGTTCCTCGGCCTGAACATGGGGAGTCTGACCCACTCGAACAAGAAAATTGGAAAAAAAACTGGATTTAAAAGTTAAGTTTCTTCAAGCTCGATACCCAGAGGCTGAAATTGAAGTTTGGGGAATGGACGAGCATCGTCTGGGACTTCATCCGATTTTACGTCGAGTTTGGGTTCCACAAGGAGAGCAACCAATTGCCTGTGTTAGACAAAAATATCAGTGGATGTGGTTGTATGGGTTTGTACACCCAGAATCAGGGGAAACTTATTGGTGGATTCTACCCCATGTCAACACCAAAATATTTAATCAAGTTTTAGATGATTTTGCCACTGAATATACTCTGGGAAAGAATAAAAGAGTTCTGCTGGTCATTGATCGAGCTGGTTGGCATACCAGTCATAGTTTGAAGATACCAGAGGGTTTGGATTTAATCTATTTACCTGCCACATCACCAGAATTACAACCAGCAGAGCGTCTGTGGCCTTTGACTAATGAAATTGTGGCCAATAGTTCTCCCCTTTCTTTAGATGAACTTGAAGAACTATTAGTCTTTCGGTGTCAACAATTAATGAAACAGCATGATTTAATACAAGGACTAACTTGCTTCCATTGGTGGCCTCAAACTAGGGGTGTTCAATTATCAGCGATCGCTTGAACATAAAGGTAGTTGGCGTTGGCGGAGCCTAGCTGCAGCTAGATCGCCATCTTTTTGGCCATAAACTTTGAATACTTCTACTGTAATGATTCTGGTTTTATTATAAGTTATCATCCGAACATGATATTAGTTCCTACTTCCTCTTTTCCGGAGATATCTAATGATTAGAAGTAAACTCCAACAATTTCACTTTTTGCCAAGCGTTAAACTTAAGCACTAACAACATCTCCGACAGTTTCACCCTTAAGTATATTAACCGCTCCCTCTAACAATTTATCTTCTATATATGGCTTGGTGAAATAACCTTTTGCACCGTACTCAAAAGCCATTTCCATGTGTTTTCTGGCCCCACGAGAAGTTAACATCGCCACAGGTAACTTACATAAATTCTCATCTTTCTGCATCCGAGATAATAGCTCAAAACCATCCATTCGAGGCATTTCAATATCACAGAACACTAACTCGCAAGGTAAACCTGCACGCAATTTCTCCCAAGCATCTTTACCATCTCTTGCCTGTTCAACCCGGTAACCAGCCTTACTAAATGTCATTGATAACAACTCACGCACCGTAATTGAGTCATCCACAATTAATACAGTAGGTTGAGTCTGGTCTTTAATTTCTGCCTGTGATGACATATCATTGCTAGCACTATCTGGCCAAATACTGCCATCATCTCGGCGTAATTTTCCTGTGGCTAAGTTAATTAATTCAATTACATCTGCGATCACTACAATTTTACCATCCCCTAGCACTGTTGCTCCAGCAATACCTAAAGGTTTGGGAACAGGTCCTTCTAACTGTTTAATTACAATTTCTTTCTGCTGTTCTAGAACCTGATCGACTTGAACTGCTAAGTATGAGCCAGCAGAAGCAGAACGCAACACTACAATGGAAATCATATCTTCTTCAGCGTTCATCCCATACACATTGGATCGGCGCAAATTACGGTTATAAACCATTAACTCTCGCAAGTGACGGAAGGGTAACTTAGTTCCACGCCATTGTATATAACATTGTTCATCTGCTCCTGTTTTTACTTCATCCTTAGACACCTTCACCATATCTTCTACCCCGTCCATCGGGAATGCTATTTGAGAGCGATCGCTAATACAAAATAATGCTTTTGAGATACTCAATGTCAATGGTAAGCGAATTGTAAATGATGTTCCTTTACCAATAGTCGAGTCAATAGTGATAGTACCTCTAATCTCATTCAAATTAGTCTTGACAACATCTAACCCCACTCCTCGACCTGCAAAATTATCTGCTTGGTCTTTTGTGCTAAACCCAGGATGGAACAGCAAGTCATATAAATCTATGTTAGACATTCCCTGGGCTTTTTGTTGACTAATCACATTTTTTTGTATTGCCTTTTTCTTCACTTTTTCTGGATCAATACCCGCTCCATCATCTGCGACTGAAATCACGGTTTGATTACCTTGGTGGAAAGCACGAATTGTAATTCGACCCTTGCGAGATTTACCTGCAGACAGACGTTCTTGAGGAGTTTCTATTCCATGAGTTATGGCATTATTTAGCAGGTGTTTCATTGGGTCAGATAGTTTATCCTGAATCATTTTGTCAATTAAGGTATCTTTGCCTTCAACATTTAATTCTGCTTCTTTGCAACATTCCATTGAAATATCTCGCACTGCACGAGGTAGTAACTGTACTGTTTGGGAGAAAGGTATCATTCTCGACCGAGTTAAACCCTCTTGCAGTTGAGTTGTCACTTGTCGCAGTTGCCTCGTTACCTGTTCTGCGTCATCTACCAAAAATTCAAGATCTGAGGTAGACTCTCGGACTCGCACAATATATTCTATAGTTTCCTGAGCTAACAAGTGAAAAGGAGAAAAGTTTTCCGGTCTGTCAAGGTCAAGAGCATCTTGTAACTTTCCTTTTCTACTATCGCCACTGCCATCAGTCAGAGTAGAAGTGTGATTGGTAGAATGTTGTCCATGGCGACTATCCCAAATCGCTCTTTCTAGAAGGGTTTTTTCATATAAGTCGTGCATTCGTTGTCCTACGTCACTGAGCAACATTACCTGATGCAGTAAGTTATCTAGGAACTGACGCATCCGTTCTTGACCTTGTTCTAAACTATTACGATTAACTACTAGTTCTCCTACTAAGTTACTGAGATTATCTAGTTGTTTTGCAGGTACTTTAATTGTTTGTTCTGGAGGACGTCTGTTGCGCCGAACTGGGCTAGCAGTTGTTATCCCACTAGATTTAGATTTAGAAGTTTCTCTATCTGAAATTTCTAACAGTTTATCTAAGTCACTAAATGGGTCTGCTGCTGATGATTGTGATTGATTTGTCGTTGATTCTTTTGTGGTACTTTTTTTGGTAACTGCTGTACTTGAATTTTGGTTATTATTAATTTCTCCACCGTTTAATAGTTGTTCTAGCTGTACAAAAACATTATACTTTTCTGCTTTTTCTCCATTTAGGATTGCTTCTAATTCAATAAATTCATAATCTTTAAGTTGCTGTTCCTGGGATACTAAATTTGTACTTATTTCTGGTTCTGGAGCCGTATTATTATCATTATTATCATTAACTACATCAAGCAAATCATCTAAGTCTATTGTTTGATTATTGGTAGTTTCTGCCAATTCTGTTGTCGGCCATAAGTCTTCTAATTCTGCTACAAGTTCCTGATCATTTTGAATCTGATTATCCTCATCAATATTATTAGTTTCTAATGATTCACTGGTTTCTAAATTAGCAAATTCAGAAAAATCTATATTCTCATCTTCAAATAAACTATTTAGATCAGGGTTGTTATCTTCTGAGATATCTTGCCAGTCCAATGTATTCAAATTTGTTAGCTCCTCAGAAGATTCTGAAGATTCAAAATCTTCTCCCAATAGGTCTGCTAAACTACTTGTTAATGCCTCTGGTTCGATTTGAACATCTGCTAAATTTTCTGATTCATCATTGACTGTTTCTACATCTTCAAATAATGCCTCTAAGTCTGCTGCTTTTAAACTCCAATCATTTTTAGCTTCTGATTTAGGCTGAATTTTTTCCTTTTTTGGTAATAATTTCTCTGTTGCCTTTTGAGCATCATTAGATAATGCTTTTTCTTCATCTTTGATAGATAGTAAATCGCTAAAATCTAATTGAGGTACTTGAGATTTTTCTGGTGGATTAAAGGGAGTTGATTTAATTTTTTCTGGTAGTTTCTTTGGTTCTACTTTTGTTTCTGACTCCCCACCAATATTTGCTTTTGACTTAGGAACATCCTCTAATTCTGCTAAATCTTTGGTAGTTAAATCACTAAACAAACTAGCTAAATCATCTGTAGATTTGTTATTATTTTTTGATACTGAACTAATATTATGTGTTTTTCTAGTATTTTTATGAACTTCTACTGTTTCTGTATCATTAAATAAATCTGCTAAATCATCGATTGGTGTCACAAAATTCCATTCGTTTCTGTTTTTTACTTTTGGTGAATTTGCTGTATCTTCTACATCAAATAATAAGTCAGATAAATCATCATCTCCTTCAATACTCGGTAGTTCTAAATTATTTAATTCCCCTTTGCCTTGATCGAGTATTTCTTCTTCTTCCCAATTATCATCTAAATCTGGTGTATCTCCTTCAAATAAATCCGCTAGACTATTGAGTTCAGCTAATCCTACTTCTGGACCTTTTTTAGTTTCTAAACTTTCACTTTCTAAACTGTAATTACTTTCTGAGTCTGTAGTCTCTAAACTATTAAACCAGTCGTCTATAGATTCTCCATCTTTGACTCCATTTTTGTCTTGATTATCTAGCATATGTTGTGGCTGTTGAATATTATTTTGTTTATTTATTGTGTCCTCTATCATAATATTTATCCCATTTGTTTTTAGGTTATGCTCTTGTTTATCAAAGTTATTTACTAATGCCTTTAATTTTTCATCTATGACTATTTCTGCTTCTCGATTATCTATAATCAGTTCTTGAGCTTGTTTTAAGTTTTTAATTATATGGTCGGCTAAAATCGGATATGTATTTTCTTTATTAGCGATCGCTTGTTTGACAACATCAATTAATTCTCTCCAATTTGATATATTAAATTGCTTTTCTTTTTCGGTAAAACTATCACATATATCTATCAGTTCGTTTCTACTTTCCACATGATCATCTTGCTTGAAAATCAACAACATTTCGCGCATTTTCTCTGGCACTTTTTCCCAAAAGAATTTTTCCTTTGCACTTGGCTTGCGTATATTTGGCAACATCACGCCTTTGCTTTCTCCTGCCAAATCATCTAGATGTTCTTCTAAATCCTCAAATATTGGCTCTAAATTCTTAAGTTTAATTTTTTCTTCTTTTTCTGTTAAAATATCACTTGCAAGTTGTTCTAATAAATCTTGTAGGGTATCGAAAACTTGCAAAAATAAAGATTCTAATTTATCATCTACTTTGAGGGGAATTTCTTTGAGAATTTTAAAACTATCTTCTAATCTATGAGCTATATTTCGCACACTATTAATTCCCAACATAGCAGCCCCACCTTTGACAGAATGAGCAGCTCTAAATAACTCACTTAATAGCTCTGGGTCTTCTATGGTATCTTGCAAATTCAATAAACCTTGCTCTATAGTATTGAGGTGGTCTTTTGCCTCCTCAATAAAATAGCCCATTATTTTTTGTGTTTCTTCTGTTTGCATCATTGTTAATAACCCACGGATTCAAAAATTATTTTTGTCAACAACTAATTCTGCAGTCCTGAATCTATAAATATATATTTATATATATACTTTTTCATTTATCGTTCGGCTGGATCTACCCGGAAACGCTCTACAGAAGTCAATAGATCGCGAGCAACACCCACTAAATTCTGTAAGGAACTGAACACACGCTGAGATTCTTGAGAAGTTTCTTGAGCTGTCAATTCTACTGCCTGCATAACCTTTGATACAGACTGCGCCCCTTCGTTTTGTTCTACAGTATCTGCTGCAATAGAACGTACTAACACATCAATTCGAGTTGTCACTTGAACAATATCTTCGAGCGATCGCTTGGCTTCTTCTGCTAAACGTGTACCTTCGACAACGTGCTGGGTTGCCTCTTCCATCCCTGTCATTACTCCTCCAGTTTCAGTTTGGATTTGCATTACAGTATGTTCGATGTTTTTTGATTCCTTGGCCGACTTGTCTGCCAACTGTCTTACTTCATCTGCCACCACTGCAAATCCTTTACCTGCTTCTCCGGCGCGAGCTGCTTCAATACTAGCATTCAAAGCCAACAAGTTTGTCCGAGAAGCAATACTAGAAATTGAACCAACAATCTTAGAAATTTCCTGGGTAAATTCTGATAAGCGCTTGACTCGTCGAGTAGCATCTGCCACACCTTCCCTAATTTTGAGAATACCAGCCACGGTTCGATCTACGGTTTCTCCTCCTTTCAAGGCTAATGCTGCTGCTGAACGTGCTACGTCTTCGGTCTCCCTGGCATTTTCCGCTACCCTTTGGATGGCATCAGTCATCATTTGTACTGATTGTAAAGTAGCTGCTAACTCTTCTGCTTGTCGTAACGCATCTGTAGATAAACCCTGGGCGAAAGTAGCACTATCCATAGAACCCCTACTCACTTTTTGGGCAGCTTCTTTCACCTGATGCACAATTTCCCGCAGGTTTTGAATTGTCAAATTAAACGAGTCAGCTACTGCACCCAATACGTCTGCTGTCACTTCTGCACTTACAGTTAAATCCCCACGCGCTGCTCCTTCTACATCATCTAACAGCCGAATTACTTGTCGTTGTAAATCTTCTTTTGCTTGCTCGTTTTCTTCTGCTTTCCGTTGAGCATCGGTGTAGGTTGCTTGAATAATTTTCGCCATGTAATTAAATTTGGCTGCAAGTTTACCAAATTCATCTTCTGAATAAACTGTAGCACGAGCTTTTAAGTTACCCTCGGCAATAATATCAAACTGAGTCTGTAGTTCTTTATTAGCTCTTTCTATTTGTTTAGCTGTAAGGCTACCGAGACCCCATGCTGTTAAAAAGCTGCTAACCCCAGCGACACCTGTCATCATCCAACCAGTGCTGCGCAAGCTAGAGATTACTTCTTTGTTTTCTTGTTGTAAAGCTCTGAAGGAGACTATATTACTAATAAATGCTACTGCTACTAGGGATACTAATCCTGTGCCTATGGCAGTGTATATTTGTTTTTTCGGTAGGGAAGCATTTTCCCAGAATGCCAGCCCACCTTGTTCAACCATGACAGTTGTATCTACTACTTCTCCTTTGATTTTGCTGAAAGTGGGCAGTTGATTATCTATGGGAATTGTTTCTTCGTTATCAATCGCACTAGGATCGGTTTTACTATCAAATAATGCGCCTGTTGTCGCCCCAACAACCATTCCTGTTTCCATTGTCTCTAAGCTAGATGTTTCTCCGCCTAAGTCAGGGGTTGTCATATCTGTAGGCATTTCTATTTCATCTGTCAGGGAGCCATAGTCATCAAAGTCACCAAATTCGTCATCTTCTAGAAAGTCATTTCCTCCTTTATTATCTATATCTTCTATATTTTCTTCCTTATCCGTGGATAAAGCATCGCTGAATACTGCTTCTTGATCGAATTCATCAAGTTCAAAACTATCCTCTGATTCTGGAATTCTTTTATTATTAGTTTTTGAGGGAGAATACAATTTATCTTCTAATTCATCTTTTTCTTCACCACCGATGATTCCATTATCTTTTTCTAATGCCCACCTGGAATTATGATCATTTATCATCACCAGGGTAGCATTTTCTTCATCAAAATCACTTTGACTATTTACTTCTTCTTTTCTCAATTGGCTAGATATTTTTTCTTGACTATTAATATTAATGTCAGAGCCGTTAATTATTTCTCCAGAACTGTCTAGAATTTCATCTATTACATTTTCAAAATCTTCGTTTAGTTCTTCTAAATTTAATTCTTCTATACGAGAATCTTTGGTAAATTCTTTTTGATTTGTGGGATTATTTTTTAGCTGTTCATATTCTGTTATTTCATCTTCTGCTTCAGCTGCTTCTTGTAGTGCTTTTTGCTGTTCATTTTCCCATATTTTGTCTAATTCTGTGCTGAAAGCAAAATCTGAAATTTCTCCTAAATCTTGATATTCTTGGTCATCTATAATTTCATTTTTTTCAACTTCACCCAGACCATTTTCTGGGGATAATTGATAGTTTACATCTTCATCATCTAGGGCTAAGTTATTTTCATTTTCAACTTCACCCAGACCATTTTCTGGGGATAATTGATAGTTTACATCTTCATCATCTAGAGCTAAGTTATTTTCATTTTCACCAAAATCTACTAATTCTTCTATACCTTCTGAATAATGATTTTCCTGATTTTTGACACTCCCATTTGTGTTGAAAGGGTTGTCATTCAGTTCTTGAATTTCTAAATCATTTATATTTTCTAGTTCGAGATTATTTTCATCTAGAAACAAATCTTGGTTTGTCATTGTTTCTAAATTCTCTGAATCTAGTTCGAGATTATTTTCATCTAGAAACAAATCTTGGTTTGTCATTGTTTCTAAATTCTCTGAATCTAGTTCGAGATTATTTTCATCTAAAAACAAATCTTGGTTTGTCATTGTTTCTGAAGCTATAGAATTTTGAATTTCTAAAGTCATATCCTCCTCAGAACTATCAAAATCTATATCTTCATCTGTGTAATCTAGAGGATTATTTGTGATAAATTTTTCATTATCACTTATGCCTTGATGAGCATAGTTCAGCAAATCTGGGTCATCACTAAGGTCTAAAACTAGTTGATATTGTTCTTGCGCAACATCATATTGATGAAGTCCATAACAGTATATATGACCACATAAAAGACGAGCGCTAGGGTCATTGGGATAATCCTGAATTAAGTCATAAACCAGAGCTGCTGCTTCTTCATAGTTGCCATGACTGTAGGCATCTTCTACCTTTTGATAGTCTTGCAAATAGTCTGTGCTTGATGATGTCATTTGCTGTCCCTCTCTCAATAGATTATTTTGTTTTTAGTTTTTAGATTTATTTTGTTAAAGGGATGGGAAATTGGGAATCAGCCTCACTCAGAAATTTAGATACAATCAGCGACATCAAACAATTATTTTATGTTGACTTGTCGATTTTGACTTTGATTTAGGCTGCCCATCGGGCCGAACGAATAATTGCTTCTTGATCCAATAGTCTTAGAACCTGGTCTCCCACCTCATCCAAAACCCACTCACCTCGCAAAAAAGGAGCCATGCCATCTGTGACATTTGTAGGCATTTTTAGCTTCTTTTCGTCAAGCCACTCCATTTCAACTATTCGATCAACTGCTAATCCCAATATAGTGTCTTGGTCTTCTACTGCAATGACTGGAATCTCTGGTTGATCGGTATTTACTGGGTTCTGATCCCCAAGAAATTGACCTAAGTCAGCGACCCAAATGACTCGTCCCCTTATATTTATCGTACCTAAAAGTAAAGGAGAGACGTTAGGAATGGCTGTGATACCTTCTGGATATTGAGAAATTACCTCTTTGATGTCTGTTGCTGGCAACGCAAATTCATTGCCAGAAGGCACATAAAACCTTAAATGCAGTTCACCTTCAGGATTCTCTAACTCTTGAATTCCTGTACCTTGGCCCGGTAAAAAGTCTTGATTGCCTACCATAGTTATTAAAATTACCGTCTTAGCAGTTGTTTAACTGTTCCTACCAGTTCTGTGGGCTGGAATGGTTTGGCTATGTAGGCATCAGCTCCTTGCTTTAACCCCCAATAACGGTCAAATTCTTCTCCTTTTGAAGAACACATGACCACGGGAATATTCTTTGTCTTAGGATCTGATTTGATCCGTCTACAGAGTTCATAGCCATTCATTCTTGGCATCACAATGTCTAATACCACTATATCGGGACTGATATTTTTTAATCGCCCAATAGCTTCTACTCCATCATTTGCAACGGTGACTGCTAACCCACTATTTTTGAGAAGCTGTGATATCATCTCCCTTTGGGTAACGCTATCTTCTACTACTAAAACTTTACTCATTTTTTTCTAAATCCTGATAGCTTGGGTTTGGATTTGTTGATAATAAAATAAACAAGATTTATTTATTGGCATTTTCTTGATTTTTGCTTTTTTGTGGCCCAACCTAATTCATTTAGTATATTATGTAGATGGGTTTATATGATCTGGTTTAAAGATTTTACTTGCTGTTAATACTATTTTATGATAACTCCATGAATATTTTCATGTAGTTTTATATACCAGTCAACTTATTCTGCAACTTCAAAAACTATATAAATTCAAAATCAACAATAATAGTTATGTATAATTTAGTACACATAATACAGCTTTACATACTATTCATTGCAGCTATAATTTCAAATTAGATTTTTTTGTTTGTATTTTTTGGGCCTGAATATAGTTTGCCCAAAAGCCAGGTTTTACTTTATTCTGGGCTAAGATATCTAGGAGTTAGTCCCATCTCTCTCAGAATACTTGGAATAACTGATAGTCTTTAAAATAATATTATATTTTCTCTTTATAATCTGCTTGACAAGATATGTCAGTGTACAGTTCCTGATATATCAAATTTCTAAACACAAGTCAAATAATAATAGACAAAAGTTATAATATTAAATTAGTTCGACTTTACTTATTTACTTAAATATTATTATTTTTTGATTTCAAAGATATAGAGGCAGAATTCTCTAGCTCTGACATATTTTGAATTTCAGTTTCAGTTTCTATTTCTATTTTTTTTGACAATAGTCTGTCAAATTGAGATTTTTCTGATAAGCCTGGTCCGATATACTTTTCCACTAACATTAATAACTCACTTTCTCCAAAAGGTTTGGTGAAGTAGTCTGTCGCTCCTACTATTCTGGCCTTAACTCGATCAATAAATCCTTCTATACCAGTTAGCATAATTATGGGTATTTGGCGAAATGCTGTAGAGTTTCGCAGCATGGCACAAATCTCATAGCCATCTAGTTCGGGCATCGCAATATCGCATAAAATTAGGTCAGGCTTAATATAAAAAAGTTCACCTAAAGCTTTGAGAGGATCGCCAAGACTACTAACTAAATAACCATTTTGATTGAGAATAGATTCTACTGTCTCGCGAATCACCAAATCATCATCAATACATACAATGTGAGGAGCTTTTGCTTCACCCTGCAAAGGTTTTGATTTTTTCGTCGGTTTTGAATGCTTGTGGTTTGTTAGCTGTACTATCCCCTGTTGTACAAAAGGATAAATGGCCTTAGCTACTGTTAACACATCTCGATTCAGATATCGAGCTATTTGCTGCATAGAAGTTTGGCCATCTGACCAATTCTTTAATATATTAAATATGTGTGGTTTTAAAGCTTTTTGTAACTGGTCTGGATCGGATATTACGGGACACTGTTCGGGAGAGTGAATATAGGGAGAAAACTGATTCCACTCCTGAATTTGCTTCATAATTTTAGCCAAAAATGAGCTAATTTCTAAGGTTGTGAGTTGAGGTGTCAGTGCTGGACCAAGCTCAAATATAAATGAACCTCGACGAAGACTTAACAGGTCAAAAAGGGTTTCACGAACCATATTATGAATAATACTTCGTCCCTGGGCTGGTGTCAGAATTCCTTTTTCGAGCAAGGCCCATAAATATCCATATTCTGGTGCATTTACAGATGCAATTGAAGGGACTGTGATGCTGTCAAGCTCGCGGTCTGCATTGTAGCGACTTAGGTAGTCTCTCAAACGAGATAAACTTCCTGCCCTTTGGGTAGCGTAGATAATTTGACCATTTAGAAAAAAGACAAACCAGGATGGTTCAGTGGGGAAGTGGTGCTGGGGCTCAGAAATAGTGCTGCCAACTGGTGAGCTGTAGGCTTCAACAAATAGTTCTCCAGTTCGCTGACCTAACTCTATAAGTTGCAGGATGCTCCGAATATCAATTTCACTTAAATTTCCCTGCATGCAGCTTAGTCGAATATAATTATGATACGTTATATCTAGAATAGATAGCTTGAAAAGATTACAATATCTTCTCTTTAGTTTAAGAACAGTATTTTAATCAAAATTTCTATGCCTGTAGGCATGACTTACATTTGTTAGAAAATACTTTAAACTATGCTTTTATAAATCTTACCATCAAGACCTCCATAATTGTATATCCAAATATAGTTAGGTATTTTCTGAATACTATCATTGTTAGATACCATACATGACAGGCTGTAATATTACAGAATTTTTTTTTGTTAATCGCTAATTTTTTTGTCTCTCTCTCCTTGATAAATAAATATATATATTATATTCAACTATATAAGCCATGGCTTGTTTTTAGCAAAATCCTAATAGTTAAACCTGTATCAAAATAGTTTGAGTTATAGAGAATAAACTAGGTGATTTAATTTCTATTGCTCCTAATATAGTTTTTCTCTGGCATGGGTGTTTATATTTTTATTCGCTTTTGCCTTTTATAGCATTTCTCATAAAGATAAGGTACATTTACGATCCCCCGCGCATCCCCCTTAAAAAGGGGGACTTTTTGTTGCCTCCCCTTTTTAAGCGGTTCCCCCCTTATCAAGGGGGGTTAGGGGGGATCTAAAACTGTATCTCACCAATTTGAGAAACG
>JAAUYJ010100764.1_pt1 | contig 27557 bp, 25 predicted proteins | sample 7278031 | NCBI WGS metagenome assembly JAAUYJ01 (sample SAMN14350222, study PRJNA611818) | marine sediment metagenome | isolation source: surface marine sediment (1.8m) | place: French Polynesia: Moorea | collected 2018-08 | reverse complement strand
GCCTCGACGCGGAAGGCGTCGTGGCGGCGCCCTAGAGCAAGATCGAGTCAGATCAAACGGATCTGACTCGTGAATCTTGCTCTGCTTCAATAGTTTAGAGACTGATTCACGGGTCACTCCGTTTCGGTGTGACCCGATCAGGCTCTGGCGGGCTGTGCCATCGCTTCGCATTGACCCCGAAGCACGGGCGCCGGCCGGCTTCACGCCGAATGCGCGGCGCGTCGCTCACCCGCCGGGCCGATCTCCCGTTCTGCGCGCTCAGCCCAGGTCGGCATGCCGTAGCGACGGAACCGCGCCAGGGCATTGCCGTACTTCCGTTCCGCGCTGCCGGCCTCGCCCAGCCGGCGTTCCAATCCCGCCAGCTCGAACAGGCACTTCGCGAAGGCGGGGCCGATGGCCAGGCGGCGGGCGATGAGCAGGGCGCGGGCCAGGTCGGCGCGGGCGGCATCCAGATCGCCGCCGAAGTCGCGGGCGTGTCTGGCGCGCAGGCAGAGGGCGGAACAGAGGTAGCCCGCCTCGGCGGCGGCCTCGGCGACCTCGATTGCCGTCGCCAGGTTCTGCCGCGCCTCTTCGGCCTCGCCGGCCAGCATGCAGACCTCGGCGAGGCGCGCGTACCAGCGCGAGCGTCCGGCGAAGACGCCGATCTCCTGCGTCGTCTGCACCGAGTAGCGGCCGAAGCGCAGGGCCTCCGCGGTCTCGCCGTTCTTGGCCAGGAGCAGCGCGACCTGGGAGCCGAGCACCGGTGTCAGGTAGGGGAAGTCGTTGCGCTCGGCCAAATCGTAGGCCTCGCGGCTCGCCTCCAGGGCGGCGCGGTACTCGCCCTTCACCATGAGCACGAATCCGAGCGCGGTATTGGCGTGCACCGCGTCCGAGACCTGGCGGTCGTTGCCGTGCGACAGCATGCGCCGGGCCAGCTCCTCGGCCTCCTCGAAGCGGCCCAACTCGGCCTGGGAGATGGCGATCCAGTACCAGCTGATCATCAAGGGCCGCCCGAGCAGGCCCAGGGGCGCGGCGATCGTGCTGCGCGCGATCATGGCCAGATTGTGCTCGAGGATCCGTATCGTCTGGCCGTACTCGCCGAGCCCGTAGTAGGCCTGAGCCAGACAGATGTGCGGGGCGATCAGGACCGACTCTTCCTCGAGCGTGCGGGCTAGCGAAATCGACTCGCGGGCCCGCTCCACCGCGCCCGACGGCCCGCCCTGCAGGTAGGCGTGAACCGCAAGGAGCCCAACGATCTGGGCCAGCCGCCTCTTGTCGCCTAGCTTCACGGCGAGGGCATGGGCCTCTTCGACCAGTGCCTCGGCCGCGGAGACTTGCAGCAGCAGCAGCAGCGCTGTGCGCAGCTCGAGCCGGATGTCGATTTGGTCCTCCAGCTGCACCTCGTCCGGCTCCAGGCGTTCCAAGGCCGTGACCGCGTCCTGCAAGTGCGCCGCCGCTTCGCGCGGGGCCGATCGCTCGGCCGCCCTTTGACCCGCCGCGCGGCAATAGCCGACGGCTTCGCGCCAGAGGCGTCCGTTGAAGGCGTGGTAGGCCAGGTTCTCGGCGGACGAGCCGTGACCCGTGGCGGCGCTCGCTTGGGTCGCAGCAAAGGCCGCCGCGTGCAGCTCGGCGCGCCGCCGTTTCAACAGCGTCGCGTAGCTCACCTCCTGAAACATCGGGTGGCAAAAGGCGAAGACGAAGCTCCCGTCGCGCCGCGACGGGCGAATGAACTCGAAGTGCTCCAGCTTCTCGAGCTGCCTGGTCGCGAGCTCCCGCGGCTTTTCCAGCAGTGTGACCAGGACCTCCGGGGCGAACTCCTCGCCGAGCACGCTGGCGGCGAGCAGGACCTCTTTCGCTTCCGACGGCAGGCGATCGATTCGCTCCGCAATAATGGCCCTGATCGAGGCGGGCGAGGCGATCATCGCTCGTTCTTTTAGTTGGGGCCGCGTCTCGGGCGGTGCACCGAGGAACTCCGGGTCGACGAGCATCCGGACGCTTTCGCGTAGGAACAGTGGGTTTCCCTGGCTCCAGATCATGAGTTGGCGCCGCAGGGCAGGGGTCGCCGCGTCGCTGATCAGGCGCATCGTGAGGTCTTCCGATTCGGCCGAGCTGAGACGGCTGAGACGCATCTCGCGAAAGCTGCCGCTGCGCGTCCACTTATGGCGGAACTCGGGGCGGCTCGACAGCAGTACGAAGATCGGGTGTCCGGCGACCGCCTCGATGAGCTTTCCCGTGAGCTCTATGGAGGCGGAGTCGGTGCGCTGCAGGTCGTCGATGATCAACACCAGTGGTTGGCGTTCGCTCTCCCGAATCAGCTCGCGCAGCACCGCCTGCGTGATCAACTGGTTTCGGGTCTGGGGATCGAGCGCATGCCATTCCGGTGGTGTATTGCCGGTTTCGAAGAGCTCGAGCAGCGGCGCTTCGAGATGTTCCCGGTTCGCTTCGGCCGCGTCGATCCGCGCTGCGACGGCCGCGCTGCGCTGTTCGGCGTCGGCCTCCACGAGGCCGAAGAGATCCAAGAGCAGCGTCCGGAAGGGATGGAACGGCACCGCACCGCGGTAGCGGTCGACCGAACCTTTGACGACGCGAAACGAGCCGCTTTGCGACGAGACGAAGCGCTCGATCAGACTGGTCTTGCCGATACCGGCCTCGCCCACGATCAGGAAGACGCAGCCGGCGCCGGACATGGCGCTTTCGAAGCAGGACCTCAGTTGCCCCATCTCGTAGTCGCGTCCGACGAAGAGGTCCTGCAGCGCCTGCCGGTCCGCGGATTCTTTGCCGCGCGGCCCGTGGAGCACGAAGAGCTCCAGCGGCTCTTCCAGGCCTTTGACTTTCTTGAAACCCAGGGAACTCGTGGCGAAAGCCTCGCCGATCAGAGTTTTGGTGGGCGCGCCCATGACCGCCTGCCCCGCCGGCGCGGCGTTCTGCAGCCGGGCGGCGATGTGGACCGTGGCGCCGGTGGCCTCGTAGTCGATGGAGAAGTCGTTGGGCGACGTGCCGACCGCGACCTCGCCCGAGTAGAGGCCTATTCGGACATCGAGGATCCGGTGCTCGCGGCGCGCCTCCTTCAGCCGTTCGATCACGCTGAGAGCCGCGTGGCAGGCGCGGACGGCGTGATCCTCCTGAGCCAGCGGCGCGCCGAACACGGCCAGAATGCCGTCGCCCGTGCTGGCGATCACGGTGCCAGCGTAGCCGTGGATCGCCTTGGTCATGACCGCGACGGCGACCGAGAAGAGCTCGTGGGCCTCTTCAGGGTCGGCGTCGCGGATCGCGGCCAGCGAATCGATCATGTCGACAAACATGATCGTGACCAGCTTGCGCTCCGACAGGAGCGATTTCGCGGCGGACTGGCGTAGCGTCAGCTTGGGCGACTCGCCAGGCGGCAGCTGATCTGCCATCGGCGCGGGAAGCTGAGCGCCACAGGACGCGCAGAACTTCCCGCCGATCGGATTGAAGTGACCGCAGTGCTGACAGGCCTGTGGCGCGGCCGCGCCGCAAAGCTCGCAGAACTGCGAGGAGCTAGCGATCTTGTGCCCGCACTCGAAGCAGAACTTGAAGCTTGTGTCTTCCGGCTTTGGCAATGCGAGCCTCGTCCCAGGCTCCGAAAGAGCCGTGCCCCTAACAGATCGCCTCGATCAGACATGCGGCCGCGACGCCACACTGCATCGCCACGATGGCGCGGGGCTCACCCAGCACGCGGTCGGGCGCATGGAGCGCGATACATCTCCTGACATCGTCGATGTCATGCGGTCCGGGGTTTTCGACGGCCACCGACTTGATCATCGCGGCCTTGTTGGGGACGGTCAGTTGCGATCCTATCACCGTCCAAGACGCCGCGACGCTTGTCTTGCCGCGGATCTTGAGCTCCGCTGCGACATCGATCTGAGTTATCGCGAACTTGGATTTCTTGTCGCCCGGAGCCGCTTCCACGCGACCGTGTATGTTGCCGACGCCGAAGGGCGCGAAGAATGCGCCTTTCCAAGGCTTCGATTCGCCAGTCTTGAGGTCCGGCGCGCTGGCCCAGAGGTAGAAGGGCTTGCCATCCGTCTTCATGGCTGCGCCGATATACTCGCCTTTGGTGAAATCCGCGTCCTTGAGCCCCAATTCCTTGGCAGCGGCCTTGCCGGACTTTTGCAGCGCCGCCATGTCGTTCCAGGGCAGGGGAAATATCTCCGGCGTACCGCCCGGATGGGGCGCGATCATGCAAGACATGAAGTTCTCCCTTCATTGGTTTGATTGCTTTCGACGGTAGTCGTGTCGCGGTTCGCGATCAAGCTGGGAAAGCGGCGGTATAGGTCCGGAATGCCGTCTATGGACCTGCGGTTGCATAGATGCGAAGGAGGCCGACGCGGCGGTCATTGCCTTGCATAACTTCGTATGAATGAAACCACGATCTGCAGTTCGGGTCGCATCGACAGCGAAGTAGCAATGTCCGACAGCGCCGGGAAGACCACCGCGACCGTCATCCCGGCCCTGGAATGCCCAGCGCGCCGGCGACGTGAGCGCTGCAGGCGAGGCAACCTGCTTTCCCCTGCAACCCCACATCCATCCGCCAGGCCTTCGATGTGACGGCCAACGAAGACCGACTCCTGACTCTGAAGGCCCGTCTTGGCGGCATCGTGGACCTGATTCCAAACAAGTCCAGATGCGCCTCTTTCGACTATCCGGTTTACGCCAACATCGGGGAACCTCTGATCTTCCTCGGCATGGCAGGCCATCTGGCGGACCACGGCCTTAAGCTGCTCTACGCCGGGGATTTCTAGTGTTCTCCCTATCGCCGCGCGGCGCGGTGATGTCGCTTCTGCTTTTCGGCGGCGGCAATCTTGGCGACCTCTGTCTCCATCACCAATCGTTTCGCGAATCGGTCATCCGGTGCTGCCCGAAGAACCGCATCTATCCGATGCGGGACATGGCCCATCATCTCTGGCCAGCCATCCAGGACGAGGTTCGCAAGACCGCGCGTCGGCCTCTGCGATCAGTTCTTCCGCTTCGCCAAGACGGCCCCCCGAAACTCTCCTGACAACAGGCTGTCAGGAGAGGCCCGTTAGTCTGGTCACCCTGGAACGTCGAACAGGAGAGACCGGATGATGGGAAAGCATGAGCTCGACGGCTTCGACATGACCCCGGCCTCGCTGGAGCGCGAGTGGGTGGTTACCGTCGATACGCCGAGCGGCGGCGTGGCGCCCGTGGTGGAGGCCCTCGGCCGCGAGCTGCCGCTGGTCCAGGGGCCCTACGACAACTGCCTCTACGTGCGCGGTGAGGGCTATCAGCGCTTCCGGGCGCTCGAAGGCTCGCACGCCGGCGCGGAAGGCACGGTCCAGGAGACGCCGGCCTGCCAGATCGTCTTCTCGATCCCGCCCGACCGGGCGCTGCTGCGCAAGGCCTTCGACGTGATCTTCGCGGTCCACGTCAACGAGGAGCCGACGATCCGCGTCGAGGAGGTCTGGGGCAGCCGCTCCAAGCTGCTCGACGACAAGGACAACCCGAACCGCTACTGGAACCGCCCGGACGCCGCCCAGCTCCACGGCAAAGCCGTCACGCGGTAGCACGCAAGCACGCGACCGCCTTCGCGCCGCACCGTTGCGCGGAGGACGCCGCGCGCGCGGGCGCGACTTATATGGTGTGCCCTTGGTTCAGTCCCCGGCTCTTGTTTCCATTTCGTCTCAATTGCTTCCGTTGGGTCACAAGGCGTGCCGACCCGTGGCCTCCGACATAGTCTCGCCGCGCCACACGCCGTTTCGGCTCATTGCGAGGAGGGCGAGGATGTTGACAGGAGTTTCCAGGGCGCTTGCGAGCTTTCCGCGATTCTTTCGCCTGATCGCGGTGCTGCTCGCAGGCCTGTTCTTGATGGGCTTCGATCGCGACAAGACCGAGGTCATCGTCCAGGGATGCGTCGCACACGGCAACGGCGAGGCGGCTTGCCGCTGCGCCGCGAAGCTACAGGAGAAGAGCCTGGGTCCCCAATTCATGGAGGCCTTGTACGCCCTGGCGACGGGCGACATGACGACTTACGAGATGAAGCTCTACGAGGTGTCGGCGTCCCATCCCAACGCGATGCCGCGGGCCTTGAGCGTGCTTGAGGCGCGCATCAAAGCGGAATGCGGGCCCGTCCGATAGAGCGTTCTTCGATCAGCATGTTTTGCGGGGACACCATGCCCATGCAAGAGTGCGGCACGAATCCATGTCACCGGAGAAGTCCTGTCGGCGATCACTCCTCCCGCTTCTCCAATACCGGCCCCGGCAGGTCGGTCAGTTTCAGGTTGCTTCCTTCCAGCCGGTAGCGTTGGCCGAGGGCCGCGCCGTCGAACTGGAGCGGGTCGTAGCCGAGGCCGCGGGCCACGGCCATGACCTGGGGATGATCGGCGATCGCGGCGACGTCCCAATCGAGCACCGTCTTGTACTGGTGGCTGTCGACCCTCTGGCCGAGAGCGCGCTGGATCTCCGGGCGTTGCGGCAGCGCGAGGAAGTCCAAGAGACGCTCGAGGCCGGGCGGGGTGAAAAGCGCCTCCGACTTGAGGCGCAGCCAGGGCATCCCTAACGCGCTTTCGAGCTCGAGCGCGTAGGCGTTGATCTCGGCCCAGAAGTAGAGGCACTTCTCGTACTCGTCCATCCGGGCCCAGCGGTCCACGTATTCGGTGAAGCGCACCCTTGCGTCGAAAGGCGACAGCAGCAAGAGCTCGGTCAGGCGGTCCTTGCGCGGCGGGTCGGAGTAGTAGCGGTGCGTCACCATCGAGGACGCGGTCGGCACCGGGTGGCGCGTCAGGTGCACGATCCGCACCCGGCCGGCGAAGCGCTCGGCGAAGTAGGGGATCGTCGCGTAGCACTGCCAGCCGCATTCGATGTAATGCCTGTCCGCCAGCGTCCGCTCGATGCGGTCGACGTGGGCGAAGACCTCGTCCGCCGTCTCCAGCCGCGCCGGGTCCTTGTGGGCGAAGAGCGCGCGGGGCCGATAGCCGAGCTGCAGCGGCTCGTGGGTCACCGCCGCCAGGTCGCCGTAGATCTCGCTCAGCTGCTTGACCAGCCACTGGGTGCCGCAGCGGCCGGTGGAGAGGAAGAAGGTCGCGCAGTTCATATCGTCCACTCGCGGCGGGCTGTGCGGGCTCAACGGGCCGGCATTCTACCTGGGATTCCCCGCGGGCGCCGAGAACGCCGGCTGTCCGGCAGGGGAGGGGCATGCTAGTTTCGCGCCGCTTTCCGGACAGCGAGGACCACAGGCTCATGGATTCACTGCCCCCCGACCTCTCCGCCGCCCGCCGGGTGACCACCGAGGCGGAGCTGGAGGCGCTCTACGGTGCGCCCTCGGCGCGCTCGCTGGACAAGGAGATCGGCCACATCTCCCCGCACTACCGTGCCTTCATCGAGAAGGCACCCTTCGTGGTGGTGGCGACCAGCGGGCCCGGCGGGCTCGATTGCTCGCCCCGCGGCGATCCGCCGGGTTTCGTGCGCGTCGCCGACGAGAAGACCGTGCTGATCCCCGACCGGCGGGGCAACAACCGCATCGACACCTTGCGCAACCTGGTTCAGGACCCGCGCATCTCACTGCTGTTCCTGATCCCCGGTGTGGGCGAGACGATGCGCATCAATGGCCGCGCCGAGATCCTGGTCGATCCGGAGCTCTGCGGCACCTTTGCGATGAACGGCAAGGCGCCGCGCAGCGTCATCGCGGTCACGGTCGATCGGATCTATTTCCAGTGTCAGAAGGCCCTGGCGCGTTCGCGCCTGTGGAGCGCCGATGCCCAGATCCCGCGCTCTGACCTGCCGAGCACCGGCGAGATGCTGCAGGCCTTGTCGAAAGACGCCTTCGACGGCGCGGCCTACGACCGCGACTACGCCGAGCACATGAAGAAGACGATCTACTGAGGGCCGGCCGCGCGGTAGCCGTCAGAGCCGCAGGCGCAGCTGCTTGCGGCTGTTGCGGATCTCCCGCAATTCCCGCCGCGTCAGCCGGAGGAAGGGCTCGGCGCTGAGGTCGCCGGCGTCGAGGTTCTCGATCGCCGCGTCGAGCAGCGCCCGGCAGCTGTGCAGCGCCCGGATCTCCTCGCTCAGGTCCCGCTTGAGCCGCTGGCCGTCCGTCTCCGTCAGGATGTGGTCGAGCAGCTCCATGCGATGTTGGAAAAAGCTCTCCCAGGCCCCGAACACGGAGGCCTCGAGGCCCTCTTCCGGGGCCGCTTTCTGCAGGTTGCGCACGGTGTCCCGGAAAGCTTCGATCTGGTCCTTCTCCTTCTGTACCACCGCCTTGACGTCCGACAACGGCATCGCTTCCCCCCCATCTCTTGGCCGACGCGACCGGTCCTTTGATCGCCTTCAAACGACCCTATGGGGCGGAATTGCCGGGCGCAAGCGCGGTCGCTGTGCGGATCGCGCGGCCCCGGCGCGAATCGCGCGGACCCAGATGATGAGGGCTGGCCAAGCCCGGTCCGCTCCGATACAAGCTAAACACAAGAAAACGGCCGGAAACCGGCCCTGTCTGGGAGCTTTTACAAGGGGGGCGTTTGTCCGCGCTCGCGTCTTTCGTCCGCGCCGTCGACCGCATGAACGAGGTCATCGGCCGGGGCGTCGCCTGGCTGACGCTGGCCATGGTGCTGATCACCTTCGTGGTGGTTGTGCTGCGCTACGTTTACGCGATCGGCTGGGTCTGGCTGCAGGAATCCTACGTCTGGCTGCACGGCGTGGTCTTCATGGTGGGCGCGGGCTACACCCTGCTGCACAACGGCCACGTCCGGGTCGACGTCTTCTACCGGCCGTCCAGCCATCGCTACAAGGCGATCATCGACCTCTGCGGCTCGATCTTCCTGCTGTCGCCGCTGATCCTGCTCGTGTTCTTCGTCTCCTTCGACTACGTGCTCGATTCCTGGAGCCGGCTCGAGGAATCGCGCGAGGCGGGCGGGCTGCCGGGGCTGTTCCTGCTGAAGTCGGTGCTGCTGGTGTTCTGCGCGCTGCTCGGGCTGCAGGGCCTGGCGCTGGCCGGGCGCAGCCTGCTGTCGCTAGCCGGCGTGAAGGAGTTCATGCCCGACGACGAAGAGGCGGAGTCCCTCTAGGCCATGGACCCGATCCTGCTCGGCGAAATCCTCAGCTTGGTGATGTTCGCCTTCGCCTGCGTGATCCTGCTGCTGGGCTACCCGGTGGCCTTTACCCTGGCCGGCACGGCGCTGTTCTTTGCCTCCATCGGCCTGGTCTTGGGCATCTTCGACTTCCGCGTCCTGGGCGCGCTCGGCTCACGCTACTTCGGCGTCATGGTCAACGAGCTCTTGGTCGCGGTGCCGCTCTTCGTGTTCATGGGCGTCATGCTGGAACGCTCGAAGATCGCCGAGCAACTACTTGAAACCATGGGGCTCTTGTTTGGCAAGATGCGCGGCGGTCTGGGCCTCTCGGTGGTCTTCGTCGGCATGCTGCTGGCGGCCTCGACCGGCATCGTCGGGGCCACGGTGGTGACCATGGGCCTGCTGTCGCTGCCGGCGATGCTGAAGGCCGGCTACGACCCGAAGATCGCCTGCGGCGCGATCTGCGCCTCGGGTACCCTGGGCCAGATCATTCCGCCCTCGATCGTCCTGGTGCTGCTGGGCGACATCCTGCAGGGCGCCAACACCCAGGCGCAGCTCGCGCTCGGCAACTTCGCGCCCGAGCCGGTCTCGGTGATCGACCTCTTCGCCGGCTCCTTCCTGCCGGGCATGATGCTGGTCGGGCTCTACATGGCCTGGATCCTGGTGGTCTCGATCTTCCGGCCGCAGGCCTGTCCGCCGATTGAGGCGGTGGACGACGGCGAGCGACTGGGCCACCGCGCGCTGCGCGTGCTGGTGCCGCCGGCGGCGCTGATCCTGCTGGTGCTGGGCTCGATCCTGATCGGCGCTGCGACCCCCACCGAGGCCGCGGCCATGGGCTCGGTCGGCGCGCTGCTGCTGGCCGGGCGTTCGACCATGCCCGAGCGGCCCTGGCCGGTCTATCTGGGCGCCGTCTGCCTGGTCGCCCTGGTGCCGCTGGTCACCCTGTTCGACCTGCGCATGCAGCGCGACGTGCTGCCGACCGCCGACGTGATCGCGGCGGTCCTCGCCGGCTTCTGCATCGTGGCGCTCACCCTGGGCGTGGCGGTCAGCCTGGGGCGGGTGCATCGCAGCGGCATCCTGGTCGAGGTCATGCAGGCCACCGTCAAGATCTCCTCAATGGTCTTCGTCATCCTGCTGGGCGCCTCGGTGTTCAGCCTGGTGTTCCGCGGCCTGGGCGGCGAGCACATCGTCTCGGAGGTGCTCAACGCGCTGCCCGGCGGCGCCTTCGGCGCCATGCTGGTGGTCATGGCGCTGATGTTCGTGATGGGCTTCTTCCTCGACTTCATCGAGATCGTCTTCGTCGTGGTGCCGATCGTCGGGCCGATCCTCTTGATGATGGAGCTCGACCCGATCTGGCTCGGCGTCATGATTGCGGTCAACCTGCAGACGTCTTTCCTGACGCCGCCCTTCGGCTTCGCCCTGTTCTACCTGCGCGGCGTGGCGCCGCCCTCGGTCACCACCATGCACATTTACCGCGGCGTGATCCCCTTCGTGCTGATCCAGATCGTCGGCCTGGCTCTGATCGCCAGCTTCCCGGGCCTCGCCACCTGGCTGCCCAAGGCGCTGTTCGGCTAAGGACGGCCCTCTACAATGTTGATTTGGGCACGATACCGAGCTATTGTAGTGATGTCACTACAATAGCTCGGGGCGAAAAATGAAAGACTACGTGTCTTCGCGGGAGGCGAATCAGCGGTTCTCTGAAATCCTACGAAGGGCGGCGGCCGGTGAAATCGTGACAATCACCCGAAGGGGCGAGCCGGTCGCCCAAGTGGTGCCCTTGGGCGAAGCGTCCCGAAAGAAGTCCGCTACCGCTGCTCACGGTAGGCTCATGCGACGCCTGAAGAAGGGGCTTGCTCTCGGCGGGGGGGCCATCGATCGCGAAAGCCTCTACAGACGTTGAAATGCGCTTTACGCTCGACACCAACGTTCTCATTTACGCGCTCGATCAAGATGCTGGGGAGAAACACCTGGTAGCCTTGGATTTGGTTCAGCGGGCTGGCAGGCGCGACTGCGTCATGATCCTGCAGGTGTTGGCAGAGTTGTTCCGTGCTCTGACCGCACGCTTATCCGTTGCCCCCGAAGATGCGAGGGCTATCGTCCAGGATTGGCGAGATGCCTTTCCGGTGCACGCTGCGGATGATCGTTGTCTCGCCGATGCGATGGATGCTGTCACCAGCCACGGCCTGGCATTTTGGGATGCTATGATCTGGGCCACCGCAAAGTACGCCGGCTGTCGGCTGCTGATTGGCGAAGACGGGCACGATGGGCGCACACTAGGTGGCGTCACCACGGTCAACCCGTTCATCGCTGAGCCTTCGCCGTTGCTCACTGAGGCGCTCGACCGATAGAGGTCATACTTGCTGCCCAAGGCGCTGTTCGGTTAGGCGCGCGCCGCAGCGGTGATGGCGGCGGCGAGGCTCGAGGCGGGGCTGGTCAACGGTCGGGCACGCTCGCAGAGTTGCACGGCAGGCGCCATGGAGGATTGGGCCAGGACCACAGTTTGGGCGCCCTCGTCGTGGGCGCCGTCCGCTGCCTTCGCCAGCATCCCGAAGTAAGCTTCGCTGTCGCCTTTGCGGAAGGCCGCCCAAGCGCCCTCAACGAGCTGCACGCTAATGCGCGCCGAAGAGCCAAGCGCCGCCGCCTCGAACAGATTCCTGGTCGGCTCGAGGGTCGTCGAGATGGCGCAGAGCACCGCAATATGCCCGCCCGCGGCGACGGCGGCCTCGGCGAGCGCGGCGTCGGCGCGCAGCACCGGGACGGCGCATTGCCGGTGCGCCTCCGCGGCGACCGGTCCAAGGGTCGAGCAGGTCAGCAGGACGGCATCCGAGCCCTGCGCCGCCTCGAGCAGCGCCGCGACCGCCTGCCGCGCGATCTCGTCGGTCAGGCCGCCCGCGCGCTCGGCGGCCGCCAGCAGGTCGTCGCGCACCCGGTGCGCGAGCCGGACGCCGGCCGGCCGATCGGCCCGCTCGTAGACCTCGATGTTGCTGTCTGCCGTGTGCAGGCAGGTAACGCGCATTGCGCCCGGCCCCTAAAAAACGAAGCGCCACCGGATTTCCCCGGTGGCGCCTCCTCGCTCTCACTTTCTTGCGGTTTGTGGGACGCCGCGTGATCGCCGTTTACAGCTCAACCCATTTGAAGGGCAGGCGGCGGGCCGTGTAGAAGGCCTCCTCGGAAACCCGGGCGTAGCCGATCGCTTGGCCGCGGAACTTGACGATCGAGTCCATAACCTCGCGGCTCAGCGCGTCCTGTCCCGCGAGATCGCCGATCACCTCGCCCGACAGCTTGCCGAGGCCGGTCAGCACCGGATCCGGGAACTTCTTCAGGATCACGCCGTGCTGGTTCACCAGGGTGTCGAGCGACTGGTTGTTGTTGGCGATGAACTCGTTCAGCACGTAGGCGTTGGCGTAGGCGTTGGCGGTCTCGACGACGCCCTTCAGCTCGTCGTCCAGAGAGTCCCAAGCTTTCATGTTGATGAAGTTGTCGAGCAGCGTCGCCGGCTCGTGCCAGCCCGGGTAGTAGTAGAACTTGGCGCTCTTGTAGAGGCCGAACGCGAGGTCGTTGTAGGGGCCGACCCATTCGGTCGCGTCGATCGCGCCGGAGGCCAGCGCCGGTGGGATCTCGCCGCCCGGCAGGTTGACCACGTTCCCGCCGGCCGCCTTGACCACCTCGCCGCCGAGGCCGGGAATGCGCATCTTCAGGCCCTTGTAGTCCTCGAGCGACTTGATCTCCTTGTTGAACCAGCCGCCGGCCTGCACGCCGGTGTTGCCCGAGGCGAAGAACTTGCAGCCCAGCTCGCTATAGACCTTGTCGGCCAGCTCCTGGCCGCCGCCGAACTGCAGCCAGGAGTTCTGCTCGGCGACGTTCAGGCCGAAGGGGATCGAGGCGATGAACTGGCTGGCCGGCACCTTGCCCTTCCAGTAGTAGGGCGCGCCGTGGCCCATCTCGAGGGTGCCGCTGGAGACCGCGTCCATGGTCTCGAAGGGCGGCACGATCTCGCCGCCGCCGAAGACCTCTACCGTCAGCTTGCCGCCCGAGGCCTTGCCGATGAACTCGGCCAGCTTGTTGGCGCCGGTGCCCAGACCCGGGAAGTTCTTGGGCCAGGTGGTCTGCATGCGCCACTGCATGGCCCCCTGCGCCAGGGACGGCTTCGGGAAGCTCGAGGCCGCTGCCGCCGTGGCGGCAACCGCCACGGTCCCGCCGCCGGCCCGCTTCAGGAACTCGCGGCGCTTGAGCTTGCCTTTACTCGCCACGGACTTGCGTGTTGCTCCGGTCTTCATCAAGTGCTCCTCCCTGCTAGACACTCATCGGCCGGGCCCAAGTGAGACCTCGCCGTGCGCCGGCCCATTGTTTCGATGCGGGCGAGAGAATAGGGGCCTTGCCGGGCGGGTGCAACATGGGCAGGGCGCTGGCAAGCCGTTGTGGCGCCGCGAAGAAACGTGCGCGCCGGCTCAGTCTGGCAGGACCCGCCAGCCGTCCGGGCCCAAGCCCTCGACCGGTCGGAAGCGCGCCTTGTAGGCCATCTTGCTCGAATCCGCGATCCAGTAGCCCAGATAGACGTAGCTCAGGCCGCGGTGCCGCGCCTCATCGATGAGCCACAAGACCATGTAGGTCCCCAGGCTCTGCCCGGCCAGGGCAGGCTCGAAGAAGCTGTAGACCGCCGACGGCCCGTCTTCGAGCCAGTCGACCAGGCAAACCGCCGCTAGCTTCCCGTCGGCGTCGCGGAACTCGGCGATCCGCGTGTCGAGCCGGGTCTCCTCGACCATGGCCCGATAGTCGAGGAAGGTCATGCGGGCCATGTCGCCGTCGCCGTGGCGCGAGCGGATGTAGCGGTCGAACAGCCGGAACTGCTCTTCGGTCGCGCCGGCCGGCCGCTCGCGCGCGGTGAGCTCCCGGTTCGCCCGTATGATCCGGCCCATCGAGCGGCTCGCCTGAAACTGCGAGGCCACGACGCGCACGGGAACGCAGGCCGAACAGCCGGTGCAGGCCGGCCGGTAGGCGAAGTTGTGGCTGCGCCGGAAGCCGGCGCGCGACAGGCGGCTGTAAAGCCGGTCGGCGTCCGGGCCCCAGATCTCGGTCATGAGCTTGCGCTCCAGCCGGTCTGGCAGGTAGGGGCAGGGCGTCTCCGCCAGGACGTGGAACAGCTGCGGGCGCTCCGCCGCCGACCGCCCGTCCCAGGGCGAGTCGCTGAGGAAGGATCGCGGCTCCATCACGATAAATTGCCTGCCCGGGCGCAGCGCGTCCAGTGGTTCAGGACCGTGCGCTCGCAACTTGGCTTTGGCCGGCCGGCTCCGCGGCCTCGCCGGCCTCGGGCGTGGCGCCGAAAAAGTCGCGGCCTAGCGCCATCGAGAACACGATCAGCCGCTGCTGGACCCAGTCGAGGAACTCGTGCAGGCCCCGGCCGATCACCTCATCGATGGACTTGGTTGCCAGCACCGTGCGCAGCTCGTCGAGCTGTTCGGCGGCCTCGACGCCGCCGCGCAATCGGTAGACGTGCTTGAGCTCGGTCAGGGTCCGCTCGATGGACGCCACGCAGGCGGTCACCGAGCGCGGGAAGCCGGGATCGAGCAGCAGAAAGCCCGAGACCTTGGCCGGGCTCATGCCGCTGGAGTGGACCCGACGGAACGCGTGGAAGCCCGAGGCCGACCGCAGCACTGCGTTCCATTGGCTGACATCGAAGGGCGAGCCGACGGCCGCCGGGCTGGGCAGCAGCAGGTGGTACTTCACGTCGAGCAGGCGCGTGGTCTGGTCGGCACGCTCCACGTTGCGGCCGAGCTGATAGAAGTACCAACCCTCGTCGCGGTAGAAGGTGCCTTCCGTGATGCCGGTGTGGGACTGGCAGCCCTCCTTGATCGAGCTGCAGACGCGGGCCAGGCGCGGCTCGCGGATGTCGGCCGAGGTAAGCGCGCGCAGGGCGTTGTAGAAGGTGTTGAGCTGGACCCACATCTCGGTCGAGATCAGGGGCCGCAGTGTGCGCGCGTTCTCCCGCGCAAGGCGCACGCAGGAGAGGATCGAGCCCGGGTTCTCCGGATCCAGAACGTAGAAGTGGATCACCTTCTGCGCCGTGGCGACGCCGTGCGCCTCGGAGAAGCGTTCCTCGTCGGCGTAGAGCTGCAGCACCGAGAGCCAGTTCTGCCAGCCGCGGCTGTCCCGGCTGAAGGTCTCGTTGACGTCGAGGATGCGCGCCAGGTTCTCGGCGCGCTCGATGTAGCGCGCCATCCAGAAGGCGGATTCGGCGTAGCGTGAGAGGAGTCGGCTCATCCTCGGCTACTCCAGCACCCAGGTGTCCTTGGAGCCGCCGCCCTGGGAGGAGTTGACCACGATCGACCCGCGGGTGAGCGCGACCCGCGACAAGCCGCCCGGCAACACCCAGGTCGACTTGCCGGTGACCGCGAAGGGCCTGAGGTCGACGTGGCGCGGCTCGATGCCGGTCTCCACCAGGGTCGGGCAGACCGAGAGCTTGACCATCGGCTGGCTGATGTAATTGGCCGGATCGGCCTTGAGCTGCTCGCGGCAGGCCGCCAGCTCCTCGGCGCTGGCGCGCGGTCCGATGGTGATGCCGTAACCGCCGGCCTCGCCGACCGGCTTGACGACCAGCTCCGACAGATTGTCGAGGGTATAGAGCAGGCCCTCCGGCTCGCGGCAGATGTGGGTCTCGACGTTGGCCAGGATCGGGTCCTCGTCGAGGTAGTACTTGGTGATGCGCGGCATGTAGGCGTAGACCGCCTTATCGTCGGCCACGCCGGTGCCGACGGCGTTGGCCAGCGTGAGGTGGCCCTTGCGGTAGGCGCGCATCAGGCCCGGCGCGCCGAGCAGCGAGTCCGGATTGAAGGCCTCGGGGTCGAGGAAGTCGTCGTTGATCCGGCGATAGATCACGTGCACCGGCTCGAGCCCGGCGATAGTGCGCATGTAGACCCGGTCGTCTTCCGGAACCACGAGGTCGCGGCCCTCGACCAGCGGCACGCCCATCTCGCGGGCCAGGAAGATGTGCTCGAAGTAGGCCGAGTTGTAGGTGCCGGGCGACAGCAGCACGACTTGCGGCTGGTCCGCGTCGGCCGGCGCCACGTCGATCAGCGCTTCGTGCAGCTTCTGCCCGTAGTTGGAGACCGGCCGGATGCCGATGTCGGCCATCAGGTCGGGGAAGGTGCGCTGCATGAGGTGCCGGTTCTCGACCACGTAGGACACGCCCGACGGCGTGCGCCCATTGTCCTCAAGCACCAGCCAACGCCCGTCGTCGTCGCGCACAAGGTCGGTGCCGTTGATGTGCACGTAGGTGCCGCAAGACACATCGAGGCCGCGCATCTCCGGCCGGTAATTCTTGTTGCCGAGCACCAGCTCGGGCGGCACCACGCCGTCCTTGAGGATCTTCTGGTCGTGGTAGACGTCGTGCAGGAAGTGGTTTATCGCGGTGACCCGCTGCACCACCCCGGCCTCGACGAGCTGCCAGTCCTCGGCCGAGATCACCCGCGGTATCACGTCGAACGGCAGGATGCGGTCGATCGCCTCTTTCTGTGTGTAGACGGTGAAGGTGATTCCGAAGTTGTAGAGCTCCAGCTCGGCATCGCCGGCACGGCTGCGCAGCTCTTCGATGCCCATTTGCTCCAGGCGCTCGCGCAGCGGCCGCGTGAAAGCGGCCTCGCGGCCGGGCCGGCCGAGCATCTCGCAGAAGTACTCGTCTGGATCGTAGCCGCCCAGAAGGTCCGGCGCCGGCGAAGCTTCCATATCCTGCCCAGTTATGCCGTTCGAAAGGCTTAGCGCGATTATGGCAAGCTTAGGCCGGTCGAGGCCAGCCCGTTGCTGAGGCGTGTTGTCTCAAGCCACCTGCAGGCGGCCCGACACGATCCGGCTATGGCGCACGCCCAGGGTGCCGGCCATGAAGTCGTGCAGCGTGCGACCGCGGTCGTTGAACAGGGCGACCAGCAGGATCAGCCAGCTGGTCAGCAGCGTCGTCATGTAGAACAGCACGGTCTGCAGGAAGGCCTGGAAATACTCCGGCCGTGAGCCGGTCCAGGAGCGCAGCTCGATGTCGAAGAAGCGCATGCCCGGGGTCGCGCCCGTGCTGCCGATGAAATAGGTGTGGTAGGCGACGGGCAGCAGCGCGATGACCGTGACCTGCAGCGGGAACAGCAGGCCGAAGGAAAGCGCGGCCAAAAGGCTGAGGGCGACCCAGGCGAGCACGCAGAGCACGGCGATCGCCACGACGTCCATCAGGTAGGCCGCCGCGCGACGCCAAATCACGCCGTCGTAAAGATCCGGGTCGTCGAGCGGATCCGGCGGCGCCTCGCTCCAGGCGGCATCCGGCCCGGAGAGGCTGGGCAGGTTAAAGCGCGCCATGGCCGCCGGCCGGTCGAGCAGTGGAGACTTCAAAGGCCATTGTTCGAACACATGGGGACGTGGCCGGCCGTCTGCAAGCGCGGCCGGCGGCGGCGCTCAGCCGTCGCTCGGAACGGCCGCGCTCCCGGCCTGATCGTCGGCCGGCGCGGTTTCGTCGGCATCGGCGGCTTCCGGGGCCTCGCGCAGCAGGATGATCGAGATGCGACGGTTCTGCGGCGACAGGGGGTCGTCGGGCAGGAACGGGTCCTGGTCGGCGCGGCCGATGACCTGGGCGACACGAGCGGCGGCCAAGCCGCTGCCGATCAAGGCCCGTCGGCTGGCGTTGGCCCGGTCGGTCGAGAGCTCCCAGTTGGAGTAGCCGTTATCGGCGCGGTAGGGGGCCGCGTCGGTATGGCCCTTGATCGCCACCCTCTGTGGCAGGTCGCGGATCGCGTTGGCGACCAGCTCCATGAGCTTGCTGGTGTGGTCGTACATCTCCGCGCTGCCGAGCGGGAACATCGAATACTTGGCCTGGTCGACGATCTGAATGCGCAGGCCCTCCGGCGTGCGGTCGACGATCAGATTCTCGGCCAGCTCTTGGAGCTCCGGGACCGATTCGATGGCCTGGCGCAATTGCTCCTCGGCTTCGGCGAACTGCTGCTCCTCTTGCTGCGCCAGCAATTGTTCGAGGTCCTTGCGATCGATGATGGCCGAGTCGTCGAGCTCGTCGATCGTTGGCGAGGTCTGGTCGGCGTCTTTCCCGGTCTTTTGCTCGGGCGCGATGTCGGCCTCTTGCTGGGTCGGCACGTTGGGATCGCTCGGCAAGGCGATGGTCAGATTGACCGACGAGCGGTCCTGGCGCATGACGCCTGACTCGCTGAGCGTCTGACCGGCCAGGACGCCGCCGCCGCCGCTGAAGTTCTTCGATACGCTGGCCGGGGTGAAGTAGTCGGCGATGCCGCGCTTCTGTTCGTCGGTCGTCGCGTTGAGCAGCCAGAGCAGAAGGAAGAAGGCCATCATGGCCGTCACGAAATCGGCGTAGGCGACCTTCCACGCGCCGCCGTGATGGGCCGCGTGGCCGCCCTTCTTGACCTTTTTGATGATGATCGGTGCGTTGTCACCCGCTTCAGCCATGACGCTTCGCTCTCACGGCACCGGATCAGGCGACCGGCGGCAGCTCGGCGACCTTTTCCTCGAGCTCGTAGAAGGTCGGCCGCTCGGTCGACAGCAGGGTCTTGCGGGCGAACTCGATGGACACGGCGGGCGCGGAGTCATGCATGTGGGCGAGCAGCGCCGCCTTGATGCACTGCAGGTACTTAGTCTCTGCGTCGTAGGAGGCTTTTGCCTTATTGGCGATCGGCCCGATGAAACCGTAGGACAGCCACACGCCGAGGAAGGTGCCGACCAGGGCGCCGGCGATCAGCTTGCCGAGGATCTCCGGCGGCTCGCTGATCGAGCCCATGGTTTTTATCACGCCGAGCACGGCGGCGACGATGCCCAGCGCGGGCATGCCGTCGGCCATGGTCTGCAGCGCCCCGGCGACTTCGTCGTGCTCGTGGTGGTGGGTTTCGATCTCCTCGTCCATGAGGGATTCGATCTCGTGCGGGTTCTCGACGCCCAGGGTGATCATGCGCAGGTAGTCGCACAGGAAGCTCATCGCCGCCTCGTCCGCGCAGAATGCCGGGAACTCCTTGAACAGCGAGCTGTCCTTCGGGTTCTCGACGTGCTGCTCGAGCGCCAGCGGGCCCTTTGTCTTGGCCAACTTCAGGACCTGATAGAGCAGGCTCAGGAGCTCCAAATAGCTCTGCTTGCTGTAGCGCGAGCCGCTCATGGACTTCTTGAGCGCGCCCATGGTGCGCTTGAGTACCGTGCCGGAGTTGCCGATCACGTAGGCGCCGCACGCGGTGCCGAAGATGATCACGACCTCGAAGGGCTGCCACAGCACGCTGAGCTTGCCGCCCAGGGCCGCATATCCACCGAGGGTGCACACGACGACGAGAACGATGCCGATGATCAGATTCATGAAAGCTCCGCCCGGCCCGGAGGTCGCCGGTTCCCAGGCGATGAAGGTCCACCACTTGAGTTAAGAAGTGGTTTAGTGGCGTCGGCTGCGGCCGGTTATGAAAGCCGTTACAAGAGGTTAAGAAACAGCGCCCGCTGTCGTGCAAGCTTAGGCCCGGCTGCCTAACCGGGCTGTCTAGGCTAGCGCCTGCTCCAGGTCGGCGATCAGGTCGTCGAGGTCCTCTATGCCGACCGACAGGCGCACCAGGCCGTCGCTGATGCCCAATTCGGCTCGCTTGTCGGGCGGGATCGAGGCGTGGGTCATGATCGCGGGGTGCTCGATCAGGCTTTCGACCCCTCCCAGGCTCTCGGCCAGGGCGAAGATTTCGACCCGCTCGAGGAAGCGCCGCGCCTGGTCCAGCCCGCCCTCGAGGATCGCAGTCACCATGCCGCCGGGCGCACGCATCTGGCGCCGACCCAGGTCGTGCTGGGGATGGCTCGGCAGGCCCGGGTAGTGGACCCGGGCGACCTTGGGATGGGCCTCGAGGAATTCGGCGACCGCCTGGGCGCTGGCGCAGTGCCGCTCCATCCGGAGCGCCAGTGTCTTGAGGCCGCGCAGCGCCAGGAAGGAGTCGAAGGGCCCCTGCACGCCGCCGACCGCGTTCTGCAGATAGGCGAGGCGGCCGGTCAGCTCCGCATCGGCGCCCGAGACCAGAACGCCGCCGACCATGTCGGAATGGCCGTTCAGGTACTTGGTCGCCGAATGCATGACGAAGTCGATGCCGAGCTCGAGCGGCCGCTGCACCCAGGGCGTGGCGAAGGTGTTGTCGCAGCAGGTGATGATGCCGCGCGCCCGGCCGATGCGCGCGACCGCCTCCAGGTCGACCAGCTTGAGCAGCGGATTGGTCGGCGATTCGACCCAGATCATGCGGGTCTCCGGCCGGATCGCCGCCTCGAGCTCGGCCGGATCCGAGAGGTCGACGAAGCTGAAGCTGAGCCCCGCCGAGTCCCGGCGCACGTTCTCGAACAGGCGGTAGGTGCCGCCGTAGACGTCGTCGGCGCAGATCACGTGGCTGCCGCTCTTGAGCAGCTCGAGCAGCGTGCCGATCGCCGCCATGCCCGAGGCGAAGGCGAAGCCGGCCGTGCCGCTCTCCAGATCTGCGATGCAGCGTTCGTAGGCCATGCGCGTCGGATTCTGGCTGCGGCTGTACTCGTAGCCCTGGTGCACGCCGGGGCTTTCCTGGACGTAGGTCGAGGTGGCGTAGATCGGCGGCATGATCGCGCCGGTCGAAGGATCCGGGGACTGGCCGGCGTGAATGGTGCGGGTCGCGAACCCGAGCCGGTTGGGACGTCCAGGGGGCTTGCGCGAGCCTTCAGCCATGTGTCCTCACTTCATCCGCCGCCGCAGGTGGTTCAAGAGGTCGATCCGGGTGATCAGGCCCTGGAAGGCCTCGCCGTCGAACACGATGGCGACGTGGCCCTGATCCAGGATCGGCAGCAGCGCGGCGAGCGGCCGGTCGGCCTGGATCGTCTCCAGGCGCGCAATCATGGCCGCGCGCACCGGGTCCTGGAAGTGCTCCTCCTCCTTGAAGACCGCGAGCAGGATGTCGTTCTCGTCGATGATGCCGACGACTTCGCCGGTATCGTCCAGCACCGGAAGCTGCGAGACGTCGTAGAGCTTCATGCGGCCGTAAGCGGTGAGCAGGCTGTCGTCGGGCCCAACGGTTACCGTCGCCTGGTCCGGATGCCGACGCGAAATGATGTCGCGCAGGTCGCCGAAGGCTTCGCGCTCGAGGAAGCCCTGGTCGATCATCCAGTAGTCGTTGAACATCTTGCTCAGGTACTTGTTGCCGCTGTCACAGACGAAGGTGACGACGCGCTTGGGCGCTTCCTGTTCCCGGCAATAGCGCAACGCCGCGGCGATCAGCGTGCCGGAGGAAGAGCCGGCGATGACGCCCTCCTTCAGCAGGATTTCGCGCGCGGTCATCAGGGCCTCGCGGTCGCCGATGGTGTAGGCGGTCCTGACACCTTGCAGCTCGTTGGCGTTGGGCGGCATGAAGTCCTCGCCGATGCCCTCGACCAGCCAGGAGCCGACCTCTTCGGCGAGCTCGCCGGTCCGGACGAAGTCGGCCAGCACCGAGCCCTCGGGGTCGGCCAGGACCATCTCCACCTCGGCGCCGACCTGGCGGAAATAGCGGCCCAGGCCGCTGATCGTCCCGCCCGAGCCGACGCCGCAGACCACGGCGTCGAGGTCGTGGTCCATCTGGTCCCAGATCTCGGGCCCGGTTGTGGTTTCGTGCGCCAGGGGGTTGGCCGGATTGGCGAACTGGTTGACGTAGAAGGAGTTCGGGATCTCGCCGGTCAGCCGCTCGGCGACGTCCTGGTAGTAGTCCGGATGGCCCTTGCCGACGTCCGAACGGGTCAGGTGAACCTCGGCGCCCAAGGCCTTGAGATGAAATATCTTCTCCTGCGCCATCTTGTCGGGCACGACGATGATCAGGCGGTAGCCCTTCTGGGCCGCGACCAAGGCGAGGCCGAGGCCCGTGTTGCCGGCGGTCGCTTCGATCAGGGTGCCGCCCGGCGCCAGCTTGCCCTCGCGCTCCGCCGCTTCGATCATTGACTTGCCGATCCGGTCCTTGATCGAGCCGCCGGGGTTCTGGTTCTCCAGCTTGAGGAACAGGCGGCAGGGCCCGCAGTCGATGTGCGTGACCTCGAGCATCGGGGTGTTGCCGATGCTGTCGAGCACGTTTTGGTAGACCGGGGCGCGGTTCTGCATGAGGGACTCCTGACCGGGGCGCGGCGGTCCCTGATTAGCACAAAGCCGCCGCCGGCGGGCCAGTTCGATGCGGCGCGGGAGACCCCTAGATCTCGATGGTCTGGGGCTCGTCCTTGTTGGACGGCAGGCCAGGCTGCTCGGTCGGTTTCGGGCCGCAGGCGCCCGGGCCGACCGGCTGCTCGACGATATAGATATCGACCCGATCCGGCGGCCCTTCGGCCTCGCGGTAGCCGCAGGCGCGAATGTCGATCTGGCCGCTGGCCAGGCCGGCGTTCATCAGCGCGGCGCGGACGCGCAGCACGCGCTCCAGCGAAAGACGCAGCATGTCGCGACGGTCGTCCTTTGCCGTCCCCGCGAAGGCGGTCACCACCAGAAACTGCGAGCGGTCCTCACGCACCTTTTGCGCCAAGAGGTCCAGCTTTGGCTCAACGTCCGGCGGCAGCTCCGAGGAGCCGTCCCGGAAGATGACGCGGTAGATCTCCGCGACCGTTTGCTGGCCGGGGATCTGGGCGCAACCGAGCAGAACCAGCCCGGCGACGGCGAGAGCTAGAGCGCGCAGCATGAAGCCTTTGGGTATCCCTTGGTGGTCGTCCGCCGATTTGCCGCGGCCAGCATGGCACAGCCGCCCGGCCCGCGCGACCTTCCTAACATTCGATCACATCTTTTTCATGGCAAGGGGCGAAATGGCGCTCAGGGCGTCGGCTCGACCGAGCGGCTCTCCAGGACCCGGGTCGGGAATCCGGCCATTTGCAGGTTGGCCACGATCTCCTGCACGTGGACGGCGTTTCGGGTCTCCACCACGGCGTCGACATCGGCTTGCTTGGCCGGGACATCGTAGAACAGGCGCTGGTGGTAGACCTCGATGATGTTACCGCCCATCTCGCCGATCGATTGCGCGACCCGGGCCAACACGCCGGGCTGGTCGAGGATCGCGATGCGCAGCCGCACCAGGCGACCGTCGCGCACCAGGCCGCGCGTCAGCACCCAGGACAGCAGCCGGATGTCGATGTTGCCGCCGCAGATCACCGCGCCGACCTTACGGCCGGCGAAGCGCTCGGGCTGGGCCATCATGGCCGCGATCCCGGCGGCGCCGGCGCCCTCGGCGACGATCTTTTGCTCCTCGATCAGGGTCACCACGGCCTGCTCGATCGCGGGCTCCTCGACCTGCAGGATGTCTTCGACCAGGCGCTCGATGATCTCGCGGGTCAGCTGGCCCGGGATCTTGACCGCGATGCCGTCGGCCAGGGTCTGCCCGCCGGCGGTCGGCGTCTCGCCGTGGATCGCCTGGTACATGGATGGAAAGAGCGCGGCTTCCGCGCCGATCAGGCGGATCTCGGGGCGCAGCGCCTTGGCCGCGGTGGCGACCCCGGACAGCACCCCGCCGCCGCCGATCGGCACCACGATGGTGTCGAGATCCGGCTGATCTTCGAGCATCTCCAGGCCGATCGTGCCCTGGCCGGCGACGATCAGGGGATCGTCGTAGGGGTGCACGAAGGTCAGGTTCTGTTCGCGCGCGATCTCGCGGGCGGCCTGGGCGCTGGCGTCCAGGGTGTCGCCCGTGAGCTCGACCCGGGCGCCGAAGGCGCGCGTGCGCTCCACCTTGGTGAAGGGGGCGAACTCCGGCATCACGATCACCGCCGGGATGCCCAGTCGCTGGGCGTGGTAGGCCACGCCCTGGGCGTGGTTGCCGGCGGACATGGCGATGACGCCGTTGGCTCGCTGCTCGGCGCTCAGGCTCTTCAGCTTGACCAGCGCGCCGCGGTCCTTGAAGGAGCCCGTGACCTGCAGGTTCTCGAGCTTGAGATGCAGTTCGCAGCCCAGCATGTCGCCCAGGCGCCGCGCCGGAACCAAGGGCGTGCGCACCACGTCGCCGGCGATCTCCGCCGCGGCGCGCTCGATGTCCGCAAGGCTGACGCTCATGGCCTTCCCCCACTTTTCTGTTGTTTTGCAGGCATTTTGCCACCGGGACGGGGCAGGGCGCCAGGGGCGGGATGGCCTTATCCCGTGATGCGCACCGAGGCCTGCTTACCCTGCAGGTTGAAGGCCAGGTACTCGTAAGTCCAGCCGTGGCGCACGACGGCCTCCTGGAAGGCGCGGAATTCGTCCTCGCGCCAGTCGGGATTGCAGAGGTACTCGTCGAACACGATGACCGTGCCGGGGCCGATGCGCGGGCCGAAGACCTCGAAGATCGTTCGGGTCGAGCTGTAGAGGTCGCAGTCCACGTTCATGAAGCGCACGGGTCCCGGATGCTGGGCGGCGAAGGGCGCCAACGTGTCCTCGAAGTAGCCGGCGTGGAGCCGCGCGTTGGGCGCGACCTCGGGCAGCGCCCCACCGGTCGTGTAGAAGCCGGCCGGCTTGTTGCCCCAGGCCTCCGGCAGGCCGCTGAAGCTGTCGAAGCCGTGCACCTCCTGGTCGGTCAGGCCTGCGATGAAGCGCAGCGACGCGCCGAACAGCACCCCGAACTCGAGCACCAGGCCCTCCGGCCGTGCCAGTCTGAAACCCTGCTCGAGAACCTCGAAGCGCTGCACCAGAAAGCGCGTGTTGGCACCGCGGTGGCCCCAGGCGTAGCGCCAGCTGTCCACCAAGTGGTCGGTCGGCCGGGGCAGGCGTGCCAGCGCTGCGAAGTGGTCCAAGGACTCCTCGACGCGGCCCTGCTGGTTGCGGATCGTGCCCAGGAAGAAGCGCGCGTTCTCATGCTCCGGCTGCGCCGCGAGGGCGGCTTCCAGATCGGCGGCGGCGGGCTCCAGATCCTCCTCGCGGTAGAGCGCCATGCCCAGGTTGAACTGCGCGTCGGCATGGGCCGGCTTGATCGAGAGGGCTTCGCGGTAGTGTCCGACCGCCTCCTCGAAGCGGCCGATCATCTTGAGGCTGTTGCCGAGGTTGTTCAGCGCATCGACGTGCCGCGGGTCGGCCTTCAGCGCCTCGCGGTATCGGGCGACGGCCTGCTCGTAGTCGCCGCGCTTGTGCAGCAGCACGCCCAGGCCGTTGAGCGCCTCGGGTAGGGCACGGGCCCGAGCGAGCGCCTGCTGATAGGCGTCCCAAGCCGCCTCGAGCTGGCCGCTCTCGAAGTAGGCGCCGCCCAGATTGGCGTGGTAGTGCGCGACGCTGCCGTCGATCTTGAGCGCCGCCTGATAGGCCGCCACCGCCTCGGCCGGGCGTTGCAGCAGGCGCAGCAGGTTGCCCATGTTGTTGTGCGCCGGCGCCAGGTTGGGGTCGAGCTCGAGGGCGCGGCGGAAGGCCGCCACCGCCTCGTGGCGCCGCCCGGCCTCGGCCAAGGCGTGGCCGAGCTCGTTCTGCGCCTCGGCCGAAGCCGGACTGAGCGCGACCGCGCGCTCCATTGCCTCGATCGCCGAGTGGTGGTCGCCGCAGAGGGTGAGGGCGGCACCGAGGTTGACGAGCGCCTGGGCGTAGTCGGGGGCGAGCGTCACGGCTTGCCGGAAGGCCGCGGCGGCATCCGCCGGCCGGCCCGTGTCTTTGTAGGCCAGTCCCAGGTTGTTGTGGTAGGCGGGCTGATCCGGCGCTTGCGCGACGGCGCGCTCGATCAGGGCGCCGCCGGCGGCCGCCTGGCCGCGCTGGAGGTACAGGCAGCCCAGCAAGTGCAGGGCGTCGGCGTGATCCGGGACGCGATCCAGGATCTCGCGATAGAGCCGATCGGCCGCCTCCAGTCGGCCCGCCTGATGCTCGCGAAGCGCTCTGTGCAACGCCTCGTCGAGCGGCGGCGCCGGGGCGCTCACAAGGCCGCTCCATAGGCGCAAGCTGGCCAGAAAGACATCTCTAAACTTTCTTGTTTTTCAGTGTGCTGGTCGATTCACTTCATGGAACAAGTGAATCGAGGCAACCCGCCTTCACGGCCGTTCATAGCGCAACAGCGCGAGTCCCGCCAGCGTCAGCAGGCCGCCCGTGAACCGGTTCTTCCAGGCGACGGCGCGGGGCCGCGCGAACAGCCGGGCCAGGCGCTGTCCGGCCAAGGCGTAGAGCGACAGGGCGGCGATGAAGACCGCGACATAGGCGGCGCCCAGGAACAGCAACTGCGGTGCCGTGTCCGCGCCCGGCGTCACGAACTGCGGCAGGAAGGCGAAGTAGAACGCCAGGCCCTTCGGGTTGGTGACCGAAGTCAGAAAGGCCTGCGCGACCAGGGCCCGGCAGGCGGACGTGTGGGCCGCCCTGGCGCGCAGCGGATCGGCCGGCGCCCGCCAGTAGCAAAACCCGAGATAGATCAGATAGCCGGCACCGAGCCAGCGCAGCACCTCGAAGCCGGCCGGTGAAGCCAGGATCAACGCACTCAGGCCCGATACCGTGGCCAGCACCAGGACCAAATTGCCCAGCAAGGCGCCGGCGATCAGGCAGAACGGCTGCCGCTTGTCGCCGCCCAGGGCGTGGGACAGGACCAGCAGCGTGGAGGGCCCCGGCGCCACGCCGACCGCCGCGCTGGCCACTAGGAAGAGTGCGAAGGTCGCCGGGTCGAGGTGCACGGCTCAATCGGCCGGCGTGAGCAGCAGACGGCGGCCCGTGGCCTTGCCGTCGAGCATGAGGTAGTCGCCGTCGCGCCAACGCTCGGCCAGGCTACCGTAGAGCGGCGACAGGGGATTGCCCGACTGCCCGGTCGAGATCATGAAGCGCGAGTTGTCCAGATCCGCCAGATCGTACACCGCGCGGTATCCGGAGCCGTGAACGTGGTTGAAGCGGTGATGCGGGTTGCTCGCGTAGCTGACGGCGCCGCGGTTCAGCGTGGTGTCGCCGCCGTCGGTCTCGACCTCGAAGCCGAACAGGTTTTTGAGCAGCGGCACGCGGCTGAGCACAGGGTGCGGAAAGGACGCCCTGTGCGCGTCGCCCCAGCGCCATTCGTCCGGCTGCGCCCCGAACTGATCCGTCAGGCTGTCCAGGGCGTTAGACAAGGCCGCCGCGACCTGTGTGTCGCAGTCCTCGGTCTCGGTGCTGCGCACGTCGTCGCACCAAGTCTGGCCCCCGGTCAGGATGTTCCGGATCAGCGGCAGGTTGGGCCGGGCGAAGTCGCCGAAGTCTTCGCCCAGCTCGTCGCTCAGCAGGCGCCGGTTCAGCTCCGCGATCCAGGCGTAGAAGATCAGCGGCTCCGGCCGCGCCCGGGACATGCCGTAGTCCCAGGCCGCGAGCAGCCCGTGGGCCTGTCGGGCGATGTCGTTGGAGGGCGCGGCACGGAGCAGCAGCGGCACGAGGTCCCGGGCCGCCGGCGACAGGATGTCGAGCTGCAAGGCCAGGCTCTGATCGAGCGTCATGCCGGATCCGGCGTCGAGCATCTCTTGGATCCGCGCCGCGCGGTAGGGATTGCGCCAATCGGCGGCGATCAGGTGCGGATAACTGTCGGGCACCAGCCGGTTGTTGGCGGCGATCAACCGTCCGCTTGGCGCAATCCCTACCGCGCGGCGCGGATCCAAGAGATGCTCGACGCCGGATCCGGCATGACGCTCGATCAG
>JAAUYJ010027546.1_pt1 | contig 27641 bp, 28 predicted proteins | sample 7278031 | NCBI WGS metagenome assembly JAAUYJ01 (sample SAMN14350222, study PRJNA611818) | marine sediment metagenome | isolation source: surface marine sediment (1.8m) | place: French Polynesia: Moorea | collected 2018-08 | reverse complement strand
GAACGAATTGTTTCTTATAAAAGTAAAAATCTTAATTTTGGTGTCATCCTAATTGCTGTTGCGTTAATTTGTATTATTTTTAACGCTTTGATTAGCATAGTATGGGGAACAAATTAAAGAGAAAAATCTCTGTAAAATCACAATATTTTGATAGCCAAGTAATTTTATCAAGGAAGTTTTAAAGATATAGATTACCTTACCTAGTTTATTTAAAGATTTCTTACTATTAACTCTAAGGAAAATCCCTAAAATGATACAATGCACATGACTTTAAATAGTATTCAGGTAAGACTATCGTGGTTCAATTATCCGCCTCACCACCTCAAACCCAGTCCCCACCAACCGAAATCGCAGCCTTAAAAGACTGGTTAGCTACCATTGCCCAACGCATTATAACAGGCGAGAGCCTCACAAAAACTGAAGCCTTAACCCTCACAAAAATAGAAGGCCAAGAAAACATACTACTACTTTGTGAAGCAGCCGATAACATTCGTCAAGCCTGTTGCGGAAACGTTGTCGATTTATGTAGTATTATTAATGTAAAATCCGGCAACTGTTCCGAAAATTGTCAATTTTGCTCCCAGTCTGTGCATCATCAAGGGGAAAATAGCCCCATCTATAGCCTAAAATCTTCTCAGGAAATACTCAAACAGGCAAAAGCAGCCGAAGCAGCCGGGGCAAAACGCTTCTGTTTAGTGAGTCAAGGGCGCGGTCCTAAATACAATAGTCCCAAATCAACAGAATTTGCACAAATACTCGAAACTGTCCGACAAATTACCAGCGAAACCAAGATTAAACCCTGTTGCGCTCTAGGAGAAGTTACCCTAGAACAAGCAGAAGCATTGAAAGAAGCAGGGGTTAGCCGTTATAACCATAACTTAGAAGCATCAGAAAACTTTTACACAGACATCGTTTCTACCCATTCCTGGGGAGATCGTGTCGAAACCGTTAAAAACCTCAAAAAAGCAGGAATACAAGCCTGTACAGGCGGAATAATGGGCATGGGAGAGACCTGGGAAGATAGGGTAGACCTCGCCATCTCCTTACGAGACTTAGAAGTGGACTCCGTTCCCATTAACCTCCTCAACCCCAGACAAGGAACCCCATTAGGACACTTACCCAAATTAGATGTATTCGACGCATTAAAAGCGATCGCCATCTTCCGTTTTATCCTCCCCCAACAAATCTTACGCTACGCTGGTGGAAGAGAAGCCATCATGGGAGAATTTCAAAATCTTGGGTTAAAATCAGGAATTAATGCCATGTTGATCGGTCATTATTTGACCACCTTGGGACAACCTCCAGAAAAAGATCACGCTATGCTAGAATCTTTAGGATTGCAAGGGGGTGAAGCTCCAATTCCTGGTGAATATCAAACGCAAACAAAAGCTCACTAATACAAAAAAACCATCATCAACGGTGTCTTTCCCCAATGAACTGCTATGGGCAATAATCGGCTTATTATTAACTATATTCAGCACCTTTGTTGAAGCTTTTGTCACCAATATGCCCTGGACTTGGTTGGAACAAGGGGTCAATAGTTTGCCCCTTGGTGTCACCTTTCAAGTAGGGGCAGTGTTGTTAACTGGTTGTATGGGGGGCAAAAATGCCGGTTTTTTAGCACAAGTAGCCTACATTTTTCTAGGGTTATTTTGGTTTCCTGTCTTTGCGCAAGGAGGCGGGTTACAATATTGGCAACAACCAAGTTTTGGTTATATTTTAGGGTTTATGCCAGGGGCTTGGTTTTGTGGTTGGTTAGCGTTTCAGAGACGAATGAAGTTAGAATCATTAGCTTTTAGTGCTGCTGCTGGTTTATTGGTGATTCATCTTTCTGGTTTAATCTATTTATTAGGACTCTGGTTTGTCAGCCCCCCGGAACTGCCCTCAAACAATCTTTTAGACCTTATTATTAGTTATTCTGTCGAACCAATTCCTGGTCAATTGGTTGTTGTTTGTGTAGTGGCTGTTATTGCTTTTGTTTTGCGTCGTATTCTTTTTTATTAGTTATATTCGTGAAAAAAAATCGTTGGTTTTGGATAGTAAGTTTAGTGGGTTTTGGGTTAGATCAACTCACTAAATACTGGGTAGTTCAATCATTTCCTAATATTGGGGATACGATTCCTTTATGGCCAGAGGTTTTTCACTTTACTTATGTGATTAATACAGGAGCCGCTTTCAGTTTTTTTGAAGGGGGAGCCAAGTGGTTACGTTGGCTTTCTTTAGGGGTGAGTTTAGCTTTAATGGCTTTAGCTTGGTGGGGAGAGAAAATGAAAATAACGGAACAATTAGGCTATGGTTTTATTTTATCAGGAGCATTGGGCAATGGCTTAGATCGCTTTTTGTTTGGGTATGTGGTTGATTTTTTGGACTTTCGGTTAATTAATTTTCCTGTGTTCAATTTAGCGGATGTTTGTATTAATATTGGGATCTTTTTTCTTCTACTTGCTAGTTTTTCTCCCTCTCCTTCTAGTAAAGCCTCAAGTTGACAATTGAGTATGGTCTATGGAGTTGATATTATTTAGCCTATACTATTTCAACTTTGGATATTTTTCAATAATGAATGATGATTAATCGGCGATACAAATCTTTGGATCACCAATCTGATCTGGCGACAAGAATCATCGATCCAATTTAGTTGCTATAGTAGGGTAAAAGAAAATTTTTGTGGGGTAGTAGCCGATGAAAGCATTACTAATTTATCCAGTGTTTCCCCCAACCTTTTGGTCCTATGACAAAAGCTTGGAATTAGTTGAGCGCAAAGTTTTATTACCTCCTCTCGGCTTAATTACCGTCGCGGCTATTTTACCCCAAACCTGGGAATTTAAACTCTGCGATCGCAATATTCGAGACGTAACAGAAGCAGAATGGGAATGGGCTGAAATTGTCATTTTTTCGGCCATGATTGTCCAAAAACAAGATTTACTTGCACAAATTCAAGAAGCAAAAAGACGAGGTAAATGCGTGGTAGTGGGGGGACCTTATGCAACTTCCGTACCCTCAGAAGTAGAAGAAGCAGGGGCAGACTTCTTAGTATTAGATGAAGGGGAAATAACCCTGCCCATGTTTGTCGAAGCCTTGCAACAGGGCAAAACGGAAGGGATGCTCCGTGCGACTGAAAAGCCAGATGTTACCATAACCCCCATTCCCCGTTATGACTTACTAGAGTTAGATGCTTATGACTCCATGTCAGTACAGTTTTCGCGGGGTTGTCCTTTTCAATGCGAATTTTGTGACATTATTGTGCTCTATGGGCGGAAACCTCGCACCAAAAGTCCGACACAATTATTGAAGGAGTTGGACTATCTTTATGAGTTAGGGTGGCGACGAGGGGTGTTTATGGTGGATGATAATTTTATCGGTAATAAACGCAATGTTAAATTATTACTCAAGGAATTAAAAGTTTGGCAAGCAGAGCATCAATATCCTTTCCGTTTTAACACAGAAGCATCCGTTGATTTGGCTCAAGATACAGAGTTAATGGAATTAATGGTACAGTGCAATTTTGATGCTGTATTTTTAGGGATTGAAACCCCCGATGAAGAGAGTTTAAAATTAACCAAAAAGTTTCAAAATACTCGTGACTCCTTAACAGAAACCATTGACATTTTAATTCGTGCAGGGTTACGCCCTATGGCTGGTTTTATTATTGGCTTTGATGGAGAAAAAACGGGGGCAGGTTCTCGCATTATTCGCTTTGTGGAAAATGCAGCTATTCCTACAGCTATGTTTGGTATGTTACAAGCCCTTCCTCATACTGCATTATGGCATCGTTTAGAAAAAGAAGGAAGACTACGAGTTGATAGTAAACAAGATATTAATCAAAGTACCTTAATGAACTTTGTTCCCACTCGTCCCATAGAAGATATTGCGCAGGAATATATAGATGCTTTTTGGACATTATATGATGAAGAAAACTTTTTAGATCGTACCTATCGTTGTTTTTTGAAATTAGGTGCGCCCCAATGTCATCCTCCCTTTAAGTTTCCTAGTTGGGTTGATTTACGGGCTTTAGCAATTGTTGTCTGGCGACAAGGATTTAAGCGTAAAACTCGTTGGAAGTTTTGGCATCATTTCTTTAGTATTATTAAGCATAATAGTCCAGTTTGGGAACATTATTTAACTGTTTGCGCCCATAATGAACATTTCTTAGAATATCGTGGCATTGTTCGGGAGCAAATCGAAGAACAGTTACAAGAGTTTAAAAACAGAGAAAAGCCACAATCTTTAGTTGAGTTAAGTGTCAATTCTCCATCCCCTCATATTCAGCTACAATAAATTATAAGAATTAATTATAAACCCATGCTATTAAATAAAATTTTCGGTGACATTGATAAAAAATGGCAACCGATCATTAAAGCCTTAGAAACTGCAATTGGTAAGGATGGAGTCATTCGTCGTAAAGAAGAACTCTTAACCTACGAATGTGATGGCTTAACTGCTTATCGTCAACGCCCGGCAGTGGTTGTCTTACCTCGCACTACAGAAGAGGTAGCAGCAGCCGTTAAAATCTGTCATGACTATCAAATACCTTGGGTGGCTAGAGGTGCCGGAACGGGGTTATCAGGGGGCGCATTACCCATTAAAGATTGCGTTTTGATTGTCACTGCCCGCATGAAACAAATTCTCAACATTGACTTAGAAAATCAGCGCGTGACAGTGCAACCAGGAGTTATTAATAATTGGGTAACCCAAGCCGTTAGTGGTGCCGGTTTTTATTATGCCCCAGATCCTTCGAGTCAAATTATCTGCTCTATTGGTGGTAATGTGGCAGAAAATTCCGGCGGGGTTCATTGCTTAAAATATGGGGTAACAACCAATCATGTTTTAGGGTTAAAAATCGTAGTTCCTGATGGCTCTATTATGGAGGTAGGTGGTAGCATTCCCGAAATGCCAGGATATGATTTAACTGGGTTATTTGTGGGCTCGGAAGGAACCTTGGGTATAGCAACCGAAATTACCCTCAAAATTCTCAAAACTCCTGAAACAATATGTGTGGTTTTAGCCGATTTTACCAGTGTCGAAGCTGCTGGAAACTCTGTGGCGGATATTATAAGTTCTGGTGTTATTCCTGCAGGGATGGAAATTATGGATAATTTCTGTATCAATGCGGTAGAAGAAACAGTAAAAACCAATTGTTATCCCAAAGATGCCGCCGCGATTTTGTTGGTAGAATTAGATGGATTATCTGTTGAAGTCGCAGCCAATAAGGACAAAGTAGCTGCAATTTGTCGTAAAAATGGGGCGAGGGAAATTACATCTGCTAATGATTTAGAAACCCGTTTAAAACTTTGGAAAGGTCGAAAAGCGGCCTTTGCTGCTGCTGGAAATATTAGCCCTAATTATTTTGTGCAAGATGGAGTTGTTCCTCGAACACAACTGGCTAATGTTTTAGAAAAAATTAATCAATTAGGAGCAGAACATGGTTATCGTATTGCTAATGTTTTCCATGCCGGCGATGGTAATTTACACCCTTTGATTTTATATGATAATTCGATTCCTGGACAATGGGAAGAGGTTGAAGAATTGGGAGGAGAAATCCTTAAATTATGTGTAGAATTAGGGGGAAGTTTATCTGGAGAACATGGGATCGGTGCTGATAAAAATGAGTATATGTCTTATATGTTTAATGAGATAGACTTAGAAACTATGCAATGGGTAAGAAAAGTTTTTAACCCTAATAATTTAGCTAACCCTGGTAAACTCTTTCCTACTCCTCGTAGCTGTGGAGAAGCAGCGAATGCGAGAAAGAATGTATAATGTATAATTTATAATTTATAATTGCCTCCACCCTAAGTTGGAGGCTTTAAACTCTTTTTTTCGGTCAAAAACTTACAGGGTAAATTGAAAATCATCCACCAACATTCCAGGAGATAAAATGCCTCCTAAACTCCTTTGTCTATAACTGTTGGTTTTAGGAATAAACTCTCTAAAATTAGTAAAAGCGATCAGATTATCACCCCAGAAACGATATAAACTCTCATCAAATCTCAAGTTTTCAATAGGAGCAATAATTTCTCCATTTTCTACCCAAAAACAGGCATAACGAGTCATTCCTGTGATCCTTCCCCCTGTTTGATCACTCCAATTCAAATAGTGTAAATTAGACACATATAATCCTGTATCTAGCGCAGACAAAATATCTTCTTTAGCTAAAGTTCCGGATAAAACTTCAGGAGAGCGAAGGGTTTCGTAATTATTAGCTCCATTATCGGTTAAATTATATTCAGAAGCTGTCCGAGAATTAATTAACGTATTAACTAATTTTCCCTGCTCAATAATTGGTAAAATTTCAGGGGCAATTTTACCGAATTCATTAAATCGAGGGACCGCACCCTGACTAAAGTTTTCTTGTAAAGAAAATTGAGGTGATAATGTTTGTCCTTGTTGTAATTTTAATAATGCACTTCCCCCCCGTCTTAAAGAAGACTCACCAAGAGCTCCCCGGGATAACATAGAAATTAAATCAGCAGTAGCAGCAGGAGCAAAATAAGTACGATAGCCTCCAGTGGTAAGGGTTTTTGATAATTTTTCTAATGCAATAAATTGACTTTTATCGCTCTTAATTTGCTCTAAATATTTATTTTGGTGCCATTTTTGTCCTGAGAATATCCCTTTAACTGCTTTTTCTGATGGGGTAATTAAAGAATAATCAACAATAAAAGATTCCGTTGCAAACCAATGGAATTGTCCCGTAGAATTAGCATTACCACGAATCACAGAACCCGCAGTATAAAGCCCAGTCATATCTAGATCAGAAACAGGAGCAAGAACCTTATTCACAGCTTGTTCAGGCGATAATAAATCTCCCGGATAAACCTCCCTTGTTGTGCCATTATTGTTGGGTAAAACTAGATGAGGATCTTCGGGTAATTGAGGAATTTCTGTACGCAGATAATCTAAATTTTCTTGTCCTAATATTTGATCTGTTTCAACATCCCCAGTAAAAGGAAAACTAGCAAAAGTTGTCTTATCATTAGCTATTAAAGTGAGTTTAATAGTTCCATCTTTAACCATACCTGTTTGACGGACTTTGGCCCCATTGAAACGAACAAATTGAGTTTGTTCTCCATTTAGTTCAATGATTAAATATTCTTCAGGTTTTAGGGATTGTAGAAGCTGCTCACAGAGTTGTTGAAAGTTTGATTCTAAATGTTCTAATTTTTCGGTATTCATGAGGAAAAACGAGGCAAATAAGATAAACACATCTTAACTTACATCTTGCGCCTGTGTCATAAAGTATTGGTATATATGAGTTATGAATCTCATTACTTCTAATCAAAGATGTAAAACCGTCAAGAATATGGTTACCAAGGGCTTAATTATCGCTCCCACAACAACCAAGAGCCATATGGGTATTTTATAGCGTAATAAGGCGATTAATGCAGCGATGGCCATGATTCCCTTCATTATTGACTCCAGGGGAGTCGACTGGGATAGGGTTACTATTAATAAAGATAAAGCGGTTGCTGTAATTGCTCCCAAAATAGCAGGGGTTACACCTAGCATAAAGCTACGAATTTTACGACTATCCCGAAGTTTTAACCAAAAGGGTGCTGCTATCATAATGAACACAAAAGATGGCAAAAAAACTGCTGTTGTTGCCGTTGCTGCGCCTAAAACCCCTGCTATTTTGTAGCCAATAAAAGCCGAACTCAAGGTAACAGGTCCCGGCGCAATTTGACTGAGGGCAATTCCATTAATAAATTCCGTTAAAGTTAACCAATGAAAAGTATCAACGACATTCAATTTTAGCACTGGAATAATGACCAAAGCACCCCCAAAAGTAAGAGAGCCTGTTTTTAAAAAAAACCAGCTTAAAGGTATAAAAAAAGTCTCTATTCTTTCCCATCCCCAAAAACTAGAAATAGTTAACCCCTCGGTTAGTATAACTTTATCAACAATGGGAGAATTTATTGTTTTCAAGAAATGAGTTGGACTAAAAACACTTGTCTTGACGAGAAGTTGCGTAAAATTAAATAAATAATCTTTCAGGGATACATATCCTAAAAAACTGGGTATTGCAAAAAAATCCACTGAAACTAGATGTTTATAAGTGCCAATGTAAAATAAGGATATAAAACTAAAATATTTAATATCTAAAGAATTATTCCTGAAATAATAAAACCAAACTCCTGCTAATCCCGCTAAAAGAAATTGTAGAAAAATACTAACTTGAAAGAATAAATTAATAACCACAATGATAATAGCAATTAACCAAGCGAAATAGTCATTTAATATATCCCTTCTTAAATTCCAACAAAAAGCCAAAATAATGGCCATAATTACCGGAAAAACCCCGAATAAAATAGCTTCTAGTTGCGGTAAACTTTGAAAACTAAAATAGAGCCAACTCAAAAAAACAACGATTAAAAAAGCAGGAATAATAAAACATAAACCTGCTAGTAAACCCCCTAATTTTCCAGCAAAAACATAACCAATATAAATACCCATCTGAGTAGAACTCGGTCCTGGAACAATCTCACAAAGAGCCAAACCTTCAGCAAATTGTTGGGAACTTAACCACTTTCGCCTAATCACTGCCTCCTCATTCATCATGGCAATGGTAGCGTGTGAACCCCCAACTCCAAAGGTACTGAGTTTAAGGAATAGCTTAGTTAAGCTCCATAATCTATGCAACCCCACCAAAGACCTCAATGTTATCAAAAACACAAACTGGAGACGCATGACCAACACGAATCGCTTGGTTGGGTTCCCCCTTACCACAATTGGGAGTACCGTACATAGCTAAAGTGGAGCGATCGCCTACTTGGGATAAACCACGCCAAAATTGATTGGTAATTCCCCGATAATTGGGATTCTTCAAAGTTTGGGTTAATTTCCCGTTTTCAATCAGTTTGGCGTATTCACAGCCAAATTGAAACTTATTGCGATAATCATCAATAGACCAAGACCGGTTAGATTCCATATACACCCCTGATTCAATGTTAGCAATCATCTCCTCAAAAGACGTTGTACCCGGTTCTAGGTTAATATTAGCCATGCGATCGATGGGGGGACGATTCCAAGAACAAGCGCGTAAATTTGCCACTCCTGGGACTTTTGAGCGGGTTTGACTTTCCAAACTGCCTAATCCTCTTAATAAGATCCCTTCTTTGATTAAGTATTCCTGTGTGGCCACATTTCCTCCATCATCAAAGCGATAACTGGCAAACTCTCCTGATACCGAGGGGTCAAATCGGACATTCATCAAGGGAGAGCCATAAACTAAGTTACCAAAATCTTCCAATTTCACAAAACTCGACCCCGCATAATTGCGTTCATCCCCTAAAATGCGATCGAGTTCCAAAGGATGACCGATGCTTTCGTGTATTTGTAGCATCATTTGGTCAGGAGAGAGCATTAAAGTGGTGGTAGTAGTTGGACAGTCTGGGGCCGATAATAATTCTACTGCTTGATTGCCAATGGTTTCGACACGACGTAATATTTCCTCTTCGTCAAATACTTCCATTCCTCCTTGATAAGATCGGGCAGTAAATCCATTATCGGTGCGTTTTTGAATAATATTTCCCTCTTGTGCTGTGGCGGTGTAGTCTGTGGTAATAAAAAGGAATTTTTGATAAGCGTCTGAACCATTACTACTAACCAGTTGAATTTCAGTTTCCACAATACTAGCGATCGCTGTGGTACTAACCACCTGATCATTCACTTTGAGGGTTTCACTCACTTTGAGGAGTAGATCGTTAATATCCTTGGTACTGAGAACTTCTAGAGGTTTCAAGAAAGGAGAATTATAGTTCCCCACTGCTTTTGGTCGTTGTTGGATAGTAAAGGGATAAATTGCCCAATCTGCGGCAGTGACAGCTTGTTCGTAGGCAATTTTAGCAGCTATCTGTATATTTTCTGGGGTCAGATGGTTAGTAGCACAATAACCAAACTGCCCTTTTGCCAAGACTTCTACCATCACCCCTTTACTTTGAGTACGTCCGTTGCTTTGGGGTTTCCCATCTCTAACGTAGCGTAACGTGGAAGTCTCAGTTACTTGTCTTAACCCGATCCAATCTGCAGGTATATCTATTTTACTTAATAGGGTGTCTAAGGATTCAGTCATTGACTTCAATAACAGTAATTTTTTTTGACTCAGAGTTCAACAGTAACACAACCTTCTAAGTTGTCACAAGCAGGATAGTTGTGTTAAAGTGTGCGCAATTTATTTATCTATTTTATCAAAAACTTTTTTAAAAGAGCAACTATCAGATGTTTCAAATAAATCTCGAAAGTCTCCTCCAAAAGGAACCGTCACCCGATATACTCGTAGGAGAATTGTCAGATAGTAGCGTCAATTTTTATGTTCGTCCTTGGGTGAAATCGGTTAATTATTTACCTGTTAAATATACTCTAATTGAAGCAATTAACAAAGGCTTTGACGCTGAAAATATTAGCATTCCCTTCCCTCAACAAGATATTCATATTTACCAAAATTAGCAATCTCAAACCCTCATTGTCTCGCTCAAAAAATAATAACCCCGAACTCCGAACTCACTTTACAGGATCAAGCCCCTTTGAGGCATGAGGCAGATGTCAGGGATAACTTCAGATCTGGGGAAACGCTACATCACTACAAAATTCTGCTAGACTAGGATCTCACCCCGCACAAGTGTAGGAAAGAGGTATAATGATGCAAAAAAAACATACTTTTGATTCGTCTCAAGTCATGTATCGAGCACAGGAGTTACTAGATAATGCTTCTAACCGTTATCGGATTACAGTACAAGTAGCTAATAGAGCTAAGCGTCGTCGTTATGAAGAGTTTGATAGTATTGATGACCCTAACATGAAACCTGCTGTTCGTGCCATTATTGAAATGTCTGACGAATTAAGTCAACCAGAAATTATTAGTGACGTATAACTAAAACATAAGCCCATGACTAGGAAAACAATCATACTATCCAAGAAACAGCAACAATGGTTAGGGGTTTTCCTTCTCAGTGTCAGCTTAACTTGGGGAATAAGCCAATTGGAAATAAATTCCATCAAAGATTGGAGTTTAAAAACATTGAATGCTCAAAACATTCGTCCTGAAGAAGCAGCAGAGATAGTGTATGAGAAATTACCCTATCTTCCCCAAGAAAATGAATACAGGAGTGCTGAAACTGGGGAAATCGATCCCAACCACACTTTAATGAGTCGTTTTATTCGCTATCACAAAGATTTTAAACGACGTTCCGCCCAATATCGTTTAGATTGGAAAGTAACCCTAGCAGATTATTTAGGGGTTAATCAATCCATCCGAGAATCTAATTATCCAGCCTCAACCTTAGCAACCAATCCACTCGCGCAAGATATTGAGGTGATTCGTCAACTCAGCCGTCGTCAACGTCAAGAATTAGTTGATATATTGTTTGATATTTATAATCCGAAACCTCAACAAACAACCAATCAAAATATCCCCAATGAAACAGACGAGATACCAGAGGTTGGCTCGCCCTCAACCCCTAGTTTATCTCAGCCAGGGGATGCCCAATTATTAGTCCCTTGACCGAAAAAAAGGGTGACAAGCCTCCTCTTTCAAAGGGATGAAAAGCAGTCAAGGGATAGGGAGGTTTCCTCGCCATATCCAATGGACCAAGAGAAGAAGAATTTTCCTTGTTTCAAGCCTCCCCCTCAAGTTGGAGGTAGTTCTAAATTCGCGCATTCTGATTGACGCTGCTTCATGAAACCTAGACAAACCTAGACAGGCTTGCTGTTCAATTCCTGCTTCAACCAAGGGAGACGGCACCTTCAAGTCCACAGGCTTTTACCCTTCGACTAAGCGAACGGGTTTACCGATAAGCCATCGGCATTATTCCCCTCCTGGGAGGGGGTTAGGGGGTCGGTCCAACTTTCGAGATTAATCGATGCGTTAAGATCCCTGTCCATCACTTGACCACAATTGTGACAATGGTAAACCCTTTCTTGTAAAGGCATATCCTGTATATTTCCACAGACTGAACAAGTTTTTGAACTGGGGAACCACCTATCTACTATGGTTAGTGAAAAACCACAACTTTCTTGTTTATAACTCAACAATTCTCGAAAACGATATAATCCTAAATTAGATAAGGCATCGGATAATTTATGATTAGCCATCATCCCTTTTATGTTTAAGTCCTCTATGAGAATATGTTGATAAGTTTCAGCTAACAATGTGGTGGTTTTTTGCAGGAAATCTTCTCGAATGTTGGTGATTCTTTTATGCTTCTTTCTTAGTTTCTGGTAATACTTAACTGCATTTTTAGATGCTTCTATTCCAGCACGACGGTTGCCTAGCACCTTATTCCTGTTTCTCCACTGTATCTTTCCTAGCTTGGTTTTCGCTTTTTTGATGGAAGATGGAGCCTCAAGGGTGTTTCCGTCACTAAGAGTAGCAAAAGTTTTTATTCCTAAGTCAATTCCTACTCGTTTCTGGCTGTGTTTCATCTCAGGTATATAAGATGCTGAAATAGCAAAACTTACATACCATTTCCCTGCTTCTCTTGAGATAGTAAAGGTTTGAGAAACACAGTTATAAGGGATAGCTTCTTTTAATCTAAAAGTTCCCAACGTAGGAATTTTTATTTTTTTTCCCTCCTTGACTAATACCTTGCCATTAGAACTATCTACTCTAAAACTACAGTTATTTTTCTTCTTTTTAAAACGAGGTAAGTCTGCTTTGATTTTGGGATCTCTCCAGCGTGAAAATGCTTTTTTCAAGTCTCTAAAAGCATTCTGATAGATGCGTGATGAATATTTATTTGTCCACAAATATTCTGTTTTCTTTTTAGTAATGTTTGTAAAGACTTTTTTGATAGCATCTAACCGTTTTGAGTCACTGCCAGAAATTTCGGGAATATCCCAGGTAGATTTGAGTAGAGATAAGCCATGATTGTACACAAAGCGAGAAAAGCCAGCACAGCCAGCACAAAAGCTCTTTTCTTTGTTATTCAGCTTTAATTCTCTCTTAATTGCATACATGATTAGCATTGAATCTCTTGTTGACATTCTAGCTGCTTGTCTAGGTTTTTGTCAAGGTTATCTTTGAGCTTTTTCTTATAATTTCTCGTTCCATACAGACGACAACTAAAGCAATGAATGATGGCCATCATGTCCTCAACCAGTTCTTGTTGTGGAGATAATGAATCTTCTTACTTCAACTGGCGGATTCATAACCTATCCCCTTGTTGGTGCCCATTCTGGTAACTATTATTAAAAAGTTCCAATTAAGCTATATTTTATATACATACCAATATGCTTTATCAAGTCCAGTGGTTATGAATAACAAAATTAGTTTTATTAAAAATACCAATAATAGTTATACTCCTGAATTACTAGAAACCATGAATATAATTTATGCTTCTGATAATAATTGGAGAAAGAAAAAAACGATTAATTTTATTGATCTGTTTGCGGGTATTGGTGGGATGAGAATCGGTTTTTCTCGTTCTTTTAGTCACTGTGTTTTTTCTTCTGAATGGGATAAATATGCCCAAAAAACCTATCAAATAAATTTCGGAGAACAGCCTTTTGGAGACATTAATAGTATTTATCCTCAAGATATTCCAGATCATGATATTCTTATAGGTGGATTTCCTTGTCAACCCTTTAGTACCATTGGTAAAAGAGAGGGATTTCTCCACGAAACCCAAGGGAATTTGTTTTATAATATTGCTCAAATTCTACACGCTAAAAAACCTTTTTGTTTCTTGTTAGAAAATGTTCCGGGTTTAGTAACTCATGATCGAGGAAAAACCTTTAATATTATTCTTAAAACTTTGGATAGTTTAAATTATGATGTCAGATATACTATTTTAGATGCTGCTTTATTTAATTTACCACAAATTAGAGAGAGAATTTATTTAGTTGGTTTTTGTAGAGAATATTTAAAAAAAAGAGTTAACTTTACTTTTCCTATCGGGCAAAAAAATAATGTTTTTATTGATCAATTTATTGAAACAAATATAGAAGGATATTCAATATCGAAACATCTTCAGAGAACTTATTTATTTAAAAAAGATGATGGAAGACCCCAAATTGTTGATCAAACATCAAAAGTTAAAGTGAAAACCTTTGTCTCAACCTATCACAAAATTCAACGCTTAACAGGTACATTCGTCAGAGATGGAAAAACAGGTTTAAGATTACTCTCAGAAAATGAGTGTAAAGCTATCATGGGTTTACCCAAAGACTTTCAATTTCGAGTTTCTAGAACCCAAATGTATAGACAAATTGGTAATTCTGTTGCTATTCCTGTTATTCACCAAATCGCTGAGAGAATTTATGATATTCTGAAACAACAAAGTTTTAGAAATGTTTGAACAAAAAAATAGGGTAACATTTTGACAAAAAGAAAAGAGTTGGACATAAGCCGGATTCTGTTAAAAAGAGAGTTATCTATCTAGGATCTTTGTTACCAAAAATCTCATGCGGTACACCTAAAACGGAACAGGAAAAAGACCAACCCTTGCTCCTCCGACCTTGCTCCCAACCGGGGTTTACCGAGCCAGTACCTCACGATACTGCTGGTGCGCTCTTAACGCACCTTTGCACCCTTACCTCTAATATTAAAGGCGGTATTTTTCTGTGGCACTATCCTCACGCTCACGCGCACTGGGCGTTACCCAGCAAGTCTGGTCTTTCGGGAGTCCGGACTTTCCTCGAATGGGTTCAATGGACCCATCCACAACTCTCGCGCCAACTCTTTTCTCTTTTATTCTAATCGTTTTTTTGAGCGAGAAAAGGGTTCAAACCAACCTCTTTGCCAAAAGAAATAAATTAATCCTCCGGCGATCGCCCCCATTAATCCCAAACAAATAAAATAACCCCAATGGGACTTAAGTTCAGGCATATATTCAAAGTTCATACCATAAACCCCTGCGATAAATGTGAGGGGAATAAAAATAGTAGAAACAACGGTTAAAACTTGCATCACCTCATTCATTTTATTACTCATGGATGAGAGATAAACATCCATTAAGGAAGAGGCTAACTCTCGATATGTTTCCACAATATCTAAGATTTGAATCACATGATCATAACAGTCTCGAAAATAAATTTGCACATCAGAACTGATTAAATAACTCTCCCCTCTTACTAAAATATTGGTAACATTTCTCAGGGGCCAGATTGCACGGCGTAAGGCTAATAATTCTCTACGAATGGTATATATTTCTTCTAAGTTTTTCGTATGAGGTTTAATTACCAATGCGTCTTCTAACTCTTCAATGCGATCGCCGTAATCTTCTAAAACAGGAAAATAACCATCAATAATAGAATCTAATAATAAATACATTAAATAATCAGCTTGTTCCTGTCTGACTTTTCCTTGATTGGCTCTAATTCTTTCTCTAACGATATCAAAACAATCTTCAATTTCTTCTTCTTGAAAAGTTAATAAATAACGAGTGCCAAGGACAAAACCAACTTGTTCACTTTCAAACCCTTCCTCATTTTCTTTAGGTCTAACCATCTGTACAATCATCATTAATTGTTCGTTATAGTCTTCCACTTTCGGACGTTGTGGTACGTTAACAACATCTTCTAATAGTAAAGGGTGGAGCTTAAAAATTTCTCCAATTTGCTTGAGTATTCTCTCACTGCCTAGCCCTTGAATATCCATCCAAGAAATAGTATTTGTTCCTAAATAAGGTGTTAATGCTTTGGGGGTAACATCTACTTTACGAATGGCATGATCTTGACCATAATCAATTAAAACAATACGAGAAGGTTTGGCATCTGGTTCTATATTTAACTTCCCTGGTTCACTACCAGGCTCATCGAAAAAATAGTCAAAATAATCATATTCTTCTTCTTTTTCTAGTTCTTCAGCATTTAAAACTTGTGATTCTGTAATCCTTGATTGAGTCATAATTTTTCGCCAATATTTTATTGTTTTGACTTCTCCAAAGCTAGTCCCATGATAACTAAGTCTCTTTCGAGATTATCTAATTGAGCAACTTTTGGCAAGTATCCCCATTGTTGAAAGTTATTTTTTTTGAATAAATTTAGACTAGGTTGATTATGGGCAAAAATAAAGCCAAGTAAGTTCTTTAATCCTAATTTTGGACTTTCTTCAATAACATATTCCAAGAGTTTTTGACCAATTCCTTGACCACGATATTCCTCAGCAATATATAAACTAATTTCTGCGGTGCTTTTATAAGCCGGACGACCATAAAAATGCTGCAAACTTATCCATCCTATGACTTTATTATTACTATCAATTACCCAAATAGGATATGTTTTATCATCTCTTTCTTGGAACCATTTTAAGCGACTCTCTACTGTTATCTTTTGTAAATCTCCCGTCGCAATACGACTAGGAATACTGGTATTATAAATTTTAACAATTTGCTCTAAATCTTCTAATTTTGCTCGTCTTATTTGCTGCATATTACAGTTCCTAACTATTTTTAGTGAGCTTAATCTTTAATTTAAGTTCTCAGACTCATTACTTATCTTCTTAAATTATTTTATTTATGGTTAGTAGGTTAATCAGAATGTAGAATGTAGAATTCAGAATTACCGATCCCTCAATTTGGAGGCTTGAAATATTTTTTTCGGTCAAAACTTATTTGATACATTTTGACTCATTCTTATCACAAATTATTTGTTGTCTATATATTCTGTTACACTCAGCAATAAGATAAGAATGAATGATTGAATTAACCACTTTGCTATCTTAATTTTTTTGACTAATCGCTTTCTTATAAATTTTTTGTATGTTTTTGAGAACTTTATCAAAAGCTGATTGAGAAGAATCCTGGGCGGGATCAAGCAGTTGTAATTTAGTTAATAATTGTGCTTCTTGCATTTGAACATCTCCATCACTATAGATTAAAGCACTTAAAGTTTCTAATAATTCTTGATAATCATTTATGGTTGGATTATCGCCTAAATATTCTTCTAACCATTGATAACATTGGCTAGGTTGAACTGGTTTTAATTCTGAGAGAAGTGCTTTGATATCCTCATCTTCAGACAATCCACTACTTTGAGACATCCGTTTTAAATAGTCTCTTTCTTCCGCTTGAATAATGCCATCTATCCAAGCTGTACCAATGAGAATTTTTAGCAGTTGTTTATTTTTAGTTTGAGGATTCATTTTGAGACACCGAGTCGTTTTTATTTTCCCTTTAGTTTAAGACTATTTGGCCTCAAAAACCACCAATCAGGGGGGAACATTGCTGCTCATTTTTTGTGGATGCTGTTTTACCTGAGTTCGATATAGGGCAATTTGAAGACAACTTACTTAAATCAGCCACCTCAAAGCCTCATTGTCTCCTTAAAACAATCATAACTGTGAACTGCGAACTCAGGTTGGAACCAGTTTATGCTTATTAATCTCGTAAAACATAACCCACGCTGCGAACCGTTTGAATCAGTCGTTTTTCCTGTTGGGCTTCCAATTTTAAGCGTAAATAACGGACATAAACTTCAATAATATTAGAATCCCCCATAAAATCATATCCCCATACCCTTTCCAAAATTTGATCTCGACTAAGAACTTGTCTGGGATGGGACATTAAATACTCCAATAAGTCAAATTCTTTGGCCGTCAGTTCAATTAAGCGATCGCCACGAAACACCTCACGGGTACTACGATTTAAGCTCAGGTCTAGAAATTGTAATAAATCAGGGTTCTCATCTTCTTGGTTTCTCCGTAAACTCGCTCTAATTCTAGCTAGTAACTCTTCGAGACTAAAGGGTTTAACAATATAATCATCGGCCCCTGCATCTAAACCCGCTACACGATCGCTAATATCATCTTTCGCAGTCACGAGGATAATGGGGACTTGGCTCCCTGTTTGTCGCAGTCGTTTACATATTTCGAGTCCTGAAATACCTGGTAACATCCAGTCCAATAAAATCAGGTCAAAGTTCCCTTCCCTGGCATTAGTCAGCCCTAATAAGCCATCATTGGCAACCGTTACCTGATAACCTTCGTATTTGAGTTCTAATTCAATAAACTGGGCCAGTTTGGCTTCGTCTTCAACCAACAAAATACAGGCATTACTCATAATCATTATCGATCTAAACAAGGAACCGCGATTACTTTCCCTTTTTCTTGCAGAGAATAGCTTAAACAAGTCAGAATTTGCACCAATTGAGTTGCTATTATACCAGAAGAAATCGAACAAGGATGATTAGTTTCAATGCTCTCAAGAAAGCGATCGCAAACTTGTTTGAGGGGTTCGGCTTTGGGCACAGGAATGATTTGTTTAGTTTGTCCTTGGGGAATCCACTTTTCTCCTTGAGGTTGTACATAACCTCGTTGCAATGTTAATGGCTCATCTTTAGACATTTCATCAAAAATTAATGTCCCTTGATTGCCTACGAGACATAATCGACGCTGTTTATCTGGATTGCACCAACAGAGGTGAATTTTTGCCTCAAACCCGTTAGGATAATATAGGGTCAGCCAAATCATATCCCCTAAGCCATCGGGAGATAGAGGGGTGCTTTTCTCCCCTTGTAGCCACACTTGTCCCTGAGCTTGTACTTTTTCAGGAAATTGTCCCAACCAGTGGTTGAAAATACTAATATCATGAATCGCTAAATCCCAAAGTGCATCAACATCTTGACGAATGGGTCCTAAATGGGTACGAGCGGCATAACCATAACGCAGTTGACCTAATTCTCCTTGTTTGACGATAGATTGTCCTTGATTAACCGCAGGATGAAATAAATAAGTATGATCGATCATTAACTGTCGTTGTTGCTGTTGAGCTAAACGGGTTAATTCTAGACACTCTTGGGGATCGAGGGTTAAGGGTTTTTCCGCTAAAACATGATAACCTGCTTCTAATGCTTTTTTGATCAGAGGGTAATGGGTTGAGGCTGGAGTAACGATCACCATTCCATCTACATTAACTTGTTGATCTAAAGTCTCCCAATCGGATGTTAATAAAATTGAGCTTTGATGGAGGGAAAATTTTTCTTCAATAGCTGTTAAATTCTCCTTGATAGGATCAGCGATGGCTACAATCTCTGCTTGAGGATGAGCTAGAAAATTTCGTACTAAATGGGTTCCCCACCTTCCAACCCCTAAAATTGCTAGTCGAGTTTTCAAATGTTTCTAGTCCTTAGTATCTATGGATGACATCATCATGTTATCCGAATCTTCCAAAAATGGACTAGGGGAGTATCAATCAGAATCTAGAATGCGCGAATGCGCGAATGCGCGAATTACCTCCATCTTAAAGTTGGAGCCTTGAAACCCTTTTTTGAGGGGGCGACAAGATTAACGTTAACCAATAGATTCTTTAGCTGATTGTAAGGCCATTTCCATAAAGGTTTTTTGAGAACTCTGTTCATGGTTTTCTGTTTCTGGATGACGTTGCTGATAACTACCATCAGATTGTAATTCCCAAGCTTGACGATTATCAGATAGCATCACTCCCAATATTTCTTGTAACGCTTTAGCAATCTTTGGCTCTTCCACTGGGGTAATAGCTTCCACTCGACGGGAAAGATTACGAGTCATCCAATCGGCACTACCGAGATAAATCTCTTCTTCTCCTGCATTGTGAAAGTAAAAAATGCGGGAATGTTCTAAGAAACGTCCGATAATACTAATGACATTAATATTCTCACTAACCCCTTTAATACCCGGTCTTAAACAACATATTCCCCGCACAATTAAATCAATTTTAACCCCTGCTTGGGAAGCTTGATAAAGGGTTTCAATCATTTGAGGATCGACTAAGGAGTTCATTTTCGCAACAATACGACTGCTTCTCCCGTTACGACAATGTTCTGCTTCTCTGTTGATCATTCCTACCATGCGCTCGCGCATATTCACCGGTGCCACTAATAATTTACGGTAAGATTTTTGACGAGAATAGCCGGTTAAAAAATTAAATAAATCCGTCAAATCTTCCCCTAGTTCTTGTCGACAACTCAATAGGCCTAGATCCGTGTACAATTTGGCTGTTTTGGGGTTATAGTTTCCCGTTCCAATATGAACATAACGACGAATTTCTTTTCCTTCTTTGCGAACAATTAAAATAATTTTTGTATGAGTTTTTAATCCTACCAATCCATAAACCACATGAACCCCTGATTGTTCTAAACGACGGGCCCAAATAATATTATTCTCTTCATCAAATCTGGCTTTTAATTCTACTAAAGCAGCCACTTGTTTTCCATTAGCTGCTGCTGCAATTAAAGCGTTAACAATGGGGGAATCTCCTGAGGTTCTATACAGGGTCATTTTAATGGTTAAAACATCAGGATCATAAGCAGCTTGGGTAATAAATTGCTGCACAGAAGCACTAAAAGATTGATAGGGATGATGAACTAAGATATCTCCTTGACGAATGAGAGAAAAAATATCCTCTCCTTCTTGTTGAATTTTGCCATCATCATTGCCATCAACTACTTCTTTTATCCGTTGTAATGGGGCCGAAATCACGGCACTCCAGGGTTTATCTTTGAGGTTTGGACAAGGAAGAGACATAAAGTAAAATAAGTCTTTTAATCCCAGTAAACCTTCGATATCATAAACATCAATTTCTTCTAGTTCTAAATCTTCTATGAGTTGATTTCTGATGGGTTCGGGGGTTCCTGCATGAAGTTCCAAACGTACGGCTGATTTACCAATATGTCGCTTTCTTAACTCTTTTTCGATGGCTAAAAGTAGGTCATCTGCTTCATCTTCTTCTACGGATAAATCAGCATTTCTGGTGACCCGAAAAGGATGACATTCTTGGACAATCATTCCAGGAAATAATGCCTCAAGATTATGGGCAATCACTTGTTCTAAAGGAACCCCTGTCCAAATAGCAGTTTGATCGTCTTCTTGATGCCTTAATTCGGGGGGAAGTGCAACAAAACGCGGTAATACTCCAGGGACTTTTACTCGTGCAAAATGTTCTTCATTGGTGTCGGGATCTCGCACCACAACCCCTAGGTTTAAACTAAGATTGGAAATGTAAGGAAAGGGATGAGAGGGATCGACAGCGAGAGGGGTTAATACGGGAAAAATATTATCGTCAAAATATTGATGTAAATAGGTCCGTTGTTCTTGATCTAAGTCTACATAATTAATTAAATAAATCCCTTGAGCAATTAAGAGGTTTCTCAGGGTATATTCAAAAAGATGATCTTGTTCTTTGACTAGGGGACGAAGTCGTTCGCTAATGGCAATTAATTGTTCTGAGGGGGTTCGTCCATCTGTACTCAATTTGCTGACTTCTGCTTGTACTTGTTGTTTTAATACTGCTACCCTAACCATAAAAAATTCATCGAGATTAGCACTAAAAATGGCAGCAAATTTCAGTCGTTCTAATAAAGGTGTTCTATCATCTACGGCTTCATTTAACACTCGATGATTGAATTCTAGCCAACTCAGTTCACGATTAAAATAATATTGAGGATCTTGAAGATTTACATTTGTCTCTTTCGCCTTTGCCTGTGCCATAATTCTAGCAGCCCATGAATTCAATTGAACATAAAAGCTATCGCTCTCGATTTTACCTTGAATTGATTATCGAGAGCGTTATTATTGGGTTAAAATTGCCCTTAATTATTGCTTTAAGTTTTCTAGGCCAGAAACCACTTTAGCGGAGTCTATGCGATCGCCTTGTTTGATCCCTTCTACGACATCCATTCCTTGGGTGACGTTACCGAATACAGCATAGTCGCCGTTGAGAAATTCTAGATCAGCTAAGGCAAAATAGAATTGAGAAGAGGCGGAATCGGGCATTCCGGAACGGGCCATGGCCACTGCTCCTTTTTTGTGTTCAAGAACCACAGCTTGAGACATAGCAGTACGATTCCCCTGTTGTCCCAAAGCTTTGCCATAGGTTGGTGCTCGATCCCCTTCTAGTTTAATTTCTAGGGGGATGCGTCGCTCTTGTTTGGTTTCGGGGTCAACAAATCCTCCCGTGCCCGTTCCTTGGGGATCGCCTCCTTGGGCAACGAAGTCGTCAACCACACGATGGAATGTTAATCCATTATAAAATCCTCTTTCCACTAAATCGACAAAATTGCCGGCGGTGATGGGGGCGTGTTCTCCGTTAACTGCGATGGTGACGGGGGAACCTTTAATGGTCATTTCTACGACGGCGTTACCTTCTAATATGGGATAATTATTCATGTTTAATTGACTCTCTGTTTGATTTTTGTTAGGGTTGACTGCTGTTGCGGAGTCTGTGGGGGAGTTAGAACAGCCGGTTAAAATGACTCCAGCGACTAGAATAAGACAAATGACGGTTGTTAACCAGGGTTTTTCTAGATTTTTCATGATTGAGTGAAAGTTAATCCTTGTTTACAATCCTTCTAAGGGAACACCCAGAAAACTCGCTAACTCGGCCCCTTCGTTTTCCAGTTGTGAGAGGGACAGGGGTTGACCTACACGAGTTAGGGGGATATCTCTTCTTTGTTTAACCTTTAGATAGAGTTTCCGTTTGGTATTTAACCCTTCTTGAATTTCGGCTTTAATTGCTTGTACGTCTTCGAGGGGACAGGTGACTTCAACGCGACGGTTTTTACCTGGGAACCCCCAACGAAAAATGGTGAGTTTGTTGGTTTTTTTGTTAAATTCGTTGTAACCCCCTCCCACATCTAAGACAATCATCAACCATTGGTACAATGCCAACAGAGATCCTACTAAGCCATAAAAAAGTAGGGCAACCCCTTGGGGTATAAAGATGAGGTCTGAGGTATCGCTGACGATGAGGAGATTGGTGTGTAAATAACTCGAAAGTCCTGCTAAAAAAAAGCCAATTCCACCAATACTTGCAACTACCGCCCACCAGTAATTACTGAAGCGGCGAGAACCGAGAACGTCTTGACGAAAAATGAGGCGATCGCTTGTCATGGCCGCTGCCTTTGTTCGATTGTTCTTACTGTTAACCTAAGTCATTGTATCAAATAATCTGACGGGGAGTTGCAAGGGCAATGACTCCCAATACTTTTATTCTCTGTTGACGTAATACCCGACTGGCTTCTTGAACGGTTGTTCCGGTGGTGTAAATATCGTCTAGTAATAAAACTGGTTTGGAGGGGTTTAAGGTTTTTCCCACCCGAAACACTTGTTTAATATTTTGCTTTCTTTCTTCTACTGTTAGGCTAAACATGGCTTTGGTGGCGCGAATTCTTCTTAAACCCCTGGGAATTAATGGATATTTTGTCACTTGACAAAATCCTCTGGCAATGCTCTGTGCTTGATTAAATCCTCTGCTTTTTTCTTTACTAGAATGAAGGGGAATGGGAATAATAGTGGGTAATTTTTGAGTATTTATTAAGCTATATTTTTGCCACGCTTCCCCCAACCAGATCCCTAATAATTCTCCGATTTGGGGATTTTTATCGTATTTTAAAGCGGCGATCGCTTGTTTTAATTTTCCATCATATTCTCCCCAGACAAATAAGGGTAAATCCCCTTGCCAAAATTGTTGTGGTTGTTTAAATTGACAACTTTTTAGTTGTTTTTGACAATAAGGACAAATTTCTGCGGAGGTTGCCCTTTCACACAAAGGACAATTTTCTTGGAGGAAAATGGAGAGAATATTTTTTAACATAAATCTCATATAAAATCAAAAAGTAGTGGCAAGGTAGGCAATAAGCTTCATTTTTTCAATGATTTGGGATAACTTTTATTTATATAGAAATGTTTTTTAATTAGTGGCAATTATTTAATATTTTCTTTGGAATTTATACATGAACTTATACATGAACTTATACATGAACTTATACATGAACCATAATATACCTTCGATAGGCTAGAGAAGTGATTAAATTTCAATGGGAAAACGTAAATATGAATATTAAAACTCTCGCAGGTGCATCTGCTGTAGTCTTAGCTCTTGGTTTTCAAGCCACTGCTCAAGCAGCTTCTGTGAACACTTCTGGAACTTGGTCTAATATTACTGGTAATCCTGTAGATTTGAATGGTGTAGGAACAAACCAAATTAACTGGGGTAATCCTTTTAATCTTGACAACGCACAAAGCGGTTATGTTTTTGCCGGAGTTAACGGTGAAAATGTCACCCTACCCACTGCTTTCGGAGAGATGAGTAATGTTTTTGATTTAGGAACTTTTATCCACAATAACTTCACTATTACTGGTGGAAGTATTACCGGAGCAACTCTGAACATTGAGGCCAATTTTATCAATGGCAGCAATGAAACACAAACATTCTCCTTTGGCTTCTCTCATTTTGAAACCCCTAATAATGCTGTTCCCTGTGCTGCTGGTGGCTCTCAACCTTGTCCAGATCTAGTATCTTTCCTCAATAATGGTGCTTCTAGTGAAACTGTCACCATTGACGGAACTCAGTACCGACTCGATATTACTGGGTTTCAGTTAGAAGATGGCACTGTTGTCCAAGAGTTTCTAACATTGGAAGGTCAAGCCAACATGGCTACTTTACAGGGTAAATTAACCGCAGTTCCTGAACCTTTAACTATGTTAGGGGCTGGTGCTGCCATTGGTTTCGGTGGTTTCTTTAAGCGTAAGCTTTCTAAGAAAAACAATAAAAAAGCTTAATGTTTTAACTTAATGCTGAGCAGAATTTCCTAATCTTCTCAAGTTGCGGAGTCAATGCTCGGTAAACCAAATACATTGTACAGCACCCATAATGCTCTTGATTAAGGATTAACCAAGAGCATTTTTAGGTAACTATTTTATAGCGTTTCTAACTCTCATCAGGCATACTGATGTCTTGTTCCCAAACTCCGACTCCGAACTCCCAAAGCTCAAAAATTTTGTACCTCACAAGCAGGGGAATGCTATAAGTTTAACTATTAGCAGGAACTTCAGGATATAATCCTAATTCTTTGGCTAATTGACGAGCAACATGAATTAAAAATTTTGCTCCATCGGGGTTATTTTCATGAGCCATCATAGTAGACACTTGAACCAAAGATTCAACAAAACCCTGATCTAATAATTCACTATTAGCAGTTAATACATTGGGTTCTTCTCCATTAGGGCAACGCATTAATTGATCAATTAAATTAAAATACTGTTCTTGACGAGATACTGTCATCATGTCTCCTTAGACCCTATTATCCTGCTTATTCTAGCGGTAGTATTGAGCTTAGTTGGAGCATTCTTAAGACTTTTTTTGCAATCTTAAAAACAATTTTGGTGTTAGATATCTTATCGGAAATTCGCTTAACTGCCCATCTTTCAAGTAGATGTAATATCAGTAGTCTCATCAGTTTGCTCTGAAGATATTTGTTCTTCATAGAGAGTCGTCAAAGCATCGCGCATTTCCTGAACCCAACCTGTGGTTTCTGAGTGAATCACTTGTTCTGAGCTTTGTACCAACTTCTCGACATTTATTTCCTCAGCTTGAGCTTCTGGGGTTAGTGCGTGCCACCAACATAAAATATTTTCTAAATTCGTGGCTGTTTGGTTATAGCTGACTAAGGTACTATCAAATTGTCGAAAATCTAAAAAACTCAAGATAGAAGCAGAAATTGAATTTGTGACAGCAATCCAAACATCTAATTTACTTGCAGCTAAATAAGTACCAATTCCACCAAGAATATAAATCCACCATTGCCACCATTGCCATTTTTTATCTAGTGCTAGGGTTTTTCTTCGATACCAAAGCATTTGATCCATCAAGCGCAAGTCTATATATTCTGCTGCGCTCAAGACTGAGAAGCGATCGGTATCTTGAGGATAATTATTATCACTATTTTCCGAGGATTCAGGGATACGAAGAATCCATTTAACGAGACGAGATAATTGATGAGTGAAGTTAGTTAATGGCGTTTGGATAATATTGCCGATCCTTCTATAAACTATGATGAGAAGAGGTGATTTTTGATTGGGTTGTGCCCCATCCCAATATAATCCTCCTTGATTGACTTGGGTTTTCATCAGTCGTTCACTAATGGTTTGAATTTCCCTCGCAAAGTTACTATCACGCGTCTCAAGCTTTCGATATTCCCCGACTTGAGTGCGGTAGCGATAAATTTCTTGTTTGATAGTTTCAGCACTTCCTCGCAATAAAATCCAGCTAACTCCGCGATCAAATTTGACTGCTCCGGCTAATAGGATACTGACTGCAATGGGGGCGATGATTACAGAAGTATTCAGGATATTTCCTAGATAAGAGAGAATATCTATATCAAATCTTGTTGCTTGAAATTGGGAGTTTAAAACTGCCAACAATGTTACGAAAATGCTTAAACGAAGAATCAGTAATCGGAGAAAAGTAACCCGTTTTTGGACTTTAACTGCACTGAGATCGTAAACATCATAAATTTTCCAAGCACGATCTAGAAGCTTGTGATTAAGTTTGGAAGGTTGCCATGAGGAATTGGAGTTAACAACTTCTGTCATTGTGATAATTATGCCTTAAGTTTTTCTCTTAATAATTGCTCTAATTGAGAAAAGGGATCGCAGAGATTGAAAACCGTCACTTGTCCCGTTTCGATTAAGGAGGCGATTTCTTGACGCATTTCTTGTTCTGAATTGGAAAGGGAAAAAGCGATTTCATCGGCTAAACGGCCACTTTGGCCAATGACAATTAAGGGGCGATGAAGTTTAACATTTTCGGTGGCATCTACTAAGGCGATCGCACCACCATTGATTAAAATTGTGAGGGAAGGATGCTCCCCTGCTAAGGTACTGGCTATCTGAGCTAACCAAGGGGACTCATTCCCCCACTCTGAACCCGGAACCAGGAAAAAATGAGTATGATGGGGTTCTAGGGTGGCTGCTTCGGGGGAAGGGTTAGGATGATTAAGAAATCGGACTAAACCGATGGGAGAAACGCCAATGAGTGGAAATGTCCCGTTGATGTTGTGTCTCGCATTGCCCATTAAACCCATTACGCCAGCATCCGTTCCCCCATCAGCAACGAATAAGTCTAATTCTTCTGCGAGAGGGGCTAAAACTTCGACAAATAAATGTTGTAGTCGCACTAAGTCTGTTTTACCAATTTTACTCGCACCGCCAATGACAACGAGAACCGGACGATGTTGTGTGAGGTTCACAGTTGACATCGCAGAGGTCAAATCTTGTCCAGGTTGAACTTTGAGAACTTGAGCGGTTGATTTATTGTCAAAGGTTAGGGTAAAGCTGCTTTCCATCTGGAGGCAATGGGATTAACTCATTTCATTCTAGTAGGAGATGAGACTCTTTGACACTCTCCCGTTAAATCAAAGATTGTAACGGGAGATTCTTGCTTCTTTCAGATTGCCTCGTAACTAGATGCTAATTTCTTAACACCCCCGTCCGACCGACTCCACAAGCTTTTTATGTTTCCTGGTTTCTATCCAGAACACGGGCTGCCCGACCGCAAAAAGTATTAGTTTTTCTAGTCCCTCAAAGTTTTACATTACCAGGGATTAGTGGTAAAAACCCCATACTTTGACTCTTCAGTTTTCATGGTACTTTTTTTGTTTTTGTTTATTAACCGGCCCACATTACTGGTCACTCGATTATAATAATAATTGTACTCCAATCAAGGGAACATGGCCAGGGATAAGAGCATTAAAGTTAGGTTAACCGACGACGAATTTGAACGTATTACACTTTACGCTAAATCTAAAGGGTTTTCTGTCTCTGAGGTTATTCGTGATTATATTAAGCGTTTACCTAAAGCCGACTCCCTTCGGTCGATTTTTCTGCTGCTTGTCATTCATCTCGCCGTTAACCTGTCGGTGTAACGGGAGTCCTCTGACAACATTTAAGATAG
>JAAUYJ010127026.1_pt1 | contig 27815 bp, 21 predicted proteins | sample 7278031 | NCBI WGS metagenome assembly JAAUYJ01 (sample SAMN14350222, study PRJNA611818) | marine sediment metagenome | isolation source: surface marine sediment (1.8m) | place: French Polynesia: Moorea | collected 2018-08 | reverse complement strand
CATACTTTGGCAAAAGGTCTAATCAGATTAGCCTAAATTAAAGCAAATAAGTAGTATATCAAGTTTCGGTGTAGAAGTAATAATTTTTTGTATATTATTTAGATTTTGATAGAAATATTATTTTACTACAAATAGGAAAATATAGTTGACTGGAATTTATGAGAATTTCTAATTGTTAGAGAGAGATTTTCTGCCAAATATTGATGAATGAAATAACTGAAAATTGACAACTTTGATTTAGGCTGAGTAGTGAGGAGATTGGTTATTTATTGATGCAATTGTATAGATGAATGACTACTACTCTAATTACTTTCATGGAGAGAAATTATGATCAATCCTGCTGTTGTTGAAAATATTGTGCTATTAGCTGCTCTGGTGGCTGTTGTTGATGGTCATGTCAGTGACCAGGAAAAAAACTTGATCTTTGAAGTTGGTTCTTACGAGCTGAGAATTCCCCCAGAAGAGGTAAAAAAGCACCTTGATAACTGGATCGGGATTTTGCAGAATCAAGGATTTGCCAACAATCGTGAAGCAGCGATTAGTTTGGCTAGGATAGCATTCCAGCCTTTAGGAGATAATGAGAAGCACTTAGCTTTTTACATTTGCCAAGATGTAATGTATAGAGACGGACAAATAACACCTGGAGAAGATAGTTTGATCAGAGAATTAGAAAGATTAATATTTGGCGGTGGTTGGTAAATTCAATCAGTTACAATTTTTCAAATAACAATTAAATTAATCTCATCTCCCCCCACCAAATTAAATATTCTAGTGGGGGAATTTTTTTGGGTATGAAACCTCACATTATACGATTTTTCTGGCGTTGCTGATAGATAGAATAGTTCAATTGCATCAGAAATTATGTAGATTTAGAATGACAAACAATTTTACTACAAATAGTCAAATCTAGTTGACTGTAAATTATGATAATTTCTAATTATCACAGAGAAATTTCCCCCAAAATATTGATGAATGAAATAACTGAAAATTGACAACTTTGATTTAGGCTGAATAGTGAGGAGATTGGTTATTTATTGATGCAATTTTATAGATAAATGACCACTACTCTAATTACTTTTATGGAGAGAACTATGAATCCTAATGTTGTTGAGTATACCGTGCAACTAGCTGCGTTAGCCTCTCTTGTAGATGGTCAAGCTAGTGACCAGGAGAAAGGTCTAATTCTAGAATTAGTCTCCCACCATCTTTATTCTTCACCAGAGCAAGTAGGACCAATGCTGGATCGCTGGCTAAATATGTATAAGGAGCAAGGAGTCGGGACCAATCCTGGAGTTGCCCTTCATTTTGCTGTTCAGGCATTGCAACCTCTACAATTTAGAGACAAACATATAGCTTTTTATATATGCGATTGTGTGGTTCGTAGTGATAGTCGAATAACTCCTGAAGAAATATATTTTATCGAAGATTTATCACGATTAGTATTTTCTTAGTGATTAGAACTTTGTTTAATCGAACAAGACATTAACATTATCCCCCACAATAATCTTTGATTTTGTAGGGGACTTTTTTTGCAGAAAATCTCACTTTTGTATAACTTAAATTTACTCTCTTTTTAATTTTATACTCACCAAGGAAAAAATTATTGTGAGCAAGTATATTTATCTATGGAAAGTAACAAAAAGAATTTCACTATGTTAAGATAGTCTCCCACAAATTAAATATTCTGGTGGGGGATATTTTTGTAGGTTTGGTTGAGAAAGGAAACCCAACAGATATAGCACTAGAATTTGGGCTGAGAAAATATTCTCCAACTATATTTTTGATAATTCAGGTTTGAAGACGAAACAAATTCCTCATCTGCTTTATTCAGACAGTTTCTGTTGGGTTGCGCTGGCGCTTAACCCAACCTACAGTCTTTTGCCTTCTGGAGCTGTTACCTCTTTGAGCAAGAAGTGGATATTTTTGTAGGTTGGGTCTCAGAACAAAACCCAACAGATATTTTTGTAGGTTTGGTTGAGAAAGGAAACCCAACAGATATAGCACTAGAATTTGGGCTGAGAAAATATTCTCCAGCTATATTTTTGATAATTCAGGTTTGAAGACGAAACAAATTCCTCATCTGCTTTATTCAGACAGTTTCTGTTGGGTTGCGCTGGCGCTTAACCCAACCTACAGTCTATTCTTTTTTCGAGATATCTAATCAATCAAAATATCTTCCTGAGATTCTTGACAATTATATGACCAATTTAAATCCGGCATTTCATCAAGAGCTTCCTTCAAAGCCACTTCCCATAACTTCCTTACCTTAGCTAAATAAGGGTCTCCCAAACGCATTTGTAGCCGATGTCTAATCTCAAAAGTATCCTTTTCATACATAATTAAATTAATTGGCGGTCCTACAGAAAGATTAGATTTCATAGTAGAATCTATCGAAACCAAAGCACATTTAGCAGCCGCCTCCAAAGAAGTATAAAAACTTAAAGCACGGTCTAAAATAGGCTTCCCATATTTAGTTTCACCAATTTGTAAAAAAGGCGTTTCTTTAGTAGCAGAAATACAATTTCCTTGAGCATAAATCAAAAATAATTCCGGTTCTTGCCCTTTAATTTGCCCTCCTAATAAAATACTGCATCCTGTATCAATTCTGTCTTTTTGCAGCCAAGAACGGTCTTTTTCTAAAATCTGTCTAATTTTACCTCCAACATAGCGAGCAATTTCATAAAGGGTAGGAATCGTATGTAGATTATGATTATTATCCTCTGCTATTTTTAAATCTTTTTTGAGTTCAGTGATTACCCACTGAGTAATTGACAGGTTGCCAGAAGTGCTGATCAGAATCACCCGCTCTCCAGTTAAAGAAAAATCAAATAGTTTCAGGTAGGTAGAAATATAATCCACTCCCGCATTAGTACGAGAGTCGGAGGCCATTACAATACCCGATTCAGTAATAATACCAAGACAATAAGTCATATTTTTGATCTGCAAGTTGATACCTTGGGCAGAAGATTAGAAGTTCAATATAAAGAGATTATCAGGTTTAGACCAACAGCCTGAGAATTACTGAATATACACAATTATTTTCCATTGTCCCATATCAAACGTTCTATTCTCCATCGCAACTTAGACCAACCTCCTCTCAAAATGAATATTATCTAAAATCTAAAATGTATGGAATTTGTGAACTATTTTTACAAATTTTGACAAATTTTTTGTAATTTTGTTGTCCTCGATGCAATTTTATCAATTATTTATGAGTAGTCTCATATAGGCAATTAAACTTACTCATACAAAAAATCAATTGTTTTGGGTCTAGCCAACTGGTCTGAGAAATGTTACAATTATTAACATAGTATTGAGTATTGTAAAGGGCCAAGCAAATAAAATCTGAAGACACAAAGATTTCAACAGCGTAAATCTTAGTCCAAGTTAAATCTAAAATCCCAAAAGAAAATAACAAAATTATTTTTGTTTGTTGTCCACTAAATAATTTTAGGTTCAATGCAGGTTTTAGTCCTTTAACCATATCTAAATCTAAAAAATCTAAAACCTATAATTTACGATTTTTCCAGGTCAAACAAATACTTAACTGGCCAGAAAAAAATTTTATTCAATATCCAAGGAAAGCGTAATACCCGCCCGCTTTTCTTGCTAGCAGAAAATCAGGATAGTCCAAAATCCTACCTATTTGTAGATATATCTAGCGGGATGTAGAGTTTATGAAGACTGCTAAAACCTCAGACACCGATTCTGTACGCACTTATTTAAGAGAAATTGGCCGTGTGCCTCTGTTAACTCACGAAGAAGAGATTTTGTATGGAAAACAGGTACAACGCTTAACAAATTTGCAGCAAATGAGTCAAACCTTAGCTGAAAAGTTAGGTCGCCAGCCAACATTAGCAGAATGGGCTGAGGTATCTGAAGTCTCAAAGCATGAGTTGCAGCAAATTATCAGGGAAGGCGAAAGAGCCAAACGCAAAATGGTAGAGGCCAATCTAAGACTAGTGGTCTCTGTTGCTAAAAAGTATATTAAGCGAAATGTAGATTTACTTGACTTAATTCAAGAAGGTACCATTGGTATGCAGAGAGGTGTGGAAAAGTTTGACCCCACTAAAGGTTATAGATTTTCCACTTATGCTTATTGGTGGATTCGTCAGGCCATTACTAGAGCCATAGCAGAAAAAGGTCGGACCATTCGTTTACCCATCCACATTACAGAAAAACTGAATAAGATAAAAAAAATCCAGCGCGAACTGACTCAAACCCTGGGGCGTTCTGCCACTACTGCTGAAATAGCAGAGGAACTAGGTTTGACTTCTAAACAAATTCGGGAGTGTTTAGAAAGGGCTCGCCTACCCCTATCACTAGATTTACGAGTAGGGGATAATCAAGATACAGAATTAGGAGACTTACTCGAAGATACAGGATCTTCTCCAGAGGATTATGCTCTCCAATCTTCCATGCGGACAGATTTAGAAGTAATTATGGCCGAGCTGACTCCCCAACAGCGACAAGTTCTAGGACTGCGATTTGGCTTAGAAGATGGACAAAGCATGACTTTATCGAAAATAGGCGATCGCCTAAATATTAGTCGCGAAAGAGTAAGACAGATAGAGCGGGAAGCATTGAGTAAGCTTCGGAAACGGAAACAAGATATGAATGATTATTTAGCAAGTTAACAAAATTAGCCCTGTTATACCGAATTAAGGATAACAGGGTATTTTCTTGAAAAATCTGGTATAAAAAACTTCCAAATAATAGAACCCGTAGTTCGCAGTTCGGTTAAACCTACTGTAGTACGAGAATCTTCCTGTTACATTAGTATCAGAGAAGTAAAAATATTAACAATTGATAGAGGTAAGTAGCTTACAGCAGTTTTTTATATGAGTAAACCACAGTTAAAAATCTAGGTGGTAGGTGATAGGTGTTAGGTGTTAGGTGAAATGAGGGATGCGAATCCCAATCAGGCTGAACTTCTGGTCTACTCGGGTGAAAAGCGCTGTAATTAATTAGCTCTAATTGTGAATATAAATAAATTTTGTGAATATGGAGGTAAAAAGTGACCAATCCAACCAATGAAGTCCCAGAGTTTTTTGAAGAAGGTTCAGAAGGAGGTAACTTATTTTGGCAATATGTCCAGTCTATGAGCCCGGATATTGTTTCCCAACTATCTAAACCAGCTTCTAAAGAAGTTTTTCAGGTTATGGAGCGAAATATTGTGGGACTTTTGGGTAACATTCCTTCAGAACAATTTAATGTAAGTGTAACAACCAGTCGCGAAAATTTAGGTAAGTTATTAGCTTCAGCGATGGTGAATGGTTATTTCCTCAGAAATGCCGAACAGAGGATGACTTTTGAACAATCTTTGCCAGCCAATCATACAAATAATTACGAAGCTTAATTGAATAGATGAGGTTGCACATTATGGAATGATACTGCAAAAAATTGGCTTGGACTTTGACTGAAAAAAAACCATTAACTAATCATTTTAGTAATTCCCAAATCTCAAATTCAAGCATCCAAAATCCATAATCATTCGTCACTGTGCAACGCCGAATAGATAATATAAATATAATTTCCCCAGGTTTTTAACTTGGGGGGATCAACAGAAAATGCCTTTACATGAGAGAACTTATAATTGTGCTAACTGTGGATTTCAAGCTGACAGAGACTTTAATGCTGCTGTTAACCTAGAAAACTATGTGAATAAGTAGGTGGAGTTCTCACCGATTTTAAGCCTGTCGAGAAGATAAGTTGCAGACTGCGGTCAGTGGTCTTCAGTGTTTGCGCAGCATTGCGTCAGCAAAACAGGAAGCTAGCTCCAAAGCTCATGCGATAGCTTACGCTTAACCGGAGGTTATCGTGCATGGGTAAGTTTGGGTAAGTTTAGTAGAACGGATTGTTTTCTCAAAAATTTAACAGTAATCAATAATATCTAAAATATAATATGACATTACCTCATAAGATAATAGGTGTTGCTATCATTTGGAATCAAGAAGGAAAAATTTTAATTGATAAGCGACGATCTGGAGGAACATTTGGTGGTTTCTGGGAATTTCCTGGTGGCAAACAGGAAGCAAACGAAACCATCGTTGCTTGTATTAAAAGAGAAATTTTAGAAGAATTAGCAATTGATATAGCAGTTGAAGAACATTTGATTACAGTAAATCATATTTACTCTGAAGTAAAAATCACACTAGATGTTTATCATTGTCGCTACTTGCGGGGAAAACCACAAACTATAGAATGTGATGAATTCCGGTGGGTGACATTAGAAGAAATTGATCGGTTTACTTTTCCAGAGGCAAATCAGCAGATTATTAGTGCAATTAAGAAGAATAGGAAAAATCTACACTAATATAGTTTTAATTCTACATTCCATAGCTCTAATTAGGGCTGGCTGAAAAAGTATTTTTGTTGAGGTAGGGAGTAGGGAGTAGGGAGTAAGTTAAGACTCTGGATTTAGAGGAGTTATAGAGAAGTTTTTCCACAGAATAACTTGATTTAGCAATTAACAATGAACGATTAATAATTAATAATTACCCCTGATAAAAATCAGGGGATTGACTCAAATAAAAGTTTTTGATTTATCCCCTGAAAAGGGTCGGTTTCAAGGCATGAATTGTTGAATTAATAATTATTAACTATCCACTCTTAATGATTAATTATTAACTATTAATTATGAATTATTCGGTGATTTTATCCCATATTTACCCGCAAATCCTCACTTTTTCCCCTCTCTTCACCGAAAACCTGGTACGTAAGCATTCAGCCCTCAGCTATCAGCTTTCAGGGTTCCTCGTTTTTGGCATTTGGAGGATGAATTAAGATTGAAGTAGTGCCATAATTAAAAGTGTGGGTAACAGCGGACATCATCAGCTAACTTTAACTATTTATACCAATTTCCCAAAAGAATGTGATGTTTGAGCCAACTTCAACTATTAACTAATTAATCAAGTTTTTCCACTTTATCCCTTTTATAACCAGCTTTTTTATTTTTTTTTCCGATGATTTCACCACACCCAAAACCCCACACCCAAAACCCAAGATTGATAATATTTGTAGCAAACATTTATCAATTTGGTATGAGGTAAATATTTGATTGCTAGCAAGGATACCATCCCCCAGGGAAATGCTGACTGCTAATAGCTGAATGCTTAAATTTCAAGTTTGACTAAACTTACGTCCAGACAATTCTGCTTTATAGTCTAATTGTCTGACTATTTATCCCCGGTTAACATCACTTATTGCTCTAGCCATAGCAATTCTCAATAGGTTGCGGGTAATCAAAAAGTAAATAAAAAAACTGAAACTCTTGCCTGTTCCCTATTCCCCGTTCCCTGTTCCCTAAAAGCCATTAAAATTTTGTACACGACTTCAATAGGATTGCTATATTTGATGATTCTTGACCAAATTTTTTACTGCTAAGTAGAGCAAGGTCAAAAAAAGGTGTTGGATATTTAGTTATAAAAGCCTTCAAAGCACTGATATAACTTACTTATGACACATTTTACAATTTGATACATAAAGTACAATATTTACCACTCTCTACTTAAGTCCTCAACAACAATAGTTTGGTTTTCTCTGATTTATTAGCACTAGCTGCGATTCTGTTTTGTGTTTGTCAACTATTTCTCGTAATTTTCTTAGATGTGCTTTAAATTTTTCAGCACTTGGCTTGATTAGGGTTTTAAAACCTAAATTTGTCAGCTTTTTCGACCATAATCTATGTACTTGCTGATTCCATAAGCACATTTTAACGTATATTATGTAAGCAAGCTTGATTGGTATTCATTAGGGTTTTTTAAAGTACGCAAGTAATTCCTTTAAGAATCCCATCCCGACCCTCCCTTACAGGAGAGCGCCAGTCTTCTACCAAGATTTTAATCAAAATTAGAAATATGCTAAATCTGCGTAAATCCGTAATTAAAACTTGTCAACGCTTTCTCAAAACTGGCATCTTAGCCCTACTACTATTCACACTATCTGTGGGCCTAAGTGGAGCTTGGTGGAACTTTGATGGAGACCAACCAACTCGTGAAAGCCGTTTGCCTCAAGGCGATCCAATTACCGATGGTAAGGCTTTATTAAGATATGCCTTACCTATAGAAAATGAACCAGTACGAAAAATACAACGTAGTCTCGAAGATATTGCTGCCAGACTCCGGGGTAAAAGGTGGACTTCTGTCAGAAGTGACATTGCTAGTGCATCTAGACTTCTCAGTAGTAGTAAGTCTAAGTTATTAGCCAGTGTTCCTGAAGCCCAAAAAGCTGAAGCAGAAACCATAATCAATCAACTCGATCAAGATATATCTGAAATTAGAGAAGTTGCTGAAGTTAAAGATGGGGAACAAGTTTTAGAAAAACGGGCTGAAATGCTGAAGTTAGTGGGTCAGCTCGAACAGTTGATGGTCAAGGAATTTCCATTTGAAGTCACTTCAGACTATGGGAACCTGCCCTACCTTAAAGGTCGCGCTACTATTGAGATGGAAACAGAAAAAGGTCCTTTAACTATGGTTGTTGATGGTTATAGCGCTCCAATTACAGCCGGTAATTTTGTAGATTTGGTCCAGAGGGGTTTCTACGATGGTCTAGATTTTATTCGTTCAGAAGAGTCTTATGTACTGCAAGCAGGAGACCCTCCTGGTCCAGATGTTGGTTTTATTGACCCTAAGACTGAGGAGTATCGTAATATCCCACTGGAAATTTTGGTAAAGGGAGATAAAGAGCCTATATATAGTTTTACCCTAGAAGAAATTGGTCGTTTTCGGGAGCAGCCTGTTTTGCCTTTTTCTGCTTATGGTACTGTCGCAATGGCTCGTCCTGAAGCTGAAAATGATGGGGGTTCTTCTCAATTTTTCTTTTTCCTTTTTCAACCAGAATTAACACCTGCTGGACTGAATTTATTAGACGGTCGTTATACTGTTTTTGGTTATGTTGTTGATGGCAAAAATGTTTTGGAGAAATTAGGTCAAGGAGATAAGATTATCTCTGCTAAAGTAGTGGCTGGATTAGAAAATCTTGTGGAGCCTGAAGCTTAATCTAGATTAACTAAAATTCTGTCTCAAATTGATTAGGGTGATTGGATAATTTAGGAACTAAAGTTAAGTATAGTTTTCTGACTAAATTACCAATTACTCTAGTTTAATTTAACTAAATTAAATTTCAGCTTTAATCAACAGGAAAACTTTGAGAAATAATTAGGTCATTGAAGTTATCAGTACCTATAGCTGAAGCAGGAGGCTTGAAATTGGGAATATTCTGTTTTTTATTCCCTTAAAAGGGGAGACTTTAGAGCAGAATTTTTCGGTTAATTTGGAAAATGTTTAGAGCTGATTTGTGAACCTAGTTTAAACCCTTATATAATTTAGGTTCTCATAAATCTTGGCTCTATTCACCTAGATATAGTTAGGGTCTGCTGAGTGCTATTCGTTGAGCCAAAGAAGCCATTAAGCAAAGCAACATGGTTCACATCTCTCGAATGAGTAACAGTCATCAGGGATGATAACTCACATCTCATGATGAGGTTAAATTCCTCTCCTCTTGGAACGGGAGTGACGCGCGTAGGTCAGGTTTAATGAGGTAGCGCTCCGGGACTCTCGGTGCATGGCCTAAATGTAAGCTCATGCTAAAGGACTGTAGCCTCAGCAGAAGCGAGAAGTCTGTTATGGATAGGTACACGAATCCTATTAAACTGTCGTAACCGCTTATCAGGGCAATTGTCCTTGAATCCCCTGAAACCAAAACGGTACGGTTTGTTTGCCCCTGAGTATTTCAGCATGACGAGCGGACGTTCCGGGTAAAACCCGGCAGATTTAGGAGTCCTAAAACAGACGTGAAAAGGATTGTGGGAACGAAGTAATCCCTTGAGTTCTCCTCAGATATGGAGGTAGGGAAAGCTTAACCAAAAGGCTCAAGGATTAAGGATGTCTCAAGAAAGCCAAAGCCCAACCTAATAGTTGGGATATGCAGACGTGGGACGGTACTAGAGGTACTCGCTGTAAGTTAAAATTACTTACAACGGCCAAAACCCAGCTATAACGCTAGCGTGGCATCTAGTAATATGAACGGCGAAACCTGAAACATTTTATCTAGTATCAGGAGCCGTATGAGCTGGAAACTCTCATGTGCGGTTCTGAAGGAGAGGTGAGGAGGCTAAATCCTCCCATCGACTCTATCAAAAATTGGTTGGTAGGGGTAGGACACGGAGACGTGGAGACGCACCAGACCCGGAGATGCGGGGAAAAGGCGAGGGTTTCAGCCATTTTATCTGAAGAAATATTCTTGAATTTCAGCAGAAAACTGTAGTATTTTGAGGCCAATAAGAGCCAATAACTAGGAGATAAATTGAAGATAAAAAGCTCTAAAAGCCTTAGCTATCTTAACTTTTTGCTTTATTCAGACAGCCCTAGTTAAATCCTTATTTTTTAAGGTATTCAGCCTATTAATATTGAGTTTATAAATCACTTTTTAATGTATTTATACTTTGAATATGCTCGAATATGCTTGCTCAGATTTCATACATAGTTAGTTTTCACTTACTTAATATGATATTGTCTGATTTAAGCAGCAAAAAAAATATTTACTTACTTCGATTATAATAATCTTATGCTCTATTGTGAGATAATTTTAGGTTATTGGGTAACAGGCAACAGACAATAGGAAAAACTCCGTCTGAAGATAAATATGAAAATTACTATATTCTAGCATTTTAGAGAACAGTAAGATTCTCACATCTGATTCCTGATTGCTATACAGATAATACTTTAATACTTACAGCATAGGAAATTTAGTTTGGCAAAATGTGTTATTAATTGGGGCAGTCTTGCCAATTAATTGTGAGGATATATATTTTTTTTAACCCCTACTTCCAGCCTCTCAAAATACCTACACTCCTGATGCTTCCTCTACCATTACTATGCGCTACAACAATTAATTTTTTGTACCTGTTTATCTTGCTTCCTACTTTTTCCTTTTTAATTTATGATCCGATTATACTCATATTATAAAAAATGGCTATTATAGAATTTGTAATACTTACAGGTTTAGGAGTTGTATTAGGTGCATTGATCGTGAATATGTCTAACGATAGACAGCAACAACGTATTTTGGATGATGCCTTCTATCGTTTGTTACAAATTCAAAATGGTAAAATTTCTTTAATTCAATTAGCTGCTGCTGCTAAAGTTGATGCTGAAGCGGCTCAGAAATATCTAGAACGGCAAGCACAAATTTTTTCGGCAATGTTAGAAATTGATGAACAAGGAGATACATTTTATCGGTTTCCTAAACTCAGTTTACCTCCTAGTTTAGAGAAATCACAATGGTAGTTTTAGGTATTAAACCTATTAAACAAAGTATAGCAATCCTAATTTGCTTTTTGCCAAGTGCTTACAACTAATTCATTCAATCAATGTTTGCTATAAATAAACTTCGAAGTTTTAGGTAGTAGATGAATTAATAATTATTAATTATTTTCTAGCTAGTTTATTTGTAGCATTTCTTTTTCTTTGATTTTTGCTATTAGGGTAAGCATTTCCTGCGGAATGCGGAGCTAACAGCTATTAGCAGTCAGCGGTCAGCTAATAGCCGAATGAATCTACAGAACTGATTAAAATTAGCTGATGATTTTTTTCTTGATATTTCACTTTTTGGAGATTAATTACTCATGACAAACAGGATAAGTTAATAACTAATAGCTGATGGCTGATAGCTGTATTCTACAGCGTATTCCAGGTTTATGAGGTACTGTAGTAACAGTGCTGAAAATAGTGTTTGAAGTGGTTAGTATTTAATAGCAAGAGTGCAGTGGCAAGTATTATATCAACCATCTTTGCCGTAGTAGGTTTAAACCTACGCAAAAAACTTTTGAGTTCTGACCACCATAATTCTATGGTATTAAAGTCCGGAGAATAGGGCGATAAATTCAGTACACTTGCCCCTACTGATTGAATTAATGGTTCAATTATTTTTAACTTATGAGCAGGCAAATTATCCATTACAACTACTGCTCCCTCCCATAAGTTAGGAATTAAAAAATGTTCTATAAAAACTTGAAATCCCTTACTATCCATTTAGCCATTAAGCGTCATTAATCCTGCAACTTTTGTGAGACTAATTGCTCCGACAACTGTGACTTTTTGTCATCGATAAAATGGTGAAAAATCATAGGCTCTACTACCAGAGTAGGAACGTGCATGACTTCGTGTTAACCCCAATAAAACACCCATTTCATCCAAGAATACTAAGTTTTCAGCCTCTATGTTTTTTACTTTCTCCCAATATTCACACCTCAAAATTTGGACTCTTTCAGTACCTGACTGGCTGCTGCTTTTATAGAACCCATTTGAGATCTTTTGTTGAAATACAAAGCCTTCAGAAAAGGCGTTTTCAGGAGCTTAACAACTATCTGGGTTCAAAAGACCGAAGAATCACGAAAAATGACTGTCAGAATCATCAAACCCAGATGGGTATTCAACTTGTAACTTGTTAAATAGATACACTTAGGGCTTCTATAGTCAAATTGCATTTTGGGAGTTCACGACACATCATACTTGGACTGACAGACTGCTGATGGTGTATTCGCCAATATTCACAGTATTCTGACAAAGTATAATCGGGGTATTTTTCCACCATTTCCATTAATTTAGCTCTATGAGGGTGTAACACACTTTTTAGATGGCCACCAGAAGTTTTAGGTAAAATATGACCAGTCTCTTTTTTTTGTTTCAATAGTTTCTGGACGAAGGCTTTACTAACATTAAATCTAATAGCTACTTTCGGAATTGAGGTATTACAATGTTCGCGTATCTGCAACTATTTTTTCACGGAATTCAAGAGAATAAGATTTAATTTTTAAGAGGCTCAAGTACTCAAATTACTGTGCCAAACTTACATGGAATAGGCTGTATCTTGAGGCTAATGGCTATTGAATACTGACTACCAGCTCTTTTCTGGAGAGGTATATTAGTAATAAAAATTAGGAGCATCTCTTGACTCTTTGCTAAACAAAAAATAATCAAAAATATGCTCCCAAAAATTTCATCAAATTTCATCACCAGAATAATTTTGTAGCAAACCCTAATTTAAAGAGGTCCTAATCTATCAAAAGGCCAAAAGCGAAATATTGCTCTACCAATAATATTTTTTCTAGGCAAAAAACCCCAAACGTGAGAGTCATTACTATTGTTGCGGTTGTCTCCCATCACAAAATATTGATTGTCAGGAATTTTTAATGGTATTTCCCAGGGATAAGTAGGGGATTCGGCAATATAATCTTCTGTTAGAGGTTGATTATCTATATATACTTGACCGTTTTTAATATTAATAGCTTGTCCTGGTAGACCAATAATTCGTTTGATAAAAGCTTGGTCTTTAGCATAACCATAGCGTTGCAATTGTTTGGGTGGTTCAAAGACAATAATATCACCTGTTTCGGGTGGGTGAAAATTATAGGAGACTTTTTCGACTACAAGGCGATCGCCCACTGCTAAAGTTGGCATCATTGAGTCTGATGGTATATATCTGGGTTCAGCGATTAAAATTCTTACTAAGAAAGATAAGCATAATGCAATAACCAAAATTTTCATATTTTCTCCTTGTGTATGCCATATTTTTAACCACCAAGTAGTTGTAGAGTTATTTCTTATTTGCTTACTTAGGGATTCTTTTTCTGAGGTCATTTAATTTTCCAATACTTGACAACAATTTATATTTTACGTTAAAACTCTTTCAAAAAAGATATTCCATTTTTTGCAAGAGCATTTTTCAGTTTTATTGACCTGTTTGTAGGCAAATATCTAATAATTTATAATAATTATAATCAAGTTAAATTTTTCTCAAACTAACTCATATTTGATAAGAATTACCAAATTAAGCTATTGTGCATTTAAATGACTTATTGTTGTCTGCCTAATTTATTCTTCTTAACCCTAAAACTGGAATCATAAAAATTATTGATTTTGGGATTTCGACTAAGTTAAATAGGGTTTGCGCTCAAAAGTCTTTTTGTGAAGGTAGGTCGGAGGTCGGAGGTAGGGACTTTGCATGCAACGTCGGTACAGAGTCAACAGAAACAGGGAGTTATAGAGAAGGTATGCCGAAAAATTCTCCCTTGATGCAACCTCCCTAACTCTTACCCAAATACTAACATCCATGAGCCTAAGCCGCCCCAAATCTCTTATTTTTTCTGGACATCAAAATGCTCAAACCTTTATCTGCCAATACTTTTATCTTTAATCAACTAGCCCTAAATAGGCCAAATCCCACTATAAAAAATCCCGATATTTTAGAGGGAACTCTTCCTTTTCTGTAATGCCCATTCCTACTGACTACGCGCACCTCACACCTATAACTTTTTCAGTAAACCTTAATTATACGAAATTTAGGCTTTGTTGCACAAAGAAAGGAAATAGGGTAAAAAAATATGCGTGGCAGAAAAAAAACTACACCAAGGGTAGATACTCGTGAAGTCCAACTCCAAGTCCAAGTACCGAGTCAGTAACTGGTCTGAGTATGATGCTTCCCTAAAGCACAGAGGAAGTCTCACTTTTTGGCTCAGTCCGGAAGTAATAGACCCGTGGGTAAACCAAGAGAAAACAGGACGTAGGGGGGCATCGAATACCTATAGTGATGTAGCTATTGAACTAATGGTTACTCTCAGTAGCTTGTATAGACTAGCTGGACGACAGACAGAAGGATTTGTAGAATCTATATTTGATTTGATGGAGCTAGATTTAGCAGTACCAGACCATAGCAAAGTATGTCGTAGGGTCAGAAAATTAAATATTGTCATACCAGTGATGCCAACCAGTGAGGGGATTCATCTAGTAGTAGATTCTACGGGAGTCAAAGTGTACGGTGAAGGGGAATGGAAAACCAGGATTCATGGTTGTCGCGTAAACGCAGGACATGGGGTAAATTACATCTAGGTGTGAATGTTTGCGCAGCATTCCGAAGGAAGGCCACTGGAGAGATTGTCACAGCAGTTGCCACAACTAATGATGTGAGTGTGACGGGCGTATTTGGTGAGCTATTAGATGGGGTAGAAGGTGAAATTACCCAAGTATCAGGTGATGGAGCTGACGATCAGCACAAGTGCTATGAAAAAGCGAGTCAGTTAGGGGCGAAAACGACTATTCCACCTCGAAAAAATGCAGTGCAACATCGCAACATGGTAACTGTAAAGGGACTCCTCATCCTAGAGATGAAAATTTGAGGCGGATTCGCTTCACGGGGCGGAAAAAATGGAAGCGTGAAAGTGGCTACCATCGACGCTCCCTATCTGTTTGCGAAGCATTCCGAAGGAAGACCACGATGTTTAGACTTCTTCGTGATATATGTACGGAAGTTGCGACGACGAAAATTTGATAATCAGGCAGTGGAGTTGTTCATACAATGCGCCATGCACGGGCCGTATGATTCAAACAGGTAAACCCCAGATCTACATGCGTTGAAATCTAGTTCACTCCACTCAGGGGACTTGTTGCGATTCCCGAAGCGATTGCTTCGCAAATCGCTACTTTCATGCAACAAAGCCCCAAATTTATGCAAATATTGTTACCGAAAAATTCTGGTATAGAACCCATTTGAGATATCCTTGCCTAATTATCAGCCTGAAAGTTTCTTGGTCTAATCATTATTGGCATCAATACTTCCCACTCGGCCATTACCTAGCCCCAAACTGCTCGATATACTACCTACTTCAGAAACTAATTTAGCTTCAAAAAGATACACTTAGGGGTTCTATAAAGCCTATTGCTTTAGAAGCAGATACTGATAACTGATAACTGATAACTGAAATAATGGCGTTGCTGATTTTGGGTCTGATTTATATTTATTAGCGATCGCTAAACTATTAAATAGTAACTATTCTAGATTGTTGAGTTTTTATTTTCATACCTTGATTCAGCAATGCCGAAATAATTAAACCTTACCCATCAACCAATAAGTCATCATTTCCCCCCTACCTCTTACTGAAATATAACCACGAGATTCCCATAAAAACTTATCTTTTAATATTTTATAAGTAGCTTCCGTTACTTGAATTCTTCCAGGTGTTCCAGTTGCTTCCATTCGAGATGCCACATTAACTGTATCACCCCACAAATCATAAATAAACTTTTTAATACCAATCACGCCAGCAACAGCAGGTCCAGTATTAATACCGATCCGAATTTGGAATGGATCTCCGCGGTCGTTCTCAAATTTAGTAATTGCGTGCTGCATATCTAGAGCCATTTTAGCGATCGCCTCTGCATGATTTTTTTGTGCAGCAGGTAAACCACCAACTACCATATAAGAATCTCCTATAGTCTTAATCTTCTCCAAATTATGGTGTTCAGTTAGTTGATCGAAAGCTGAGAAAATTTGGTTGAGCATATCCACAAGTTCACTAGGTGAAATGCGAGCTGAGAAACCAGTAAAATCAACAATATCAGCAAACAAAATGGTTATATTATCATAACGTTTAGCAATTGGATGTTGATTTTGCTTTAATTTTTCCGCAATTTTTATTGGTAAAATATTCAGCAATAAACGCTCTGATTTTTCTTGTTCCAGGCGCAGAGCAGTTTCTACATACTTACGTTTTGTGATGTCTTGAACAGTACCTTCATAGTAAAGAATTTCTCCCTCAAAATTACGTACAACACGAGCATTTTCAGAAGTCCAAATCACACTACCATCAGCACGATAAACCTCTGATTCAAAACTTGAAATAGAACCATGTTTTTCAACAGCATCAATAAACTCATAACGGCGATTTTGCTTAACATATAATTGCCGAGTAATATCTGTCATCCCTTGTTTCAACTCTATTTCTGAGGAATAACCATACATTCGTACTAATGCCGGATTTGCACTCAGAAAACATCCATCAGTCGTAGTCTGGAATATTCCCTCGGCAGTATTTTCAAAAATAGTACGATATTTTTCCTCAGCTTTTTGGAGAGCATCTAGCACCCGTTTGCGTTCTGTAATATTACGCGCCACCCAAATTACGCAATTATCTGGTAAAGGTGAAATACTAGCAGCAAACCAAACTTCATTAGGATTAGGAATAGGAGAATGGGGATAGGGAAATGTGGAGGGGGACTGAGAGTTTTTATTTGGCATTTCACATGAAATTCCCCACAAAGAATTATGCCCTTGATTATCATTATAATTCTGGTTATTATTGCTGATCAGCAAGCTATATTCTATGTTAACAGTTTCACTTGTATTTAAAACCCGTTGAATATTTATCATAAACAAATTAGCTTGGTGAGGAGGCAAAACCTCGTAAACACTCTTACCAATCAATTCACTAGTGGGACTATATAATACTTCAGAGTTAGTAGATAAGATTTTGACATATCTTCCTTTGGCATCAAATACAGTAATTACATCTGTCATCGCCTCAAATAGAGCCCGCAGTTCCGCTTCTGATTTCCGCAAAGCTGTCTCCACGCGCTGTTTGTCAGAAATTTCCGTCATTAGCAAACGATTTGATTCTTTGAGCGCTACAGTACGTTCTTCAACTTTAGTTTCTAACTGTTGATTTGCTCTTTCTAAAGCTTCCTGTGCTTGTTTGCGATCTGTAATATCCTCAACAGTTCCCTCATAACGAATTAAATTACCATCCTGATCTCGTACAGCTCTAGCATTTTCAGAAATCCAGATCAGACTGCCATCTCGACGATATATTTGTGATTCATAGTTGAGTACAATATCCTGTACTTGTAGCATTTCAATAAATTGAGCGCGACGCTCTGGAACGCCGTAAAGTTGATGTTGTAAGCAGGTGAGGTTAACCATCATCTCTTCTGGAGAGTCATAGCCGTAAATTCGAGCTAATGCTGGGTTGGCACTCAGGAAATAGCCATCAGGGGTAGTTTGGAAAATTCCTTCAACAGCATTTTCAAATATAGTGCGATATTTTTCTTCTGCTTGCTTTAATCTAGCTTCTGCTAGTTTGCGGTCAGTAATATCAATCCCTATAGCAAAAGCAGCTTTCCCTAAATCATATTTTTGGGCAACAATCAAATAATTCCGACGACTACCATTCACATAAGCAGAAATTTCTTGACCATCATCGTCAACAGGGCTAGCAAAAAACTTACTCATAAATTCGCTAAATTCTTCACTAGCTTTCAGAAACCCAATATGTTGACCGATGAAAGCATCTTGAGGTAAATTGTACATTTCTGCTAAATGCTGATTAACCCCTAAATAGAACAAATCTGAACTAATCCAAGATACAATACCAGGTATCGCTTCTAAAATAGCTCCTAACTGGTCTTTAGTTGCCCCAAGGTCTAATTCCGCTTGTCTCCGTTCGGTAATATCTATACCTACAACAAAAGCAGCTTGATTTTGATTATACTTGCGAGCTACTATTAGATAATTTTTAGGTTTTCCGTAGTATTTTGAAGTTATTTCATAAGTGATTTCTTGCTCATCACTATCAAAAAATCTTTTGATTGAGGAATTAAACTCAGACGAATCATCTAGGAAGCCAATATCTTTACCAATAAATTCGGCTCGTGGCTTCTCAAATAAATCAGCTAATTGTTGATTTACCTCAATATATTTTAAATCTGAACTAATCCAGGAAACCATTCCTGGCACTGCTTCCAAGACTGTTTCTAATTTTTCTTTTGCTTCTAAAAGATTGTTTTGTGCCTGTTTGCGTTCAGTAATATCTATACCTACAACAAAAGCAGCTTGGTTTTGATTGTACTTTTCTGCAACAACTAAATAATTGCGTATTTCTCCATGCACTAGGGAGGTAATTTCACCAGTAATTTCTGAGTCTGGAGTAGCAAAAAAATTTTCAACAAAGTCATTAAACTCAGAACTTGTTCCTAAAAAACCAATATTTTTGCCTACAAATTCTAGTCGGAGCATACCAAACATATCAGCTAATTGTTGATTCACTTCTATGTAACGCAAATCTGAACTAATCCAAGAAACTGTACCTGGTACTGCTCCTAAAACTGTTTGCAATTGTTCTTTGGCATTTTTGAGGTTATTTTCTGCCTGTTTGCGTTCGGTAATATCTATACCTACAACAAAAGCTGCTCTGTTTTGATTGTATTTTTCGGCAACAATTAAATAATTTCTTGGTTCCCCATGAACTACAGATATAATCTCACGGGTTGCCTCTATTTGAGAAGTAGTAAAAAATTCTGCCACAAAGTCATTAAACTCAGAACTTGTTCCCAGAAAACCAATATTTTTGTTTACGAATTCGGCACGGTCCATACCAAACATATTAGCCAACTGCTGATTGACTTCTATATAACGTAAATCTGAACTAATCCAAGAAACTGTACCTGGTACTGCTGCTAAAACTGTTTGCAATTGTTCTTGAGCTGCTTTCAGAGCTATTTCTGCTCGTTGATGTTCTACAATTTCTTCTACTAACTGATCGTTTGATTCTTTGAGAGCTGCTGTGCGCTCTTCAATGATTATATTTAACTGATTTTCTGTTAAATTGCAAGTTGAATTTTTTGCTTCTAGTTCAGCAAAACTTTGGCGGAGATTTACCAATTCCTGAATCAGTTCGTCTTTCGTCTTGTCTTGGTCATTCATAGTTTAAGAAGTTTCCGCTTTTATGGAAATACATTAATTTGCCTTTTACTGCCTTTTACTATGTTTTACTTAATGAATAGTTGTGATTAGTATGCTTTAAGATAATCAAAAGTTTCTACAATAATATTATTAATTTAATTGAGATTTTTTTTGATTATTATAACATTATTTTCAAGTTTATTGAAAATTGCTTTAAAAATTGCCAATTGCAAAATTATGATTAATTTATAGAAGCAATATAATTCATATTCCCCTGACAATATCAGTATAATTTGATGATTTTTTTCATCTTGCTAGTTCCCCAGTTACAAAGATAGATATTGACCTGAGTCTATAGACGAAAATTAAAAACTATGTAAGTAAATGTAAAAATAGGATAATTTCTAATGCCAAGGCTGCATTAAAAGAATTTACAAAAATTAACGTAGATGCTTCCCAATAGAAATTGTATAGCTGAGGATTTTTCCCTGCACCCATCTTCCCTGGTTTTGAGGAATTTAGAGATCAAATGTCCTTTTATATTATTTTATTCATTTTAAAAGGATAAAATAACTGTCAAACTTTAACATATTTATGAATTAGTGTCAAATTTTACATATTTTTACTAATTTTCATCTAAATGTTGGCATTCATCTCGACACCATAATTTTAATTTGGTACCCGGATGAATGCCAACCCATACTATAACAATATTGCTTTGGTGTTAATAATAGGTCAAAAACATTGAAAGCTAGATCTAAATACAGAATCTACCCTAATCATCTTCAAACAACCAAATTAAATCAACTATTTGGGTGTTGCCGATATGTTTGGAATCAGTCATTAGCTCACTGCAATCAATTGTACGCTAAAGGGGATAAAAAACCTTCATATACCGATCTAACTAAACAGTTCATAACTCAAGCCCAGAAAGAATTAATTTAGTTAAAAGATGTAGCTTCTACTCCACTACAACAGTCTCTCAAAGATTTAGACAAAGCATAAATGTTAATACTTTGATCTTACAGCGCTTTTCAAATTGATGAACCACCGGAGCCATAACCAAAAGCTTGTAGGGACGTTGCATGCAACGTCCCTACTGTGGTCTACTGAAATGAAAACCGCTGTAAACTACAGTTAATGATTTCTGATTAGTGAAGATGTCAGAAGGATTACTGACCAAGACAAACCCATCTAATTTTTTGGCATTGCATAATTGCGGGATGATTTTGTCGCCCGAGCAGGAACCATAATCCCCGTGTCTGGTGTGTCCCCGTGTCAGCCGAAATCATCCCAGTATTCAGCTGACCAAGACTACCATGGGAGAATCCCCTTTGTGATCCAGAGAATATTATGCTCCACATAAAGCTATTTCTTCTCAAACATTTGCGCTTGTTGTTTGATTTTCGATTGGAAGTGATGCAGGGGTATTTTCCTGAATTTACTAAAACTTTTATTCTATTCTTTCTTGATTTAAAATTATAACTACTTCTACAAACTCAACTGCGTAAACTGTGTAAACTAGCAAATAACCCCTCATTTGCTATCAATTGACCGTGATTACCAATTTCCACCATTCGCCCTGCTTCTAATACTACGATCCGACTTGCCTTACGGATAGTTGACAGACGATGGGCAACTACAAAAGTTGTGCGATTTGCTAGCAAACGTTCCAAAGCTTGCTGAATCAAAGCCTCCGAAGCATTGTCAAGAGCTGCTGTAGCTTCATCCAGAATCAATACACGAGGGTCACGAATTAAGGCGCGAGCAATAGCCAGGCGTTGTCGTTGCCCACCAGAGAGCTTGATGCCATTTTCTCCAATTTTACTGTCGATACCGTTAGGTAGTTTGGAGATAAATTCTAGGGCATTTGCATCTTGAATCGCTTCCCATAACTTGTTTTCGTCGGTACAATCGGAACCGTAGAGAATATTCTCCTGCACTGTGCCTTCAAATAATATGGTTTCCTGGGGAACTACTGACAGAAATTTGCGGTAAGTTCGTAGGTCAAGTGTATTCATGTCAACGCCATCAAGTTGTATTTTTCCGACGGTGGGGCGTAGAAAACCAATAATTAGATTCAATAATGTGGATTTACCCGCTCCTGATGGACCTACGAACGCGACTGTTTCCCCTGGTTTAACAATAAGGGAGAAATCTTGAATTGCTGCTTCTTGATGACCGGGATAAGTAAAACCGACTGACTCAAATCGAAAATCTCCTTTTACTTCTGTAACTGGTGATTTATCAAAGTTGTGTTCTATATCTGGTGACTCTAAGATTTCTCCAATGCTAGAGAGTGAATCAAAACCTTTGCCAATTTGAGGTAATACGTTCATAATTTGGATCACTGACGTGGTTAGGGAATCAAAATAACCTGTGAGTAATACTACATCTCCTACTGTAATCCCCCATTTTCCTGTGTAGGCTAACCAAGCTGACGTGATTAAACAGGTAAAACCAAATAGTCGCAATGTTACCCAGGAGGAAGCTCCAGCAATAGCATTGATTTTGTCTAGGTTTACTGCTGTTTCCCTGACGTTCATTAGTTTTTCTTCTGTCCGTTCAATTTCGGTGTTTTCGACTCCGTGGGCGCGGGTGACTGGTATGAGTTTGATCATTTCCACCAGGTGACCTGACATTTTTTCCATTTCTTCCCGCAATCTTTGGTTGTGGTCGCGGATGGGATTTCTGAGTATTCGGATTAAAATTGTGGCTACGGGTACGGTGCCGAAGAAGAATATGAGAAACTGGGGCGCTCGCATTGCTGTGACGGATATTGCTACTAAAATATTTAGTCCGATGGCTGGTAAGGATTGAAAGACTTGATTTGTGAGTTGGGAAATTGCGTCTACGTCTCGCAGTAGTTTGAGTTGGAGTGCGCCTGTATTTTTTTGTTGATAATATCCTATGGATAAATTTTGCAGTCTTCTAGTAATAATTGAGCGCAGATTAAATTCCATTTTGCGAGTTGCTTTGCTCAGGAGTCTAACGTGCAGGTAATGGGTGGGGATATTTTGAACTACTGCTATACCTAAGATTATACCATTTAACCATAGTTCTGAAACTGAGTGATTTTGGGGTTGGGAAATAATATCAATTACGTTGGCAATGACTAGAGGTTTTATCCATTCTGGGCTATGTTTAATCATATAAAATAACATTGATAGCCCGATTTTATTGAAGTCTTCTCGGTAGAGGTTGATTAGGGTGAGAAAGGGGCGATCGTTTTGATATTTCTCAAGTATTGAGGATATAAAATCTTGAGATTTGGCGGTAGATTCGTGCATTTTATCCTCCGTTAATTAAGTTGACAGTAAATTAAAGTTATATTATAAAGCATATTTCGGGCTGATGATGTACAAGAGGTGAATTGAATGTCTTGTAGTGCAGGCATCTTGCTCGCCAGGTATTCATAACATTGGGAAGCGCTGTATAATACCAAATCTTAAAATGTAAATTTTCTCCGGAATTCTGCGCCAACAGCTATCAGCTTGCTAGGGCTAAATATTGAAATAATAGTGAATTTATGAAGGTAGTGGACTGACACGCCTAAATAGGTATAGTTATCTTCCCCCTCTTCCTTGTAACGCACCATTTTAGATGTTTCAATCCAGTAGGTATTGGTATTAATTTATATTTGCAACTAATTTATGAATTTAAGGCTTATTCAGTAGTAAAAATAAATAAAAGGAAAGCTTACGGCTGAATGCTTATATCATTTATAATAATATTTTCCCTACCCTGTAGGGACGTTGCATACAACATCCCTGCATTGCGGTTAATTTTTTAAGGCGAAAACAGAGTTAGTCTCGATCAACATTAAATTAATAAAATTAATATGAAGTACGAACTAATTATACAAAAGAGGCATTATAGCCGTTCAAACTCATACCCACAACATTTTCAACAACAGCAATCAAATCGCCATTATTATAAATAGCAATTCCTGAAGGTAATCCCCCAATATTTACACCTACTGTATAGTCAGAACTATCACCATGTAATTGAATTCTATCTCCTTCAGTAATATTCAAAGTTTTGATTAAAGCGTAGTCAGCATCGCCACTATAATTATAGTAAGCTTGAGTGCTATCTCCCAAAATAAATAAATCCATGCCACTGCCACCACCCAAAGTATCAATTTCATTAATACCTGGTTCAGCAGCACTAGAGTTAACACCAATCAAAGTGTCGTCACCATTCCAACCATTTACTAAGTCATTACCGTTACCACCTTCTACATAATCATTGCCATTACCACCACCAAGATCATCGTCGCCATCTTCACCATAAAGGCGATCGTCACCAGCTTGACCTTGTAGTAAGTCATCACCTTGACCACCGTAAAGTTCGTCAGCATCATTTCCTCCCTTGAGGGTGTCGTTATCTAAGCCTCCATCTAGAGTGTCTTCACCATCTCCTCCTTTGAGGGTATCATTATGATCATCGCCGTAGATAAGATCGTTGTCCTTCCAACCCGTGAGAGAGTCGTTACCTTCACCACCATAGATAACGTCATCTCCTTCACCACCACCTACAGTATCATCACCCTCTCCTCCACGTATGGTATCGTTATCTCCATTTCCGGTAAGCAAGTCGTTACCATCAAAACCAGTAACAGAGTCTTCACCCGCACCGCCACTGACAGTATCATCTCCTTTTCCACCGCCTACAGTATCGTTACCATCACCGCCATCAAGGCTATCGTTGCCACCCTGTCCTTGCAGAAAATCATTGCCTCCATCGCCATAAAGTTCGTCAGCATCATTTCCTCCGTTGAGGGTGTCGTTACCTAAGCCTCCATATAGGGTATCTTCACCATCTCCTCCTTGGAGAGTGTCATTATCATCCTCGCCGTAGATAAGATCGTTGTCCTTCCAACCTGTGAGAGAGTCGTTACCTTCACCACCATAAATAGTATCATTGCCAACGCCACCACCAATAATATCGTCGCCTCCTAAACCATTAACGCTATCATCTCCAGCTAAAGCTTTAATAATATCTGCAAGGGAGGTTCCTGTTAAAGTATCGTTACCTATTGTGGGTGTAGACATTTTTTGTTTCCTAATAAATTAACTGCTGTTACAAACTATCGAGACTTTAAGCAAAAGTCCGGATTTTTTTGATGGGTTAACAGTTAAAATTTTAATTGTTATAATATAAAGTTTATTTGTGTTTTTCTCTGATCAAAGCCAGCAATTTACTGAATAAATTCTTAACTGAGATCGTAAAAATCCTACATCTTCCTCCTTATCCCTTTTTTCTAATATTTATAAAAAAATCTAAACTAATTTTTATTTACTGTCAATTTTATTAATTTGTACGAACAGAAAAAAATATTAGGGGCGGTATATATGGAAAAGTTGGCGTTGCTGAATTCTGGGATGATTTCGGCTGACACAACAGACACACCAGACACGGGGATTATGGTTTCTGCTCTCTGATAAAATCATCTCGCAATTATGGATTGCCGGAAAAGTTAAATACATACCAATAAGCGATCGATTTTCGATACCGCCCTAAGAACTAGGAAAGAAACCAAAGACTATACAAAAGAGAATTCACTACTAGTCAAATCCATACCTGTTACACCGTCAACAACAGCAATTAGTTCGCTACCACTATTACTGTAGATAGCAGTTCCGGCAGGCAAACCAGCAACGTTTTCCTGTAATGTATAGTCAGAAGCCTGATTATACAGCTCAATATTATCCCCCTCAGCACTGTTGAAAGTTTTAATTAAAGCGTAATCGTTATTTCCTTGGTCGTCGTAGTAGACACCGATTGAGGGAACAAAAGAGCCCCACTGATGTCCTAGAATAAATCTATCTGCACCAGCACCACCAATGAGAGTATCAATTTCTCCATTGCCTGGTTGTGGATTTGACAAATTAATAGCCACACCTTCGAGAGTATCGTTGCCATCACCCCCTTGCAAAATATCATTACCAAGACCACCAGTGAGACTATCATTACCTAACCAACCAGTCAGAGAGTCATTACCAACTTCACCATTAATAACATCGTTGCCAGCACCACCTCCTGCAGTATCATTGCCTTCACCACCGTTGAGGGAATCATTGCCAGCTTGTCCTCGTAGGAAGTCATCGCCTCCATCACCATTGAGTTCGTCAGCATCATTTCCGCCTTTGAGGGTATCAGCGTTCTCTCCACCATTAAGGGTATCTAAACCATCGCCACCTTGGAGAATATCGTTACCGATACCGCCATTAATTAGATCGTCACCGATCCATCCAGTTAATGAGTCATTGCCACCGTCACCATTGAGAGTGTCGTTACCTTCTCCCCCACCAATAGTGTCGTTGCCGTCACCTCCATTGACGCTATCATTACCTAATAGCGCTTTAATATTATCGGCACCAGGACTCATTGTCAGGTTATCATCAGACATTGTTGGTCCGCCGATAAATTGGTTGCTTTTCAAGTCTAGTTTGATATTTTTTGAACTAATGGTGACTTGAGAGCTATCTGTATTGCCATAATTGTCAGAGAATGTGACATCGTAAGTACCTGCGGGCAATTCCAAGCTATAACCGCCAGAACCCCAAGTTTCAGTGGTGAAAATATTAGAAGCATTATTGGTATCAACAGCTTGAACTGTGATTCCGCCAATTCCTTCCCCTACAGTGTAGAAGTTATCAGTGGTAACTGCATCGGTATAGGTAACACCAGTTAAAAATTGGCTTTGAGCGTCGCTATAGGCAAAATCTTGGGTAGTGATTACAGAATTGAAGGTTTGGCCATCACTTGTAAATTCTCCCTGCAAAGAAGAAATGCCAATTTCTTGGAATTTCTCTTTCATTATATTGACACGATGACCTCTACCTGAAATACCTGCATCGATGAATAGGTTTTCGTGGAGAGTTTTTACATAGTTAGTAAGGTTGGGGATGACTGGCGGAGTTATTCCTTTGTAACCAATGTTTTCCCCATTACCCCAAGAACCTGTAAACTGATATCCAGCATTTTGCATCCGTTGTTCAGAGTCTGTGCCACCTGCTCCTGTGTGACTGAAGGTGTCGGTATCTAGCATCCACTGACTATGAGCTTTGGCAGCATCATTTAGGTCGAGGTTGAATGCTAGAGGTTGTTTGGAAGTGTTGGAAATTGTGCCTGGAGAGAGTCCTTCGTTTAGGTCTGCAATGTTGTTTTCATAAAGATTTGCATCATAACGGTTTGCCTCGGCGTCTGGATCGAGGCGAGCGCGGTTGATCAGTTCGAGCATTAATTGGTCTTGTGCTGTTGGTTGTGCCATGGTTTTTGTTTAAGTTTTAATGATAGTAATTGATTAGTTAGGGATTGTTTATTTGGGATTCTCTGGTTTTATTTGTCTAAATATCTGTTTGACTGCTGAAGTCAATCTTTATGATTCAGGGTTATTTTTTGAAGTTTTATTTTTGTTTTCATACTAGATTTATTTTTTTTTTATCCCTACTGTAAACTTCTTCTTTGCTGTTTGTAGAGTTCCGGAAGGATAATTTAAAATGCTAAAATTACGTTTTTTGTATTAAGCAAAAACACGAATTAGGGTTTTTATATGTTTACAATATAAATACAGTGCTTCCCATTTTTATGAGGTAACCCCAGGGCAATATGCCCGCACTACAATGTTTTTATCATTTATCAGAAATTTGCTGTAAATATTAATCGGATTTAATGTGGTGGGTAACAACGGATATTATTTGATTATCTTTAATAATTTAAAAACAAAAACTCATAGTTTAAAGATTTGAATATTTAAACATAAAAAAAGCAATTACTCTGATAGAATCCTTCTCAAAGAAGAGTAATTGCTGAAAATATATATAATATTGAGGATTAGTTGATTTTAGGGCAAATATAAATTCAGGAGATTAGAATTGTCTTTAGATTTTTAGGAATAGAAACAGTAGGTGTTTAACTCAAATAAAAAGCCCAAGTTACTATTTCCGAATCCTAGATAATTACCCCTCTACTAATTAAGAGCCAAAAAAAAACTTACATTTTTGCTTCTAATGCTCTCAGTTTCAAGAACTCAGTATTAACTCCAGACTCACGAGTTAGAGCTATTTTTCCTGTTCTAGCAATTTCACGGATACCGTATTTAGCAAGCATTTGGACAATAGCTACCATTTTTCCTGGGTCTCCTACTACTTCAATAGTTAGTGAGTCGTCACCTACATCTACTACCCGCGCCCGAAAAATAGTTGCAATTTCGATCACTTCGGAGCGCATAGCTGTAGTAGCATTAATCTTGAGTAACATTAATTCTCGTTCTACACAGGGAGTAGCTGTAATAT
>JAAUYJ010006437.1_pt1 | contig 27841 bp, 19 predicted proteins | sample 7278031 | NCBI WGS metagenome assembly JAAUYJ01 (sample SAMN14350222, study PRJNA611818) | marine sediment metagenome | isolation source: surface marine sediment (1.8m) | place: French Polynesia: Moorea | collected 2018-08 | reverse complement strand
GCTCATCTAGAGGCCCAAATTATTAAATTGGGCATTGGAGATGTTACCGAACCTCTGCCAGAAGCTTGTCGGAAGGCCATGATTGAGGCGGTGGCAGAAATGGGCGATCGCTCGACTTTTAAAGGTTATGGCCCGGAACAGGGTTATGGTTGGTTGCGGGAAAAAATCGCAACTGAAGATTTTCAGGCTAGGGGATGTGATGTAGATGCCTCGGAAATATTCATTTCTGACGGGTCTAAGTGCGATACTGGGAACATTCTCGATATTTTTGGCAAAAATAACAAAATTGCCGTGACTGACCCTGTGTACCCTGTTTATGTGGATACTAATGTGATGGCGGGTCATACTGGCCATGTTAATGATAAGGGCGAGTATGAAGGGTTGGTTTATTTGCCAATTACTGCAGAAAATAATTTTACTGCCGAAATTCCTTCTCAAAAGGTAGATTTGATTTATCTATGTTTTCCGAACAACCCTACTGGTGCTACTGCAACGAAGGAGTATCTCAAGAATTGGGTGGATTATGCGAAGGCAAATGATGCAATTATTTTGTTTGATGCTGCTTACGAAGCTTTTATCACTGACGCGAGTCTTCCCCATTCTATTTATGAGATAGAGGGAGCGCGAGAATGTGCGATCGAGTTTCGTTCGTTTTCTAAAAATGCTGGTTTTACTGGCACCCGTTGTGCATTGACAGTTGTACCCAAAAGTCTGAAGGCGAAAGCTGCTGATGGTTCGGATGTGGAATTATGGAAACTTTGGAACCGTCGTCAGTCTACTAAGTTTAATGGGGTTTCTTATATCGTGCAGCGTGGTGCTGAGGCAGTTTATTCTGAAGAAGGAAAAGCACAGGTGAAGGCTTTAGTAGGATTTTATCTGGAAAATGCTCAGATTATTTGCTCCCAGTTGCAAGCTGCAGGGTTACAAGTTTACGGTGGGGTGAATGCGCCTTATGTTTGGGTTCAGACTCCCGCGGGTTTATCGAGTTGGGATTTTTTCGATAAGTTGTTGCAAACTTGTAATGTTGTTGGTACTCCTGGTTCTGGGTTTGGTGCTGCAGGTGAGGGTTACTTCCGTATTTCTGCTTTTAATAGTCGGGAGAATGTTGAGGAGGCGATGAAGCGAATAACTGAGAAGTTTAAGGTTTAAGTAGGAGCGATCGCTAAAATCATTTACAGCGGTTTTGATGTCGGTAGACCACTGTAGGGACGTTGCATAAGGGCATCCCTACAGGGTTTTGTTAATGGCGATGTGGTTCATCAAGAGCGAAAAGCGCTGTCAAGTTAAATAGGTGGGCGTTAATTGCTCACCTTTCTTATTATCCAGTTTATGAAACCATGAATATTGTTTCCTGGGTTTGCTGGAATATATTGAGATGCTTTTGTAGACTTTTCTAATTAGGGTGTGCTACAAATATTTACACTTCTAATTTATCTTTATTTTTTAGATCACAAATATGGACTCTAGAAAAAATTTTTTTACCCCCTTGACAGTTTTGTAGTATTTTATGTATTATAAAAATAAGCCAAGGAAAGGGAAAGCTGAATGCTTCCATAGTAGTAATGCCCATATTAACCTGGAAAACTTAATATAATATTGTAGTATAAGCTAAAGATGGTTTTTGAAAGGTTGGCGATCGCCAATTAAACATACTACAAAATCGCAAATTTCCAACTTTCTGTAAATCAAGGAGAAACAAATGTTAGATAAAATAGAACACAACTTAAAACATTAAAAACCACTTCTATGCAATGCGAACTCTGTGAAAGGGAGATGGAACGATTAACAGTTCATCACCTAATCCCCAGACAAAACACCAAACGCAAAAAAGCTGCTCCAGGGCCGACTATTAATATTTGTTCAGCCTGTCATAAACAAATTCATGCCTTCTTTGATAACAAGCGTTTAGCTCAGGAATTAAATACAACTGATAGGCTAAAAAATGAAGCGCAAATGCAAAAATTTTTATTGTGGGTGAGAAAGCAAAACCCAGATAGAAAAGTACAGGTACACCGAAAAAAATAGTTATGTTTATTTTTAGCTATCAAGAAAATTCAGTTAAATAACTGATATTTGTATTTTTCAATTCGATTCCAGTCAAGGATAGACCATGCGGAGATGAAGCAAGAGTGGCTTATTAGGTTCATACCCTAAAAATCAGTGAGTGCAACTCTCACCTCCGCTACCACATCAAAAGCTAACTAGGTAAAATTTGAGAAACCTTGAAAAATAAATATTATCGTAACAGACTTTCGATATTTTAAACCCTTACTCTCTTCCTATATTAAAATCCTTGCTTTCTCCTAACTTCTGACTTCAAACTTCTGAGTTCTGACTTCGCCGATCATACGATAATTAATTATTCAGATTCTATACGATCGCCTCTATAGCTCAATAGGTAGAGCAACACTTTTGTAAAGTGAAGGTTCCGGGTTCAATTCCTGGTGGAGGCTTGGGACAAATTTATGTTCAATTCTTGCAGCAAAATACTTCCATAGTTCAATGGATAGAGCAACACTCTTCTAAAGTGAAGGTTCCAGGTTCAAATCTTGGTGGAAGCGTTGCAAAAATCAATGTTCAAAATTTACAACTACAAAAGGAGGTTGCTTTCATTGATATTATTTAAAAGATATTATTTAAAACCAATCTGTGCGATTAAACCTAGCGTGACCTAACATTTAGAGCCTACATACTTAGTACGAGAGGAAGAGTAACATTGTAAAAAACAATGGGCGTGTGAGAACGGGGAGGGCGAAGAACCCGATAGGTGGGCTTTAGAAGTAGCAATCCTTTAAAGAGTGTGTTCAGAAAACTCATCGGCGGAGTTCCCTTAGTAACTGAGAAAGCGCAGACAATGCTCTCATAACTTGCACGCTAGGCAATTTGCAACAATATAATAATCATAATCTAGGGCGATTGGCCAATCGCCCCTACAAATTGTGTGTGATTGGATATTTTTCGTAAGTCCTGAATAATAAAATAAAATATTTTTCTATTATGCCTATTTATTTTTACGGTGTTCGTACAAAAACTTATGGTTGCTTCTCCAACTTTTCCCGATATGGTTTTGAACTTGATGAATTTTGGTGGGTGACGAACGAACATTATTTTCAAGCTCAAAAGTTTGTTACCACAGAACCCTATTGGTTTGAGAAAATTCGGGAAGTAAAAACTCCAAAGGAAGCAGCTAAAATGGGGCGCAGTCGAAAATATCCACTGCGACGAGATTGGGAAAAAGTCAAAGATGAAATTATGGAAAGGGGTGTTTTCAAGAAATTTGAAACTCATGCCGATATTCGGGAAATTTTGCTGTCAACAGGTGATGAGTTAATTGTCGAGAATTCACCAAGTGACTATTACTGGGGTTGTGGCAAAGATGGCACAGGTAAAAATAAATTAGGATTAATTTTAATGGACGTTCGTGAAAAATTAAGCGATCGCAACTTAAATTAACAACTTCATCACTTTTGACTGTAACAAAACGGAAAGATTCCTCTATCTTCCTTTTTCCACCAGAGGCAGAAAAGTGAGACACCGTGCTGATAACCTGGCAACAGGAGGTGCAGTACCTCCCTGGTGGATATTTTTGGGGAAGTTGCCTAAAGCGATCGCTTGACACTACAAAGCTTTACAAATACTCTTTTTAATCCAATAATAAACTCCCTGTACCCCCAGAAGGTTCATCTCTGATTAGATTTTCTAACTCAAACGTATACAATTTATAGATATCATCCACAACATCATTGGGGTCGTTAAACACATCTTCCCTAGCATCAAATTCAACTTTGCCACTAGTGCTAGCAATTTTCTGCTTGTTCATTTGACTGATACCAGCTTTAATAACTTCCGGTGGTGGCAACTCCCGTCTAAAAGCCAAACTGAAGTTCAATTCTGCCATTAACTTCTGAAAATAATCGACATTTTGACCGCTACTATATTGTTTTTGCAACTTATTAAAATCAAGATTATTCCCACTAGAAACATTAGTATTAGCAGCAGACTCAGATCCACTACCGGCCTCAATATTACCGCCACACTGAGGTTTATTCTGACTGCCTAACCCATGACTGCCAACTACACGACCATTGCTATCAAATACCGGCCCCCCACTCATCCCGGCAGCAGTTTCATCAGTGTAAAAAATACTATAGCCTTGATGTTGCGGGTCGGGATTCATTTTTTCTATTACCGGACCCCACGCTAAACGCCTTTGTCTGCGAGCTACTTTTTCGCGACATCTACCTGTTTGCGGGTCTTTTTCTCTTTCTGGGTCAGGCCATCCGGAAATATATACTCTCTCCCCAGGTTTAACCTGACTAGCGTCTCCAAGGGGAGCAACTGTATAATTTTTTTTGCTTTCAAATGTGACGATCGCTAAATCTATGCCTCTAATTTGGTCTGTACCGATGGTATAATCTACTATATCTGTGTTCATAATAAAGCGATCGCGACAGCCAAATCTTACTAAAACTGCTAGTTTTGGGTTGCCTTTTAGGGGGCATCCTCTGCCATCATTGACATCTTTTACGATATGAACTTTGCCATCATAAGTTCTAATTCCATAGTAGGGAATGCCTCCTAACTGTTGCCAATATTTTTTATTATCAAGGTGTCTTTGCAGAAAATTATGGGCTACAGTTAGCACATAATATTTGTTTCCATTTTTAGCAATAATTACTCCTGAACCTGGATTCCAAATACCTGATTTTATTAGCGGGTTTTTGCGATTTTCTTCTAAATCTTCTCGTAATTCAGGAGTTAAAGCTGGAGCAATTAAAACTGTTGTTTGTCTGGCTATAGAATTAATTTCTTCTGGTGATAGTTTAGCCAAAACGGGATTTATTGGTAGAAAGCTGAGGAAAATTCCACCAAGAAAAATAGAATATTTGGAAATTTTTTTTAGAAAAGCATATAGCATTTTTATCGATTGTCTCTACTAGATATTTCTCCTTTAATGCACTCTGTATTTTCTGATGTGTTAATTTCCTAGCAAGATACTGCCATCTCCACCAGATGGTTGATCCCTACCCAGGTTTTCGACATCAAAACTAAAAAGTTTATAGATATTGTCTATGGTATCGTTGGGGTCTTCAAATCCTCCCTCTTTTGTTTGATTTGGATCGATAAATCCATCATTATCCCTGGCTGCAACTTCTGCCTCTTTTCTTTTGTTTCGATCAAACCCATCATCTTCTATTTTCCCACCTATACCAGGAGTTTTAATTTTAGGAACTGTTGTTATTTCTGACTGAATTAAATTTCGTTTAGGAGGTTCTAATTTAAAAGATAAATTCACTCCAATCTGTTTGATTAACTGTTGAGAGTAATCAATATTTTGGGCACTACTATACATTTTCTTTAATTCATAAATTGATGTTGATATCTCATTAGAATTCAATTTTTTAGAATCAGAATCATTATAATTATTATAATTACTGTCAGTTTCTAAAGTATTAGCTGGAGTATTCGGTAAATTATCTTCAGTTTCAAATCCTGGAAAAGGTTGCCATTCATTCTCGGCATTCAAGGTTTTATTTTGGTCTTGAGGTGACTTTTCTTGAGGTTCAAATCCTGGAAAAGGTTGCCAGTTACTATCAGATTCTAAGGTTTTATCTTGGTTCCCAGGTAAATTTTCTTGAGATTCAAATCCATCAAAACGTTGCCAGTTATTATCAGATTCTGAGGTTTTACTAGAATTTATTGGCAAGTTATTTCTAGCTTTTGATTGATTTTCTTTTGGTTGATACATCTGTCCGCAAATAAGTTTATTTGTAGAACCTCGACCGTGAATTCCTACTACTTCACCATTACTATTAAATACAGGACCGCCACTCATACCAGGACGAGTATAATCTGTATAATATAAACTATAACCATTCTCTTTTTCCGTGACAGGAATAGCAGCTTTTAATGGTCCCCATGCCAAACGTCTTTGCCTTTGAGGTGCGGGATCTTTACACACTATTTTGCCTTCTGAATCTAATAGTGGGGTACCATCAGATTTGAGTTTTGGTTCAGCTTCAATCTTTGGCCAGCCAGAAATATAAACTTGCTCTCCCTCTTGTAATTTACTAGTATCTCCTAATGAGGCGATAGGATAGTCTTTTTTACTTTCAAAACTAACTACTGCTAAGTCATATCCATTAATTGCTTGGCTTTCAAAACAACCAAATCTTATCAATGGTGTTTCTAACTTTTGATTTTTTATTGCATCTAAAAAACTCTTTGTACATTCTTGATTATCTTTAATTTCAGTAACTTGATGAACTTGGCGATCGCTAGTGACAATACCATAAGGTGCATTATCTATTACTTGTTCTTGACTAAAGTTATGAGTTACTGTCAAAACATAATATTTTTTACCTTCTTTAGCAATAATTACCCCAGAACCTACCGTCCATCTTTTTACTGGTTTTCTATCTAACAGATCGGCTAATTCGTCTTCATCTAATCTTGGAGCAATTAACACGGTTGTTTGTTTGGCAATAGAGTTAATTTCCTCTACTGTTAATTTTCCAATTTCAGCAGTTGCACTGCTAGTCATACTAATAACAATTCCCGCAATAAATGTCTTTAATATTTTTTTGTTTTTTAGCATAATTCTGTACCTTACTTCCGATTAATATTTAATTTTACCAAGATTCCTATTTTCTGATTTATTGATGATATTAAAATGTTTATCCTGTCTATCTAACTTATAAATAGGAATTGCCCAACTAGCAGATATCAATTCTTCTAAAAGTTCTTCTGAAGGTGTACTACCATCAGAAAATCGATAAGCATCAAAACCGCCAAAAGCATATTTTGCCCTACCGATAATCCCCACTAACTCACCCTTTTTATTCAACACTGGTCCGCCACTCATACCAATTTCAATTTCATTACTCATACCAATTTTATAACCTCTTTCTAAAGGTAAATTAAGTACATGACTAACTTTTCCCTGAGTCAAATTATATGGTTGAATTCCTAAATCCATAGTAGAACCTCTATTTGTAGTCTCACGATCATAATTAGGAAATCCAGCTACATAAACTTGTTCTCCTAAACTTAAGTTTAAATTAGAATTAACCACCGCTATAGGATATTCATTATTGCTGTGAAACTTCACTACTGCTAAATCTATATCTGTAAAATTAAATCGAGTATCTGTCTTAGCAATATATTCTTCTCCATCTGCAGTTAAAACTGTCAATTCTGCATCTTGATTTGAATCAATTACATGAGCGCAAGTCACCACAAAATAATCATTTCCTTCCCTAGAAATAATTACCCCGGAACCAGCTATATTTTCTCCTAATAATCTCACGGTTAAAGGTCTGGCGATCGCTTCTACAGCAGAGTTTGATTTAAAACTAGTAATTGTTTGAATCTGAGAATTATTTATTTGGTTGGTGGTTGATGCTACCTGGCAACAGTAAAGCCCCCAAAAAATCGGACTCATTGCCATCAGAGTTATCAAATTTTTCATTTCATTTTTATTGGGCTTAACAGTTAGAATTTTGAATCTTACTCTTTAACATTTTCCAATTCTTTTTGCTCTTCTATTACTTGTTCAATTAAGTTTTCCATATCCACTTCCAACATTTTTTCCTGATTTACTGATGCTGCTTTTAACCCATCAATAACTGCCAATTTTTCTACCCATTCATTCCCTTGACTTTCTATATTTTCAGAATCATTGCTTTCAATTATTAGCGGCACACTAGCATTACCTTTGAGAGAACTTACCAAATTCATAATAATTTTACCGTTAGTGCCTCTATTTTGATTTCTCAGAGTCCACAACAAATTATCTGAATTACAATTTCCAGCTTTGGCAGCACAAACTACAGCCATCCCATTAAAAATTCCTTCACTCATAGGTGGGAGATATGCACTTCCTCCTCCCCTAAGAAAATGGTGATTAAATCTATCTGTAACTGCTTGACAACGGACTTCCGGAGTGTAACGTTCGCCAAACTCTAACGAACCGGTTTCTGTCCATTGAACAAGAGGTCGCTTGGTTGTTTCTTGCCACGATGTTACAATTTCACCCTGACGGTTACGTCGTGCTTGGTATATGACTAGCACTGTTTGATTTTCTGGCGTGCATTCAAATTGATATCTATATGCGTAACGGCGACTGTAATGTATATTTTTAGGGTTGACCGAAGGAGTCGAATTTTTACTTTTGTTCTGATTAGATATACTATTTTGAGCTAATACAGTTGACGATGTAATGCTTTTTGCTAAACTAAACTCTGTATTAATTATTAGCATTTGAGCAGCCATCGCCGCCACACAAGTTATTGGCAATATATTTTGGTTTTTCATTGTTTTTATCTATAATTTTTTACTCGATCTAATAGGCACCAACCTTAATTTCTGAATCAAATATTCTGTCATCTATAGTGTTTTTCAGGAACTTAGTTTTCTGCATCTATCTTGGTACTTTCTTGGTCAATAATGGCATCAATCAGATTTTCCATATTAATTGAAGAGATTTCTATTTCCGCTTCATCTTGACTTTCCATGATTAACTGACTGCTAGCTTCTCCTCGCAGTGCGCTCAGTAGTTGCTTAATAATTTTACCGTTGGTATCTTTGTTGTTGCTTCTCAGAGTCCAGAGAACATTATTTTGGTTGCAGGTTTCTTCTGGTGCTGCACAGACGACGGCTCTTCCATTGACAGTTCCCTCACTTAATGGCGGTAGTCTGGGTCTACTTTCGGTACGAAGGAAGTGATAGTTAAAGTTAGCTGTGACACCCTGACAACGGTCTTCTGGGGTTAATTCCTCCCCAAATTCGGCAGAGCCTTCTTTTGTCCATTGAATTAGTGGTCGCTCGGTAATTTTTTCCCAGGAAGATACTATGTTTCCTCTACGGTTACGTCGTGCTTGATAGATAGCTAAAACTGTTTGGTTGTTTGAGTTACATTCAAATCGATATTTGATTGCCTGACGACGACTATAGCCTGTATTCCTATTATTTACGGGCTGAGGTGAAGTTTTTCTTTTGGTATTTTCGGGGGCATTTTCTTGAGCTACTAAAATCTCAGGTTTAGGTACAGTTGCTACTAGAGCTTGGGCTGTTAATGTTGGCAGTTGACAGGTGAGTAAACCTGCACAAACTATAAATGATAGGTATATGTTCATTCCTAACTATTAGTTCTAATATATTGCTTAAGTTAAGTAAGGGCTGCAACATTATCTACTTACTCATTATCTTCTATCAGCTTTGTAATTAATGTTGCTGAGGTACTTACTAACTTAACTAACTTACTAAATAAATAATAACAAACTCTTTTCTTTAACCTAGTTTTAATTTGCTGTTAAAACTATTTGTAGTCTATAACTTGCCAAAGCTTGCCAATATATTTTGTTTTACCTTCTGAACCTGGTATGTGTTTATTGATGTCTGAAAATTCATAAGTAGTAATTTTATCTATACTCATAACCTATACATTCGGTATGACATTTAGCTTTCTAAGTACATATACTTTATTTACTTAGTCCATTTTCTGGAAAAAATATAATTCAGATTTCTATTTTTGTTAAAGATTAAGGATAAGGCACTAAAAATATAATTGATTAAAATACTTGTAACTATTATCTGGTAAATAATACAGCTTTTTATGTTTCTGAAAAAACTGGAAAAATGTAACAAAATATTACAATAATAGAGTTAAAGCGGTTTAACAGCTTGACATTCCTAGAAACAGTAGTTAAAGTAAGATACATACCCGGGTAAACAAGTTGACTGTCATATGCAAGACAAGCAAAAAGTTACGTTATATATTCAACCAGAACTGCATCGCCAGCTCAAAATCAGAGCAGCAGTTGACTCGGAACCAATGTCATCAATTGCAGAAAGGGCAATCTCATTCTATCTTGAGAACCCAGAGGTAGTTGATGAAGCGGGAACATATGGGCAGACCCACCGGGTATATACTTGTCCAGAGTGTACGAGTTCAGTAGTGATGCGAGAGGGAGAACTGGCTTCCTTAAAAAATCAGCCAAACGTATTGGCAGATAAAAGTATATCACCAGTGAACCAAACCCCGGAATCAGATAGATCGAAAGCTCAACCGGGAGAGCAAGAGTTAGTACCCTGCTAATTTACCCTTGCTGCATCTGAATCAATTGATAAAGCTATTGCAGAAAGTGTTATAGATTAATCAATGTGATATTAGGGGAAAAATACATAAATTGAACCAAGCCATAGTTAAATTGCACCGTCTCTATAAAGATCGAGGACTATGAAAGAAGAACTTAACATTCTAATCCAAGCTCAATATCCTCTGATCTACCTTGTGACTTCCGAGGAAGAGCGGTCAGAGCAGGCAATTGCAGTAATAGCTCAGGCTAAACCCCAGCGGAAAGTATTTGTTTGGACAGTAACTCATGGTATTGTAGAATACGGTCACAGAAGTAATACGACTCAGCATAATACAGTTTCGCCGGAAGCAGCTATAGAGTGGGTAATTAGACAGCGAGATCCTAACAGTAATGCTAGTATCTATATATTCAAGGACTTACACCCATTTATAGACTCACCACCAGTAACTAGGTGGTTAAGAGATGCGATCGCTAACTTTAAAGGTACAAACAAGACGATCATTCTCATGTCTCCATTGCAAAATGTTCCAATTGAATTGGAAAAGGAAGTAGTCGTCTTAGACTTTCCACTTCCGGACATGAAAGAATTAAATCAAGTTTTGTCCCAACAGTTAGAACAAACAAAAAATCGTCGCATTTCTACAGAGACAAGGGAAAAGCTCCTGAAAGCAGCTTTAGGTCTGACAAAAGACGAAGCAGAGAAAGTATATCGCAAAGCTAATGTCACAGCAGGACGTTTAACTGAACAAGAAGTAGATATCGTTCTGTCTGAGAAAAAGCAGCTCATAAGGCGCAATGGAATTCTCGAATTTATAGAAGAGGATGAAACCATTGACGCTGTTGGTGGCCTAGAAGAATTGAAGCGTTGGTTAAGACAACGTTCCGATGCATTCACAGAGCGTGCCCGAGAATATGGGCTACCTCAACCCAAAGGAATGTTAATTCTCGGAATCCCTGGATGTGGCAAATCTCTAATTGCCAAGACTACTTCTCGTCTATGGGGTCTACCATTGCTAAGGCTGGATATGGGTAGAGTCTATGATGGCTCAATGGTAGGACGCTCTGAGGCTAACTTGCGAAATGCTCTCAAAACAGCCGAATCAATTTCACCTACTATTCTATTTATAGACGAGCTGGATAAAGCATTTGCAGGTAGTACGGGATCGGCTGACTCTGACGGAGGTACTTCAAGTCGCATATTTGGTTCTTTCCTGACTTGGATGCAGGAAAAAACCTCCCCAGTATTTGTAATGGCAACCGCCAACCGGGTAGAACGTTTACCTGGGGAGTTCTTAAGAAAAGGTAGATTTGACGAAATTTTCTTTGTAGATTTACCAACAAAAGAAGAACGCCGAGATATTTTCAAGATTCATCTGGTAAAGAGGGGACGAGATATTGAACGCTTCGATTTAGATCAATTATCTAATGTCTCTGAAGGATTTTCTGGTGCAGAAATTGAGCAAGGTATCATCGCTTCTATGTACGAAGCATTTGCTCAAGATAGAGAATTTACGCAGCTAGATATCATTGCCGCTATTAAATCTACACTACCGTTGTCGAAGACCATGACAGAACAAGTAACAGCTCTACGAGATTGGGCTAGACAACGTGCGCGGCCTGCTGCATCTTCAGTCGCGGAGTACCAAAGACTGGAGTTTTAAAAAGCTTTCTCCTGGTCCAAACAGGAGTAAAGGCTAGCAAATTGAGGTTGCTAGCAGTTTCTCAAAAAAACCACATATGCTTAAGGTTAAACTCAACTCTTCTGAGCAGTGGTAGTGTTCGATAAAAACCGTTGTTGTTTCTGTTGTCAGTTTAAAAATCTAGGAGGAAATCCAAATGTCTCACTTCAGCACACTGCGTACTAAAATCACCGACGCTGAAATTTTAAAATCTTCCCTTCGCGACTTGGGAATAACAGTTAAGTCTGAGGCTGATGTTCGTGGCTACAATGGCCAACGTGTACGCTCTGATATCGTTGCTGTTCTTGAAGGCGAATATGACTTAGGTTGGTCTCGCAATAGCGATGGTTCTTTTGATCTAATCGCTGACTTGTGGGGTGTTGCTAAAAAGCACAATCAAACTGAGTTGATCAACTCTATTAATCAGAAGTATGCCGTTAATAAGACCTTAGCTTCTGTCAAGCAACGTGGTCTACAAAACGCTAATGTCAAATTGGTAGTGCAGAAGTAATTCATTTGCGCGTTCCCAAATAGGCGGGTTAACCAAAATCGGGTTAGCCCGTTTTTTTAGTAATTTGTTGATTATGAATTATTTTTGCCCCTCATAAATAGTTAGGAATTAAAATATAATTTTGCTTAACTCAAGAAACTCCAGTATGATAACTATTGAGTTGAAAAAATTTTAGACAAGATACCACACAGAGCGCTAATTTTCATGCAGACAGAAGCCTTTAGTGAGCTTTTTCCTTTATTCAAGGGAGCCAACCCAGAAACCATGGAATGGCTAATTTCCGTTGCAGTCAAGCACGAGTATCCTGCAGACAGAGTAGTATTAATGGAGGATGCTTGGGGTAATGCTGTTTACTTCGTGGTATCAGGCTGGGTCAAAGTCAGACGCAGGTTATCCACGGATCAGTCAGTAACTCTAGCTGTTCTGGGTAGAGGAGATTTTTTTGGTGAAATGGCAATTCTAGATGAGTCACCCCGCTCAAACGATGTTGTCGCCTTATCACCAGTTCGTTTAATTAGTATTTCGGCCCAAAGATTTATTCAAACTCTCTTCAAAGACCCCCAACTACATCATCGAATGTTGCAATTAATGGTCAAACGTTTACGGCAAACTAACCTGCGTTATCAACTGCGTCATCGACCCCCAGCCGTAAAACTTGCTAATACACTGGTTGAATTAGCAGAAAATTATGGCCAAAACACAGAAAAAACCTCTGAAATATTCAACATTCCTGACCAAGACCTGGCTGATGTTACAGATATAACCAGAGACGAAACTACCAAAATTATGGAAAAATTACAGGCTAAAGGTTGGATTGACAGAGACTTAGAGCATCAACTTATCCACTTACTTAATCAGAAACATTTAATACACTTAGCTAGCCAGTGAAAAGTAAATATTTGATAAAAATTATAGGATATTGATACAAAAAACTATTAGTGTAAATCTAAAACTTAAAAAACCAAAAATTAGATATTTAAGTCACACTAACTATAGTAGTTATATTAGTAAAAAATAAGTTACTATGACTGAAGCTAAAATAGCCTCTCTCAGTCCCACAATTATCACATCGGCAATTCAATATAAAGTATCTATCCCTCATCCAGAATCACATCTGTTTGAGGTTAGTTTGCGTATCAGACTTGAGCAACTACCTTCTTCATTACAAAAGTCTGAAAAACTAGATTTAAAAATGCCTGTATGGACACCAGGTTCCTACTTAATCCGAGAATATGCTAAACATTTGCAAGATTTCTGTGCCTATAGTGAAAATGAACGACTTTTACCTTGGCAGAAACTTAGTAAAAATCATTGGCAAATTCAAACATCAGGAGTTTCGGAAGTCACAGTTCAATATAGAATATTTGGCAATGAATTAACAGTACGCACAAATCATTTAGACAGTACACATGGGTATTTTAATCCGGCAGCTTTGTGTTTTTATATTCCAGAATGTGAGAAATACCCAATTCACATCAAGATTATCCCACCAAAATCTGATTGGCAAGTTACTGTACCTCTACCAAAAATTCCTAGTACAGAAAATACATTTGAGGCAAAAGATTTTGATACTTTAGTAGATAGCCCTTTTGAAATAGGAAATCATCAAATATATCAATTTGAAGTACAGGAAAAACCGCATCAATTAGTTATTTGGGGTAAGGGTAATGTTGAACCAGAAAAGTTGATTCCAGATATCAAGAAAATTATTGAGGTTGAAGCAGAACTTTTTGATGGTTTACCATACGAAAATTATTTGTTTATATTACATATTTCAGGGCAAGGTTTTGGTGGTTTGGAACATAAATTTAGTTGTACCTTAAATTATCCGAGATTTGGATTTAAAAATAAGGAGAAGCGCGATCGCTTTATGCAGTTAGTTGCCCATGAATTTTTTCATCTTTGGAATGTTAAACGTATCCGCCCTAAAGCATTAGAAGTATTTAATTATGAACAGGAAAATTACACGCCTTCTCTGTGGTTTTGTGAAGGAACAACTAGCTATTATGATTTGTTAATTCCGTTAAGAGCAGGTATATATGATGCTAAAACTTTCTTGCAGGGATTAGGAAAAGAAATTACGCTTTTACTAACAACAATAGGACGAAAAGTACAACCAGTTAGTGAGTCTAGTTGGGATGCTTGGATTAAACTTTATCGTCGGGATGCGAATAGCAATAACTGTCAGATTTCTTATTACTTAAAAGGAGAATTAATATCTTTATTGCTGGATTTGTTAATCCGGGAAAAACATGAAAACAAACTTTCTCTAGATGATGTAATGCGTCAAATGTGGGATAAGTTTGGTAAATCAGAAATCGGCTTTACTCCCGAACAAGTACAAAACGTGATTGAAAATGTAGCAGAATTAGATTTAGATGACTTCTTTGATAAATATATTAATGGTGTGGATGAATTGCCTTTTGATGAGTATTTGAGACCTTTTGGATTACGACTCAAGAGGGAAGATAATAGATGGCCTCATTTGGGTATGAATGTGGTGACAGAGAATGGCCACGAAATTATTAAATTTGTGGAAGCAAAAGGGCCAGCTCAGTTGGCGGGATTGGATGCGGGAGATGAGTTATTGGCAATAGATGGTTTTCGGGTTAGTGCAGATAAGTTGAGCGATCGCCTCAAAGATTATCAACCTGGTGACTCTATTGAAGTTACAGTTTTTCATCAAGATGAACTTATTACTCATCAGGTAATTTTAGCTCACCCTAGTCCCAGTCGTTACCAAGTTGTACCAGTGAAAGATCCTACAGCAAAACAAGAGAAAAATTTTGTTGGGTGGTTAGGAGTTTCGTTAGAGTCTGTATGCTAATAAAAAGCTTAACTCCTCCAGCGGGAAGTCCAGGGTTCTCCCGTTTCGGCTGTCGCCGATATGTTTGCAGAGCATCCCATAGGAAAAGGCGGAGCAAGTGCGACAGCTATTAGGGGAGCGGAGGGATGAGAAAGCCGGGCATTATGTGTGTTGTTTGTCCTGATTTTCTATAGAGATGATATATTATACTTACAGCGCTTCCCGTTGTTTTGAGGTACACCCTCGCGGGCATTTTGCCCGCACTAGAAGATTTTCAGTATAAATGGTGAAAATCTGGTAGTTTTTTTCAACGCGGACGCAGAAAGGTTTATTTCCGATATCATCATATTAAATATACAGCAGCTTATCTCCCCCGAAATTTTTCGCTCTCCAAGTTGCTAATTCAATTTCATCCAAACACGATTATGTCCACAGGCAAATAGATAAAGAAATTCATCATTAGATTCAATTAGATCTCTTACAGCTTCAGATACTCCCATACATCCTTTGAATACTTTTCTATAAGCTTTACCATTACTAAACTTAAATTTTTTGTTATCAAATTTTTTATCTACTGGATTTACATCTTTATCTTCCATTTCATAGTAATCTGGAAATTCCAAAAAGTTAGAAGAGTCATCCATAATTATAAAGCCTCCTTTTCTTAACATTTTACTGTAGCATTTTATATCATTAGCTACAACTTCATATTTATGATCTCCATCAATAAAAACTAAATCGAATGTACCATGAGTTTCTACTTGATTTTGAACTAGCTTGTCTTCGGAATAGCCATCAAATATTATAGTATTATCATAAGTTAACCCCAAATAATTGTATAATTCTTCTATCAATACTTTGCGGCTAACTTTTTGCTTTATAAACGGAATAAATCCGACTTTTCTTGTTTCTTGAAAAAGTTCAAAAGGAGTTACTCCAATGATTTTTGCTTGTTTCCCTAACCTATTACACAATATCCCGATCAGGGAAAGTATCTGAGCCTTATGTACGCCTATTTCTAAAAAACTAAAATTTTCTGGCATTTGCTCAACTAAAATTTTCCACATATAATGAAAAGGTCTATTACCCCAACCATAGGAATTATTTACTATATAATCTCTGTGATTTTTTAAATAGTCTATTGTGTCAGTTTTTTTATAAAAATCAATCCATACATATTGATTATATTCAACAGTATTTTGATAACTTTGAACCAAATCAATAAACTCATCAGTAAAACTTTGGTTTATTTCCTTTAACATATCTACTTTTTGCATTGAAAGTTTCTCCTTCATGTTGTTCAAACCAGATTCATGACAAGTCTATTCTTGACTTGTGAAATGTGGGGGAACTGATACACAAACAATTCCATACCACTTAGCATAATACTCTAACCAATTTGTTAGTCGTTGCGCTTGACATCTTTATTATCAATCCAAACTCTGAAGGTAGTCCAAGCTCTGAGAAAAAAAGAGACTACCAGGAAGGTAACCAGAGGATCAGGGAAAAACTCGTCAAGGGTTTTCTAGAATAGACAGAATCGAAATTATCGAACCATTTAACCTACATTCCGCACTTCAGAATGTAGTATTAAACTATGAGTCAGGAGTCAGAATTCAGGAGGAAATCATAGTGGTAACTTATGAGTAAACAATTAAGTAAGTGTTTATGCTGAATATTTTCTAAGAATTTGACAAATGAGAAAGGTCAATGAAGATGATTTATAAAGTATAAATACCTACCAAGCTACCGATTTTAATACTACTTTTAATGTTACAATTTGAAGTTTGGGATGTAAAATTTAATCTAATTAAACCACAGTTGGTTTGAGGATGCAAGCCTAATTTTCTCGGCGCGATTTTCTTCTTCAGTGCTTCGTACAATGAAAAAGTTGAGTAGTTAAAGGAGTTTTGAGGGAAGAGGCGATCACTACTTTCTTTCTACCTTTGAGAATCGGCGTTTTTATGGAGAGCTTCATAGAATGAAAAGGTTGATTAGAATTTTACAGCCTGCATAAGGCTATATCAAAGGAAATATTTAAAAATTGTCAACAATTGGATAATAACTATTAGCTTGATGCTAGGTTAAAACTTGAGCTATGAATAGCCAATAATTGAGGAAAAATTTATGGCAGTACAACCACCTCCACCCCCATCTATTACTCCACACCAGATGAATTTGTTGCGAATTGTTGCTTATATGGCATGGTCTGACGGACAACTGGAACAAGAGGAAGTTGATCTAATGTTGAATAGTTTCAGTAGTTTATTTGCTACAGGAGATTCCCAACAACAACTTCAAGAGGAATTACGGGATTATCTCATGCAAAATATACCATTGGAGGAATCAATTCCCAAATTAGAAAGTCAACAAGAAAGGGAACTTGTATTAAAATTAGGTTATGAAGTAATTGCTTGTAGTGCTCGTACTCCTGATGAGCCAAATATTAATGAAGAGGAAGAAGTTGCTTATCAAAAGTTAAAGCAGTTGCTTAATCTTTCACCGGATATAGTAGAACGTATAGAAGCTGAGGCAAATACTGAAATTAATCAGCGAGAGGGAATAGTTGATATGATGACTCGTGGTCTACAGCAATTTATGCAAAATTAATGACAACAAATAAAGTGACTGTTTGATTGTTGTCTTTATTTCCCTCTTTTGTTTTCTGAAATTATGGTAAATATTTTGTGTAAAAATTATACAAAATTTACTGTTTAAGGTAACAAATGAGGGGATATTTTTTAGTTATTTAATAAATAGAACATTCAAGTAACGCTACTCACTTTACCTCCTGACTGTAGGGGCGATTAGCCAATCGCCCCTACCATGAAATATCAAATAATACCAAATCCGGATATAAAACCAGGCTTGTCCTATCACCCAATCCCTGATTTAGCAACGACTGTAACTTTACAAAATCCCATCTCACGCTTGGCGGATTTGGTATAAAACAGTTGAAAATTATCGAAAATTTGAACATTAATTAAGGAGAGAAACTTGTCTCTCCCATTGACAAAAAAAGTTTAAGAATTTTGTGTTTGAGGAATCATACCCGTTTGACGAGCATAGGCAAAAAGACCACCCGCATCAATTACTGGTCTGACTTCTCCCAAATCCTTCAACTGATAAGTTTTACCCAAAGTATGATTAATTACTTGGTTTTGTTCAAAATCAATAGTAACTTCTTGGCCAGTTTCAAATAACTCACAGAGGCGATCAACAGACTCCCATGGGTATAATTCTCCAGTCGCTGAACAGTTGCGGAAAAATATACGAGCATAAGACTGGGCCAGCACTGCTTGAACACCAGAAGCACCTAGAGCGATGGGTGCGTGTTCCCGCGAAGAACCACAACCAAAATTTTCTCCCGCCACGATAATGGGATAGTTGGTCTTCATTTCTCCAGACTCGATAAACTTACCGTAGCGATCAGGCAACCCACACAGAGCATAACTACCTAACTTTTCATATTCATCTGGCTTGGAGGGAACCAAAGTCAGATACTCGGCGGGAATAATTTGATCGGTATCAATATTGTCATCTACTACAAAGACTTTGCCACTTAGCGATTTGGCCATAATTCAGTTTCCTGTTTTCCCTCTAATGCTGTCGCAAATTTTAACACAAGACTCTTAACTTCTATAGACCCCATTTGGGGTCTATAGAAAAATAGATGGTGTGATGGGGTGCAGGGGGTGCTAGGGTGATGGGGAGATGGGCTGTATGGGAATATTTTTCCATCTTTTGGTTGTATTTCCTATCTCTACAGACTACTCCGTGCCTCAAAAATTTAGTCTCAGTCAAAGATACACTTAGGGGTTCTATAAAGTATAAATTAAGTGTGGAGTCGGAGAACAGAAGTCAGATAAATTCAGATAAATTAAGAGTAATATTCAACCATCTGGGTTAACTATTAAATTAATTTCAGTAACCGCCAATGGCAGATCAGATTAATGATATAACTATGCAAGCTCGTCAGGGTAGTGTAGCAGCAATTATCCAAGTTCTTAATGAAGAACTTGCTACAGTGGGTGTCAGAATTAGAGCTGTTTTTTCTGATGGTGTCTTGCAACTTTTATGTGAAGCTGCCGATTTTGAACACTTAGAACAGTCTCACCTCGTAGAGCAAATTAAGCAAATTCTGGAAGCTATTTCACCCCATAATATTCGGAGGGTAAAAATTAATAGTAGGATTGTTCAAGAACAACAATTATTGTGGCTTGAGGAAATTAGTAGAGATTCAGAGAATCAATTACTTTGGTCTCAACAAATTACTTTAGCTAGACCTAATATCTTTAAACAACTAGCAGATTATTTCCAGACTAAAAAATCTCAAAAATCTCAACCAATTCAACTACCTTTGTCTCAGACTGTTTATCCTACTGAAGTGCAAAAGCAAAATCAGTTTCAAATGGGTATTATGGGTGGTTTTTTTATGAGCCTGCTAATGTTAACTTTAGGTGTGCAAGTTAATAAATGGATAAATTTCTCTAACTTGACTCAAAGGTCGGTATCAGAAAATATTGTTTCTCAGTCTCCATCTACTCCTATTAATAATTCACAAAATACTGAGGTTAGCTCAAAAGAGGCTTTTTATCAAGCTGTGCGACTCGCTCAAGAAGCTGTTGCTAATGGGAAAAATGCCAAATCTAGTCAGGAGTGGTTGGCGATCGCCGGAAAATGGCAGCAGGCAGCAGAATTAATGGCCAGTGTTTCACCTGATTATTCACGCTATGATGTGGCAGTGAACAGAGCTGAACTTTATCAGAAAAACAGCGATATTGCCAAAAAGCAAGCAGAGAAAAGTTGATTCTTCTGGACATGAAGCTACAAAAGACCTCTCCGGAAAAGAGTGAGCAGGGAGCAGGGAGCAGGCAGAAATAATTGATGTTTTTTATATGATAATTGACTTGATTTTTGATTATTGGAAATGTCTAATACCAATTAAAAAAAAGAATGTGATGGTTGAGAAAACTTCAACTATTAACTAATTAATCAAGTTTTTCGACTTTATCCCTGTGATAATCGGCCTTTTTCTTTGTTTTTCCTCTGATTTAACCACACCCTACACCCCACACCCTACAACCTACACCCAAGATTGATAATATTTGTAGCAAACATTTATCAATTTGGTATACAGCAGTTTTTATATGAGTAAACCACAGTTAAAAATCTAGGTGGTAGGTGGAGCGGTGGAGCGGTGAAACAAGGGGTGCGAATCCCAAGAAGGCTGAAGTTGTGGTCTACTAGGGTGAAAAGCGCTTTCATTATTGCTTTTTTTTCCTTATATATATGTCGGCACAGTTTTCCACTTTAACCTTAACTTTGAGATTACAGCAGTTTTCATTTCGGTAGACCACAGTAGGGGCGAATGGCCATTGGCTCACGCCAAGCTGCCGCTTTATATGTTGCGGAGCAAAACGCCCCTACAGCAGGGTTTTGGTTGTGACGATCTGGTTCATCAATTTCAAAAGCGCTGTAAGGTATTATTGTTTTTGGGTTGTCCTGCATAATAATTGTGAGAATGTCTATTTTTGCCCACACTTCCCCCTCTCCCCACACCTTCCCTACTTCCCACACCTCCCCCACTCTATAAATTGACCCATCTTTCCGAATGTCAGTTTCCCAGTTACAATCAATGGGCGGTGGATAGATTTACATAACCTATAGTATGGTCGCTAAAAATACTTCTAAGCCTCTTCGTTGGCAACGCACTCAATATTCTCCTCTGAGAAGACAAATAGATGTTTTTAGTGCTGCCGGGAAATTTTTTTTCTTTTTATGGTGGGATAATCTGTTTGAAAATAAGTCTACGTCTGTCAGAAAACATCGGGCTCGCTGGTTGGTGAAAACCATGTTAGATTTGGGCCCGACTTTTATTAAAATTGGGCAATCTCTATCAACTAGGGCCGATTTATTACCTAGTGAATATATTGAAGAGTTGGGAGAGTTACAAGATAAAGTCCCTCCTTTTGATACTACCGAAGCGATCGCCATTATTGAGTCTGAACTTGGTAATCCTCTTTATTCTCTGTATCGAGATTTTCAAGAACGCCCCATAGCTGCCGCCAGTCTGGGCCAGGTGCATAAAGCCCAGTTACAAACAGGTGAGGAAGTTGTAATTAAGGTACAACGTCCAGGGTTAAAAGCTTTATTTGATTTAGATGTGAAAGTTGTCAAAAATGTTATCCGTTTTTGTCAAAGATATTTTGCTTGGGCAAAAAAGTATGAGTTAGATGCTATTTATTATGAGTTTTTTAAGATTCTCTATCAAGAAATTGATTATATACAAGAAGGTAAAAATGCTGATCGGTTTCGGGAAAATTTTAAAAATTATTCTGAGATAATTGTGCCTCGTGTTTATTGGACTCATACCACGACAAAAGTATTAACTCTTGAGTATTTACCGGGAATAAAAATTAATGACCGGATGCGTTTAGAAGCTTCTAATATTAAACCTGAACATATTAATGAAATCGGAGTTTGTTGTTATTTGAAGCAATTATTATTAGATGGATTTTTTCAAGCAGATCCTCATCCAGGAAATTTAGCAGTTAGTTCGAATGGAGGGGTGATTTTTTATGATTTTGGCATGATGGCTGAGGTAAAGTCATTGACGAAGGACGAGATGATTAAAACGTTTTTCGCAATTTTAAAAAAGGATGTTGAAGAGGTTACTAATACTTTGATTACTATCGGTTTAATTGAACCGATGGTGGATATGACGCCTGTGAAAAGATTGGTGAATTTTTTATTGGAAAATTTTACAGATAAACCTGTTGATTTTTATAATTTTGATGAAATTAAAGAGGAAATTTATGTGTTATTTGAACAGCAACCATTTCGTTTGCCTGCTCAAATGACTTTTATTTTAAAGTCGTTAACTACTCTGGATGGTATCGCTAGGGAACTGGACCCTGAGTACAGTTTAGTTACTTGCGCTCAACCTTTTGTTAAGAGTTTAACTGTTGTTCAAGGTAGAGGTAGAGTTGTAGGTGAATTAGCTAGACAAACTAAGAATTTTATTAAGTATAAGTTACAACAACCAAGTAAAAGTGAGATTTTAATTCGCCAAATTGAAGACAAAATTGAAGATGGTGAAATTCAATTTCGAGTCCGTTCTATTGAAAATGATAGATTATTAAAACGGATTAATTTAGCACTCAGAATTTTGATTTTTACTTGTATGAGTGGATTTACTTTTCTCTCAGCTTCAGTATTACTAACTGGAGGTTATATGAAAGCAGCAATTTTAGCTTTTATTTTGTCAGGATTAGGATTTTTATTGGTGCTACAGTCAGGATTTCAACTATCTGTTAGAGAAAAGTTAGATAAAATGGCAGAAAGGTGAAGATATATTTAGATTTTCTGGGAAATATAGCATTCCTATTTCGGTTATCAGTTAACAGTTATCAGTTATAGCAATTAAAAAAATAATGTTATGCTTGAGGAAACTTCAATTATTAACTAATTAATCAAGTTTTTTGACTTTATCCCTTTGATAATCAGGCTTTTTTTTGTTTTTTATATTATTTAAGCACACCAAAAACCCTACACCCTACACCCAAGATTGATAATATTTGTAGCAAACATTTATCAATTTGGTATTAATAGTTAACAGTAATAGTTTCAGGCTTTTGATCTGTTTTTTGATTTGTGACAAATAATTTACGATTGCTATAGTTAGGAAAATTGGTTAGCTGGAAAATTGTGATAAAATAATTTTATTTATCAGGATTCAGGGGATTTTCAGGAAAAAACTTATAACTTTAATGAAGATAAACCTGGCATAATACAATCGGCAAAATCAGGTTTATTAATAAAAATTGACATCAAGAGCAAAAAATGGTGTACATTAACAAATACCAAATATTAGCAAAAATATACGAAAGTAGATATTCCCTAGTTTATCGTGGTATTAAAGAGGGCGAGCAACAGTCAGTAATCCTGAAGATTTTAAAACAAGATTATCCTAGCCTCAAAGAATTAACTCGATACAAACAAGAATCTGAAATTACGACTAATCTCAACAAAGAAGGAGCAGTAAAAGCTTTAAGTTCTGAATATTATCAGAATACTTTAATCATCGTGTTTGAAGACTTTGGTGGTGAATCTTTAAGAATATTAATAGACGAACGTCGAGAAGCTGGAATTGGAGTATTTCCTTTACAAGAATTTATTAACATTGCCATTAAAACTACTGAAAGTTTAAGTCAAGTTCATGGCGCTCATATTATCCATAAAGATATTAACCCATCTAATATAGTTTTTAATCAAAAAACTGGGCAAATTAAAATTATAGATTTTGGTATCTCTACAGTATTAACCAGAGAAAATCCTACCATAAAAAATCCCAAAATTTTAGAAGGAACATTAGCATATATGTCTCCGGAACAAACGGGAAGAATGAACCGTGCTTTAGATTATCGTACCGATTTTTATTCTCTAGGAGTAACTCTTTATGAACTATTAGTAGATAAGTTACCTTTTGAAACAGAAGATGCTTTAGAATTAGTTCATTGTCATATTGCTAAACCTCCCATTCCACCCCATCAAATTAATCGAGTAATTCCTAAAGTAGTTTCAGATATTGTGATGAAATTATTGGCAAAAACTGCTGAGGAAAGATATCAAAGTGCTTGGGGAATTAAAGCAGATTTTGAGGAATGTCTTAGACAGTTAAAGTCAGGTAAAGTTATCTCAGAATTTCCTATTGCGGCTCAGGATGTTTCTGATAAATTTCAAATTCCGCAAAAATTATATGGTAGAGAAAAAGAAATTGAAACTTTATTAGCTGCATTTGAAAGAGTTAGTAATCCTCCATCTATTTTAAAAAGGCAAGGGACAGTTGAAATTATTTTAGTAGCTGGTCGTGCCGGAATTGGTAAATCAGTATTGGTGCAAGAAATTTACAAGCCAATTACAAAAAAGCGTGGTTATTTTATTGCTGGTAAATTTGACCAGTACCAGCGTAATATTCCCTATAGTGCTATTGTTAATGCCTTGAAAAAATTAGTCAGACAATTATTAACTGAAACTGAAGCATTACTGAATAAGTGGCGACAGAAAATATTGACTGCTCTTGGCATAAACTCTCAAGTTATTATTGATGTAATTCCGGAAATTGAATTAATTATTGGTAAGCAAAATCCTGTTCCTAACCTCCCACCTACTGAAGCTCAAAATCGCTTTAATCTAGTCTTTCAAAAATTTATCAATGTTTTTTGTAATCCTTTACATCCTTTAGTCATATTTATAGATGATTTACAGTGGGCAGATCGGGCATCTTTGAAATTAATTAAAATGTTGATGACTGCACCTGATAGTCAATATTTATTTTTCATTGCTTCCTACCGAGATAATGAAGTTGACCAGGCTCATCCTCTAATAATTACGATTAATGAAATAGAGAAAACAGGTGTAAAAGTTAATCAGATTTTTCTGAAAAATTTACCAACATCTACAGTAAATAAGCTAATTTCAGACACTCTCAATTCTTCTATTCAAACCACCTACCCCCTCGCTGATTTGGTTGTAAATAAAACCCATGGCAATCCCTTTTTTGTGAATGAGTTTTTAAAATCATTACACGCTGAAGGGCTATTAACTTTTAATTTTAATCATCAAAAAAACAAATTTATATGGCAGTGGAACTTAGTAGAAATTAAGCAACAAAAGATTACGGATAACGTTGTTGAACTGATGGTAAAAAAAATCAAAAGACTACCAGATGAAAGTCAAAATATATTAAAGTTAGCCGCTTGTATTGGGAATCAGTTTGAGTTAAATACTTTGGCAGTTGTGTTGGAAAAATCTCTCAAGGTGACAGCGATAAGTTTAAACTCGACAATAGAAACAGGTTTAATTTTACCTTTAAGTATTGAGTATGGTAATGCACCTATATCTGCTTTTGCTTATGCCCTTTATGGCTTGATTCTATGTGGTAGTATTGTCAATGTGGAATTAGGTTATCAGTTTGAAAAACTAGCATTAAATTTGTTAGAGAAATTTAACGCCAAACAATTAGAAGCAAAAGTTTTTAATATTGTTGGCATTCATATTCGCCACTGGAAACAGCACTTAAAAATAACTATAAAACTTTTGCAGGATGGCTATCAAAGTGGGCTAGAAAATGGTGATATAGAATTTGCTAGCTATTGTGCAGGTACTTACTGTTACCATTTATATTTTCTCGGTAAAGAATTGACACCTTTGGCTGCAGAAATTAAAACTTATAGTCAAGCGATCGCTCAACTTAAACAGATAATTCCATTTAACTATACAGAAATATTTCGTCAGTCTATTTTAAATTTAATTAACTTCTCATCACAACCATGTACTTTTCTAGGGGAAGCATATAACGAAGTAGAAATGTTGCCTCGCCTAGAACAAGCAAATCATCAAAATATACTGTTTGTTTTCTATATTAATAAATTAATCTTGTGCTGTTTATTTGGAAACTATAAGCAAGGTCTTGAATATGCTATTAAAACAGAACAATACTTAGACCAAAACTCTGGTTTACTCCTGGTAGCTTTATTACCATTTTATGATTCTTTAGTCAGACTAGCTTTATATCAAGAATTAACACCAATAGAACAAAATCAAATTCTCGACAAAGTGGCAGCCAACCAGAGAAAGATGAAGTATTGGGCTACCCATGCTCCCATGAATTATTTACATAAATATTATCTGGTACAAGCCGAGAAATATAGAATCCTGAACGCTGAACTAAAAGCAATGGAATATTATGACCTTGCTATTTCTCATGCTAAAGAAAATGAATACATTCAAGAACAAGCTTTAAGCTATGAACTAGCAGCCAAATTTTATTCATCTCAAAGCAAAAACTTAATTGCCAAAACCTACATTTTGGAAGCTCGTTATTGCTATTTAAAATGGGGAGCCAATGCCAAAGTTAAGCATATAGATGATAGCTATCCTCAATTATTAACTACTAACCAATCCCCACTGATAGATAATAAAGCTTTAATTTCCCAGACTCAAAGTAGTTTTGGTCAGGAGCTAGACCTAGCTACAGTAATGAAAGCTTACCAAGCAATTTCTAGCGATATAGTCTTGGATAAGCTACTCTCAAAATTAATGAAAATTTTGATTGAAAATGCAGGCGCTCAAGTAGGATACCTAATATTAGAAACCAGAGCAAATTTATTGATAGAAGCTGAAGGTGCAGTAGACTCCGAACAAATAAAAGTCTTACAATCTATACCCATTGAATCACCAGAACTAGCCAATAAAGTCTCCACTAATATTATTAACTATGTAGCCAGAACGAAAGAAAGTATAGTTTTGCATGATGCTGCTAATGAAGGAATATTTATTAATGACCCTCATATTATCAAGAATCAGCCTAAATCAATTCTTTGTACTCCTTTAATTAACCAAAGTAGACTCAGTGGCATTGTCTATTTAGAAAATAATCTCTCAACCTGGGCATTTAAAAAAGAGAGATTAGAAATGTTAAATATGTTGTCTACTCAAGCAGCAATTTCTATAGAAAATGCTCGTTTTTATCAGAAAGTTGCCGAACTAAATCAAGCTTATGAAAGGTTTGTGCCTCGTCAATTTCTACAATTATTAAATAAAGATAGTATCGTAGATGTTCAACTAGGAGATAACGTAGAACAAGAAATGTCTGTATTATTTTCTGATATTCGTTCTTTCACAACTTTATCAGAAAGTATGACACCCGCCCAAAATTTCCAATTTATTAATGCTTATTTATCTAAAATGGAATCTGTAATTATTGATAATCACGGTTTTATTGATAAATATATTGGGGATGCAATAATGGCATTATTTAGTGGCAGTGCTGATGATGCTTTAAAAGCAGGAATTGCCATGTTACACCGACTTTCTGAATATAATAATACTCGTAATAGATTAGACCGCCCACCAATGCAAATTGGTATTGGTATTAACACAGGTAAATTAATGTTAGGTACAATTGGTGGATATTCTCGTATGGATACTACTGTTATTAGTGATGCAGTTAATTTAGCTTCGCGAGTCGAAACTCTCACAAAAAATTATGGCGTTGCTCTATTAATAACCCACCATACTTTTTTGCGTTTATATAATCCTAATCAATACGCTATTCGGGTTATAGATCGTGTGCAAGTAAAAGGTAAATCTGAGTGGGTAACAGTCTTTGAAGTATTTGATGCTGACCCCCTCGAAATTCGTGAAGGAAAAATAGCAACCAGGAAGATTTTTGAAGAAGGTTGGATAGAATATCATCAAAAAAATTTTACTAGAGCAATCTCACTATTTCAAGATTGTCTATGTCAAAATTCTGGAGATAAAGTTGCTCAAATTTATTTTGAACGTTGTCAGGAAGAAATTAGAAAAAATTAGTTATTATATCAAATCCGTTTGATTGGACATAAAAAAATTCTCCTATCGTCATAATTACTAAATCTTTGTAATCCTCTTTAATCCTGACTCCTGACTCCTGACTCCTGACTCCTGACTCCTGACTCCTCAAGAGTTAACCAATCTATAACTATTTAACCGGATTTGATATTATCCCAATTTGATAAATATTTGCTACAAATAAATTTCTAGGTTTAGGTGGTAGGTGGTAGGTCTTAGGTATTAATAGAAGGTCGTTATATCATGTCCGTTGATATCGTTTGTGTAAAGCTAATGTTGGATATCTAGAGGAAATTTAAGGTTTTTTTCACAGCGAGTAAGCTTTCCTCACTATTGCCTGTTTTATGTT
>JAAUYJ010013723.1_pt1 | contig 27896 bp, 12 predicted proteins | sample 7278031 | NCBI WGS metagenome assembly JAAUYJ01 (sample SAMN14350222, study PRJNA611818) | marine sediment metagenome | isolation source: surface marine sediment (1.8m) | place: French Polynesia: Moorea | collected 2018-08 | reverse complement strand
CTATGTTCACCTTTTTTCGATTTCAAGTTGTAGATAGAAAAGCTTAGAATATGCGTTAGGAGTATTTCTTTCAAAAGTTAGTGTCGCCAAAAATTCAATGTCACAAAAATATACACTGTACTTTATATATATAATATACATCGATATTTTGCTTCGATCATGTGGCAGCGCTTCTGCTGCTAATTGCAGAGAGAAGGGAGAAAGAGAGATTTCGAGACCGGTTCCAGGATTCCGCCTACGAGGACACCTGGCGGGGGAAACTGAGCTATGATATGGGGCTCACTACATAGGGGACAGAAGTTATTCCCAAAATTTTTCTATTATGCAAGATACATACCAACATGGTAAATAAAGTTTCTTGATCACAAAAATATGCATCTTTTAAGCAGCTTTAAAAAATATTTTTTACATATGTCACATATTTTTGGCTGAAAAGACGTAGAATTTACCGTAGAATATACTTTATATAACATCTATACATCAAAAATTGAAAACAAAAGACTTTTGTGAATAACTTCTGTCCCCTGTGTAGTGAGCCCCATATCATAGCAGAGTTTCCCCCGCCAGGTGTGTGACGGATCCTTGTAGGCGGACATCAGCTGATACTGCTTGGGACATCTCCTTCTCCCTTATTTCTGCTAATTGAAAAAAAGGAACTTCGATTTCGGAATTCGTGAATTCGTTCGAAGAAAAGAATAAGAAAGTGCAAAAAAAAAAACCACGAACACGAACTGGGCACAGGGTGGCCAGATGGGCGGTCCCACCGCCCAAAATTTCATTTGGGGCTCTCTCAGGTTTTGGTGGGCGGTGAAATTTTGTTGCCCCACCGCCCACAAAATTTGGCGGTTTGGGGCTTTTTCAGAAAATTTTGAGTTTTTATGAAGTAAAAATGTCAAAAATTTAACAAAAATATAAAATATTAGTGAAAAAATTTGTTGTCAAAATTTTTCAAAAAGTAAACCTTTTCTGAAACGCCCAAAAATGCAATAAATTTTTTGACCTTTTTGGTTGGGCGGAATTTGGCGGTGAAAATTGTGCAACTGGGCGGAATTTGACTTTTTAGATCTGGCCACCCTGGAATTGGCCCGTCCCGTTTTTGGCAGTGCAAGAAAGCAAGAAAGCCAGGGGCCAACCGGCCCAACCTCCAGTCCCCCACCCGGTCAAGGCCACGTTCTCAGACCATTCATTGCCTCTGCTCTGACCTTCTCCGGGCGTCCTGCGCACTCGAGGGAGACCTCGATTCGACCTTTGAGACAAAAAAGCCTTTAAGCTTTGTGTGAGTTTGTAGTAGAGGTTTTGCCTCGTGACATTACTCTCTTGCTCTCTCTCTGTAGCCTTTTCAGCTGAGAAGTGAGAAGACGCCGCCATGGCCCCCGTCGAGCCCGGGGACGAAACCGGCGCCCAGGCACCCAGGGAAGACCCCGAAGACGCTCCCCAGGAGTCTGGGAATGGAGAGGAGACTGAAGAACCTACTCATGGAACTTCTGGCCAGCAGGAGCCCAATGACCCTGCTGTGGGCGACGATGGAGACGCTACTGCAGCTGAGGAGGAGCCGGTAGACGTGGAAATGAAGGAGGAAGATGAGCCCAAGGCCTCTCCCGGGAGCCCCATGGCCGTCCAGTCCAGACCTTCGTCCTCCCCTCTCCCCGCCCAGGCCGTGATGGGGGGGATCCCGGACTCTTTCAAGAGCGAGCTGTACTACCTGGTGGCCAGATTCCTGGAGGGCGACCCTCGCACGGCCGCCGCCGCTGCCGCTCTCAAGTCGAACCTGGATTCCGGGAGCCTCCTGACACCTCGCTACGACTGGACCGGGCGCGCGCATCAAAAAACATTCTCCGAGGTGGACCGGGAGGCATCGGCTTCCCGCGTCGGCGGAGAAGGGCTGCTCCCGCACGACCACCTTCTCAGGCTGTGCTTCAGGCTGTCCGGGCTGGGCGTGGGGGACCGGGAGGCCGCCACCAGGACCCTGATGGGGCGACACCCTGCCCTGGACCCGCCCGGAAGAAGAGCCTCCTCCTCCCTCTCCGCCGGCTCGACCACACACGGCCTCCTGGCCCTCAGGGACCGAGAGTTCGGCACCCGCGCCGCCCTCTCCCCAGCCGTCACCAACCGCTCCCTGTCTGTGCGCCTCTCCCGCCGGATGCGCCGCCTCCGCCGCACCCTGGGCCACCTTTCCGCCGTCTACTGCCTCCTCTTCGACCGTACCGGCCGCTTTGTCGTCACCGGCGCAGACGACCTCCTCGTCAAGTGCTGGAGGGTGAGGGACGGAAGGCTCATACACACCTTCCGCGGGGCCTCCTCGGAGATCAGCGACCTGGCAGTATCGCACGACAACCGACTTCTGGCGGCTGGAAGCTGCGACAAGATCATCCGGGTGTGGTGCCTTCGCACGGCCGCTCCCGTCGCCGTCCTCACCAAGCACACGGGCATGATCACGGCAATCAACTTCTGCCCGTTTGCCCCGGAGGATTCCACCCACTTTTTAGCCTCCACATCCGGCGACGGAACGGTCTCCTTCTGGCGGTACCGCTATAACGAGCACGACACAGCGGTCTTCGACGACGCTCCAACCAGGTACCACGAGAAGATCCGCCCTGGACAGGCCACCATGCTCTGCGCTTCCTTCTCTCCTGGCGGCACCTTCTTCTGCGTGGGCTCGGCCGACCACAATGTTAGGGTCTACCAGATGAACTGTCCCGAAGGGCCACAGAGGATCCTGGAGGAGGAGGCCCACGAGGACAGGGTGGACTCCATCCAGTGGTGTAACAGGCCCGACCAGCTCAGGTTCGTCTCCGGCAGCAAGGACGGCACGGCCCGCATTTGGTCCTTCCGCGCTAAACGGTGGCACACCGTAATCCTCAACATGAAGACCGGGGACAACTCTCGTCTCTCTCCATCCCCCTCTGCTTCTGCGGCAAGGGCAGGAACATCGGTCTCTACCTCATCCTCCCGTTCCAACAACGCTCAAGGGGCACACCAGGGCCAGCAGGAGAGCAACGCCGCCGTAGGAAATGGAGAGAACGAGTTCCGAGTTACTATGGTGGCCTGGACCATCGACGACAACCTGGTGGTAACGGCAGTCTCGGATAAGACCCTGAAGCTTTGGGACACAGCCGCCGGGCGGCTGCTCAAGTCCCTGCAGGGCCACGAGGAGGAGATCTTCGTGCTTGAGCCCCACCCGACGGCATGGAATCTCCTTCTCTCCTCTGCCCACGACGGCCAGATCATGGTGTGGGACCTGGCCAGCGGGGAGTACCTCTTCAAGCACAAGAACCTGGTAGAGGAGAACGGTCAGGAGCGCGGACACGCTGCCGTCTATGACGCCAAGTGGTCTCCGGACGGACTCTCGGTGGCGGCCAGCGACAGCCACGGGCAGATCCTGTTCGTAGGCCACGGCTCCTCCGAACCCTACGACCGACTGCCGGTGGAGCTTTTCTTCCACACTGACTACCGTCCACTGCTAAGGGACTCCTTCCACAACGTGGTGGACGAGCAGACGCAGGTGCCCCCTCATCTGCTGCCGCCGCCATTCCTGGTGGACTCTGAGGGGAGCCCATACCCGGGGTACATCCAGACCTTTGTCCCGGGGAGGGAGAAGATGAGTGAGAGAGAGGCGTTGCTTCCTGGTGAGGCTGCAGCTCTCGGACAGGCCAGGGACAACAGGATTCTCCTTGACCAGCCGATTCAGCAGCAGCAAAACGCTCAGCAACAGCCCATTGGAGAACAACCTCTTGGCGGACAGCCTCTTGGAGGACAGCCTCTGGGTCAGGCAGGTCCTAGTGGCGCCGGGCGACCACTGTTCGGCCCGGCTAATATGCCCGGACTAGGTGCCGTCCGCCAACCGGATGATCGCCTGGGACAGTCTTCATCTTCGTCCTCTCGTCAGGGTAGCAGGGCCAACAGTCAGGACGGAGAGAGGCCCCAGCATGATCCACAGGAGGGGTCCAGTCGCGGGAACAGCTCGGCTGCTGCTGCTGCTCCCGCGGTGCAACGGCGCATCCTACTGGACAAGGACTGCGAATGCAAGGACACCAAGGAGCACCTGAGCCTTAAGAAAATCTACTCGGTCATCGAGTCCGCCGCGCACATCACCGAGTCCAACAAGGTCCAGTTCGACCACGATTACGCCCGGTCCTTCAGCAACTCTGCCTCCAAGTCCAAGAAGAAGCAGAACCAGGGAGGCAGGAGGGGAGGAGGAAACGGCGGTGCTGGAAGTAGAGGCGGAGCGGCCAGGAGACTCAACAACGAGGAAGAGGAGGAGGAAGAAGAGAACGAGGAGGAAAACGCACAGGACGACGAGGATCCGAACGACACCTCTCTGGACGAGAGTGATCTTTCCTCCATGGAGTCCACCACTGAGGAGGAGGAGACTGACCATTCCGACTGGGGCTCGGACGACGAGGCCGAGGCAAAGTCGGAAAAGTCCAGCCCCGCCACGGTCACCGAAAGAAGGAGGGCCCAGCAGCAGCAGAGGGAGAAGAACGACGCCAAAAAGAAGCGGAAGAGGGACGCGGCGCAGAGATGCCGAGAGAACATGCTGAGGAACCCGGGAGACATCACCGAAGACTACATCCCCTCTCCCTGGCTGTCAGAGTCCTTCCCCAAAAAGACCCCCTATTTCCCGCAGGTTGGAGACGTGCTCATGTACTTCAAGCAAGGCCATGAGAAGTACCTGGATCTGGTCAAGGCGCGAAAGAGCTACGAGATCAACCTGCGAGAGCAGTCAGAGTGGAAGAGGAAGAAGAGCATAGGCGACTTCTGTCTAGTCAAGGTGGCCAACATCCGATTCGAAATCCGGCCCCCTCGCCTCTGCGTGCTCAAGCTGGCCCTGCTCAGCCAGAACCTTCGCCCCACCGGCGACTCCTTCAGCATCAAGTATCACGACATGAACGACGTCGTCGACTTCCTCATCCTGAACGACACCTACCGCGCCGCCGTCCGCCGCAACTGGAAGAACGGCGACCGTATCCGCTGCCAGATCGACGACTGTTGGTGGAAGGGAACCGTCAAGAAGGTTGAGCACCACGACGCGGCAAAGCGATCGCCCTTCCTCTCGGTCTACGTGCACTGGGACAACGGCGAGAAGGAGTACCTCAGCCCGTGGGACATGGAGCAGCTGACGGAGGACTCGGCAGAGGTCCCGGACGGAACCCCGGTCACGCCGGAGCAGCTCAAGCAGAGCCTGTACCAGCCCACGGAGGAGGAGTGGAACAGCATGGGGCTGGAGACGGAGTGTAGGAGGATCTCGGAGGCGCTGGAGACAATCATGTCTCTGGCCATCGCCGAGCCCTTCAACTACCCGGTGGACCTGACGGCCTATCCGGAGTACATGTTGGACGTGGAGTACCCCATGGACCTCACCCTGGTCAAGGCCAGGGTGGATAACCACTTCTATCGCCGCATCGACGCCCTCGTCCACGATGTTCGGAGCATCCACGCCAACGCTGCCAAGTTCAACCGTCCCCGGAGTGACATCGTCAAGAACTCCAAGATAATCGCCAACCTGACGGTCGAGGTTGTCCGGGATCCGTCCAAGACCAAGGACGATGTCAGCTCCATATACCACAGGCTGCAGTCAAACTTCCAGTGGTCGGACGACGACGAGGACGAGCAGCAGGGACAAAAACAGGCCGACAAGCCCGAAGCAGATAGCGACGACGACGACGAGGATCAAGAGGAGGAGGAGGAGGAGGAGAGCGGCGACGAGACGACACCAACCTCGTCGAGATCTCGCCGCCGCCGATCGAAATCCCAGTCCGTCTCTCCCCCGCACCTAAATCCAAAGAAGTGGAAGCACGACTGCAACGTGTTGCTCAATGACATGGTTGTAAACCCACTCTCAGGTTCGTGGCATTAATCTATACTATTAAATGTGAATGTCTGTTTGTTGGTTTGTTTGTTCTTTATGGGCGGCCACACCGTTTGACCCTGGGGACCCCAATTTGGCATAAGGCCCTCTTTGGACATGAAGCAGGTCAAGACGCCGATAGTAACGTGATGAAGTTGGACAACGTCACTTCAAAAATATGCACATAATGAGCGAAAAAACAGACAGAGCAGATGCCCCATAGTCCCACCAAAAATCGTCATGCAATTTTTTTAAAAGAAAAGAAAAACATTGGGGACGCTGTTGCTGCCACACCTGTTCAGGGAGGGCGCGCACATGGGAGAAAAGAAATATGTAAGACAGGGGAAAAAACCTGAAAAAAGCTTATTTTACTCCACTCACAGTGTCTTTCATACGGTGACAGCAAGATAATCAAGACCGGCAACAGCAGCAACAGCTACAACAGCAGCAACTTTGGGTGGGCAGGTTTGGCTGAGCCACCCGTTAGCTGGGCAAAACGGGCCCTTTGGAGTCCCCCCCCTTATGGCCCAAAAAGGCCCTTTGGCCATTTTGGGGTGAAGGAGGCCTCCTAGGGCCAAAAGTCATAAAAGTGACTCCCCAAATTACCCTCCAAAACCTCAGACCTCAGAAGTGACTTTGAAGGTCACTGGAGGTCAAAATCGAGGTCGCGACTTTACAGAGTTGAGTTGGGGCCAAATGCCGAGAGGAGTGAGGCCAGTAGTGTGGCAGGGTACCTTTAGAGGGGAGGAAATATAATTTTAAGCCCGGACAAGGCTGGGTAACTTTGTCTAAAATATAACGGGTGGAATTTTATAATCGATCCACTTTTGTTGTTGCTGTTGTTGTTGTTGCTGCTGCTGCTATTGCTGCTACTGTTGTCGCTGCTGCTATTGCTGCTACTGTTGTTGCTGCTACTGTTGCTGGTCTTGCTGGTCTTACTGCCACCGAACAAAAAAGTGGGGTTGTGGCCAAAAATAACTTTTCCCCCTCACTTTTTCCTGTTTTTTCCCTCTGCCGCCCTTGCTGAACAGATTCAGGGCGGGCGTGAACATGGGAGGGGGGAAAGGAGGAAAATATTTTTTTTCACAATTTCACACCTTTTTTAAGATTTAAGATTTTGCTGGGCGTTTTTTGGTGAGACCATGAGGCATCTGCTCTGTCTGTGATGTTGCCCATTATGGCCCGATGGCCATATTTTTCAATTGATGTGGTCCAACTCTCAAGTCAGCTACTTCGGGAGCTTTAGATTGAAGTGATAGGGCCCCATCAGCCCAAAAATTTGCGTGAATGTGCCAAAAAGTGTGCAAAATATTTCGTTATGCATAATATTAAAAAACCTTTTTTTTCTGTGTTTTTTTCCCACCCGAGGCTAGGGTTGATCGATTATAAAATGCCACCCGTTACTATTAAATGTGACTGTCTGTTTGTTAGTTTGTTGGTTTGTTCTTTATAGACGGCCTAACCGTTGGACCCAGGGGGCCCAATTTTGGCATGGGGGCAGCCTTGGACCTGGAGCAGGTCAAGACAATAGTGGCTGGGTCCAACAGGCCCTCTGGAGGGGGCCCGCGGTATGGTCCAAAAGGGCCCATTGGCTGTTTTGGGGTGGAGGAAGCCTCCTAGAGCAAAAACTCATAGAGGAAAAAAATCGTACCCAAATATGTCATTTTTATTTTGCCCAAAAACCGCCAAAAATGTTGTTTCTATATTGCCTAAAAGTGTCATCAATATGTTGCTTTACGGTATACTTTTTAAAGAGTGTTTGGTAGATTTGGAAGCATTTTTTGACATTTTATTGCTCTCTAGTATGGAAACAGTTGCAGGCATGCAACACTTTTTTTGAACTTCTCCTCCACGAAGCTGAGCTGTGGTCATCCAAGATATATTAGGCACATGTGTGTGCAGGAGGGGAGTAGGAGTGGGTTAAGCCACCACCTGTCCTGTGGCCTTTTTCATGTGTAGTAAAGTAAGATCTTTTTTAGATCCTCACACCCTTTTCCCAACTGTGCTTGAAGGAGCTGAAGAAGTGCTTAACATCTACACTTGTCACAGGGCAGAACTAAAGCTTGACCACCTCTTCCACATGTCATTAAAGTTAAGTTTGATAATCCAGACTGTACTTTGGCCCCCTTATTGAAACTACTGTTCTTTCTTGAGACCTGCCCCTTGAGTGTTGGCCGGAAAGCTATTAATTAAGATGGCCAGGGACTCCAAGATGGGGACACAGGTAGGACAAGACTAGACTCCTCTAAGCATGCCCACAGGGGAAGAAACTCTTCTTTCAGTAGATGCACAGGAGGAAGGTGCTGGCACTTGACGGGGCATTGAGTTGATCCAACCATTTAACCATTTGGCCCTCTTCGCATAATGAGACAGAGTGAAAAAGTTGGTGGTAAAAAATTATTTTTGTTTTTCTACATATTGTTTTGACTTTGAGAGCTTTGGGCCCATGGAACAACGAAAACATAGGGCCAAAGGTTCTAGATGAAAAGTGCTAAAAAAATGGCCTCAAGACCCCAAAAATATGTAAAAATTATCTTTAATGTGAAAAAATATTATTTGTTGCTCGTACTCATAACATTGATCAACCCCCCCCCCCCCTAAGTACCCCCTAAACCCCTAAGTGGTGACCTCAGAAGTGACCTCGGAGGTTGCTGGAGGTCAAAATCGAGGTTGGGACTTTAGAGCGTGGATTTTGTACTGGAAGCCCGACGAGAGTAGAGGGAGGGGGCTTGCTTTGGGAGGATGTTATTCATGATCTAAAGTCCGGGCAAGCCCGGGTAACTCTCTCTACGGTAGTTTACCTTCCTTTGGATTTCTCAAAGTTTAGTCACAGTCATAGCTCATAGGACAGTCTTCGATTATATCATACTGATTTTGTTTTCCGCTTTCCTCTCAATTGCAGTTCCCTTCCGTCAGCCTGTGAACGAGGTTGAGTACCCCGACTACCACCGCTGCATCACCACGCCCATGGACATCTCCACCGTCAAGGAGTCCCTCCACATCGGCGACTACTCCTCTCCGCTAGAGTTCCACAAGGACGTCCTCCTCATCTTCAAGAACTCTCGGGAGTACAACACGGACAAGAAGGCCAAGATCTGGTCCATGACCAACAAGCTGGAGGACTGGTTCGAGGACCGCTTCCGGGACGTGGTGCACGAGTGGAGGAAGACCAACAGGGCCCTCTCCAGGGCAAAGAACAAGGACAAGTATAGTCCAAGGAAGAAGGACTTTAAGGGAAAAGGGAAAGGGAAGGGAAAGGGGCAGTCGAACAAGATCAAGAAGTTCAGCCGGGCGAGGACCTTCTCCGAGGAAGAGGACGATGACGAAGAGGAGGAGGATGAGACCCCCACCAGGCGGCGCGCTTCGAGCTCCAGTCCCTCTAAGGCCAGGCCGGCCCGATCGGCCAAGGCCAAGTTGCGTGACTCCTCCGACGATGACGACGACGAGGACTACACGGAGAAGATGCCGACGCCCAGCACGGCCAGGAGCAAGGCCCTGCAGTACCAGCATCGACTGGAGGAGGAAGACGAGGAGGACCCCGGTCCCTCCACCAGCGCAAGCAGGAGTCGGGGCTCGAGGTTCAACGCCCCTCGGCCAAACATGTTCCAGTCCGCCCAAGCGCAGGCCAACAACGCCAACGCCGCCGGGAGGAGGATCTCTTCCAGGATCCCCAAACCGCCGATCCGGTACAGGGACAACCTGGAAGAGGAAGAGGAGGAGGAGGAAGAGCGCCTGCCCGTTTCCAGACGGGCGCAGAGGAGCAACCGCCAGGCGGCAGCATCTTCATCACCAAGAAACCTCCGTCGCGTCAACTACCACAGCGAGGAAGAGGATGACGACGAGGACGAATGGCCTATCGGGAGAGGAGGTAAAAGAGCTGCTGCGACCCCGGCAGCCTCCGCTTCGTCATCGGCCCTTTCCAACAGTCGGCCCAGGCGACAGAGGAAACCGCTACGGAGAGAATTCTATGCATACTCTGACGACGAGGACGAAGTCGACACCCGTCCGCTCTCCGCCCAGAGGTCTCCAAGGAAGCGGAGGGAGCCAGAGGTGCCGGAGACGACGCCCCGAAGGGTGAATGCCCCAGGCTCAAGCCAGGTAATGGCTGAAGGAGGAAGAACGAGAATGGCCAGCTCTTCCACGGACGAGGACGACGTCCCCCTCGCCAGGAAGATGAGCGTCAAGCCCAAGGGAGCATCCAACGCAACTCCTGAGAAGAAGGCGACGCCCTCGTTCTCCAGTGCTACTGCGGTCCCCGCCGATGGAGAGGCTGTGACGACGAACGGGACCGCCGCCGCCGTCCCTTCGGAAGGGAGGACGCTGAGGGGAACGCCGAGGAAGAGGAAGGCGGAGGAGAGCGACTATGAAGAGGAGGAGGAGGAGGATGGCAGCGACGAGGAATGGGACGAGTCAGAAGACGACAAGCCGCTGAGCAGGAGGAAGGCTTCTGCCAAAGGCAACAGGCCTTCACCAAGGAAGTCTCAGAGGCGTCCTGTCCCGAGCAAGAAGAAGAAGAGGTCGGAGGAGAGCGAAAGCGATTTCGAAGAGGACGAATCTGAAGAGGAGGAGGACGAAGAAGAGGAGTCCGAGAGCGAGGAGGAGGAGGAGGAAGATAGTCTAAGCGAAGACGATGAACCCATTGCCCGGTCTAGAAAGGGCAAGCGACCCCCTCAGCATAAGGCGGCCATGCAGCCAAAGGCCAATGCTTCCAAGCGGGCGGCGCAGGCCATTGACTCTGAGAGCGAGAGGACCTCCGCGCGAAGACCATCCAGGCTCACCAACAGAAACAAGCCTTCCTCCTCCTCTTCTACTCCGTCGGGGGCAGCGGCTTCCATCTCGCCGCCCTCGGGAGGGTCAGGTGGCGGCGGAGGGAGGGAGATGCGTCGTGCAGCGCAGAAGCGGTCCTACTTCGAAGGGGACGAAGAGGACGAGGCGGACGAGGCGGAAGACTCCGCCAGGGAGAACAGGAGGCCCAGGCGCGCAGCGGCAGCGGCTAAGAAGTCCCGCCTCGCCGAGTCAGACGAGGAGGAGGAAGATGAGGAAGAAGACGATGGAGATGTGGCCAGGGGAGCCAGGGGAAGGAAGGGGAGGCCGAATCCGAGAATTATCTGATGAAGCAGGACCACCGATATACAAGAAGATCATCCATATGCAGTATTTTAGTCCCACGCGAAAGAGAGTGAACCTTTGTTTGCCACCGTCCTTCCTCCTTTTTCTCAATCCCACCTCAACCATTATTGCCCCCGTGATTTTTCATCGCCCTTCATGCAGAAGTGAGAAATTTTTAAAAGCAGCATCAACTTCCCCCCCCCCACTTATTAAAGCAAGAACGTTTCGAAAAAAAGGCTCGCAGCACGATTCATACATGCAAAGAGATGTGTATGCTACGCACGCGGTATAAACATAGAATCGACGATCGACTGTCAATTTGAAATCGAACAAGAGGGATTCCTTTTCCCCGCCGCCGCGACCGTACTTACTACAAGATGTCATAATATACCAAAAGAAAGAGTGAAAGATCTTGTCTTCGATTTCAATTGTTTTATTTCTAGTATATCCTCGATCGATATGCGCTCATGTATTACTTACTCAAGCCTTAGTAGGTACATGTTTTTCAGAATGGTTACTTAGTTGGGGGCGAGGGAATAAAGGGGGATCATAGCCGATATTTATAACCTTTGGTACATTCTTGGGTTTTGGGTGGCAGGAAGCGTTTCCTTCCTTCTTCGATGATACTGTGGTGAATGTCGTCGTCGATGCTTTTAGGTAACTGGTGAATGCAGTTGCTGCGGATGCATTTCTAGAAAAAAATGCCTCATTTTTTAATCGAAACTTTTGGGTTCTAATGCCGTCTTCTTTCGTCTTTGCTGGAGATTCTTCAATGGTCGCTTGCTGCGGATCAGTCCCTGAGGGAGGTGCGAAGGGACTTTAGCGTGCTCGCCGGCGGTTGCATGGGGTGGTGGGAGGGCGAGGAGCGGTTGTAGGTGCCTCCGCTGGCCCGGCCGAGGGAGCTGCTGAGGTGCGGGTGCTGCTCGGACAAGCCGGCGAGGTGCCTCTGGTACAGGCTCGAGGGAGGGGGCATGATGGAGGAGGAGCGGTCGCTGGACGACGATGATGAAGAGGCCGACGAAGAGGAGGATGACTCTTCCTCCTTGACCGGGCTCCTCCTACTGGCGTATATGCACAGGACGCAGACGACCAGGATGCAGAACTGGAGAAAGACAAAGGAGGCCGCGGTGACGATGACCACGGTCCAGCTGGCGCAAAAGACGTCGTCGAGGTCGTAGTCGCCCTCAACAAACACTGGAATGAGGAAGAAAACTCTTATTGCAAATTCTGAGCCACACCTCCATCTAATCCATACGTGCATGGAAAAACTCAAAGCCACTCTGATGTCCAATAAGAAAAAATATTATAATACCGTGACGTGCTAATAGTCCATGTCGTTGGCGGAGGCTTGCGTTGGATTAGCGTGGAGGGTAAAATTGCTCCCTCCACGGTTGAAGCAAATTTAATTTTAAATTCTTCAAGAACATTCTCATTTTTTCTTACCTCCTGGCCCTGCGCTGGCCACCCTGAGCCCTGAGCTGCTGTCCTGCTGCGACACCTCGTCTATCTTAGTGCCTGACTCCACCCTGATCTGCTTCCTGAGCGGGGTGGCGAAGTAGATCACCTCCTGGCCCAGGTTAGGGTCGAAGATGAACTGGGTGCCCTCCTCATCTTGTCCGTCGACGGATCCGTCACCGCCAGTCTGTGTGAGGGCGCTGCGCCTCCTCCTCCTCTTGCCGTAGGACAATACGCCGTCGCCGCAATCGACCTGGAAAAAACCGCAATATTCATTTGTGGAGATAGAAATATTTTCCCTTCATCCGCTTACCGGGTTGCATGCCTCCTGGCAGAACTGCACGTTGACCTGGAAGTTGACGACGGTGGTGTCGCTAAACTTGAAGGCCTCGAAGCGGCCGAGGAGGGCGCCTGTCTCGGGGTCCTTGGTCAGGCCTGGAATGGGAGGGAAGGTATGCTGAAATGCAGTTTCTTTTGATTCTGTCGTTGTTGCTGCTATTGCTACTGTAACAGCTGTTGTTGTTTTTACTGCTACTGCTGCAGTTAGTAGTATTAATACTGTTCTTCGTTTTTTTCTGCTGCTGCTATTGATGTTGCCACTTCAGCAGATGCTGCTGCTGTTACTTCTGATGCTTCTATAAGGATATTGCTATTGCAGTTGATGCTGCTGTTGTAGGGTAGTACCAGTTGTTGTTGCTGTTAATGTTGCAGCTGCTATTGCAGCTTCTATTTGTTGTTGCTACTGCAGCAGTTTGGCAAAAAAAAAATTCGCACCCGGGAAGACAGGATCTGTAGGACATCCCCTGTCGTCCAGCAGCTGAATCTCTTCGTCGTCGATTCCGCTCTGCGCCACAAGGTTCCTCGCGAATATGTCGAATATGCTCTCCCCGTCCAGCTCAATGCGGAGGAAGAGCGGCTCGCCCAGCTTGGTGCCCTGGATGTCCCCTCCCTGCTCGTCAACGATTCGGAGGAGGACCCTCGGTTGGGGCGCCGTGCCGTTCACCACGGAGGTGGGGATGCCCGGGAGGAGGTCCCCGTCGCGCGGGTCGGCCCCCGGTCCGGTGCCGTCTCCGCTGCCGTCGCCGGGGCTGGGCTCAACCGTCCTGTAGTCGGGAGAGAGGCTGGTTGGTTGGGACAGGGCACAGGAGGGGTAGAGAGGAGGGGGGGGGACGATTTTTGTGGATGCAAGGGATTGGGGAAGGTTGGATTTTGATGAAAAGAGTTTTAAAACTTAGCAATGGTTCAGCAAATTTTCAGTTATTAAAAAAGTGTTCTCACTCTGAGAGTATGTCGTAGCTGTTAGTGACGACCTTGTCCCCTGCCACCTCGAAGAAACAGAACAGCTTGATTGCCCTGTCTCCCTTCTGTTGTATGACAGGGTGGTGCTGGATGACGATGGTGTTGGAGAAGACTCCCTTCTCCTCCAACCTTACTCCGCACTCCCTCTCCGCCCCGTCGCCCTCCTCTTCGTAAGGGAAGGAGAGCGAGGTGCGGGTGTCGCCGCCGCCGCGCACGAAGCACCCGCGGGGATTAGATAAAGCGAAGATCTGGGAACAAGTCATTTGGAACAAAACACTTCGTTTTCTTCAAAGGCTCACTTACCTTTCCCGAGAATTGGTCCTCGGTGTTCAGCGTCACCGTCATTGAGGTGTCTGTGCACTCAAGGCTCACTGCGGGACAGAAGAAATCAAAAGGATTTTAACTCAAGTTGTCGGAACTTCCTTATATGAGTACATGCTTTTTCCATTACATACAGTACAGTATTCCTCCACCTGCCGTGCTGAGTCCAGACAGAGGAAATGTATTCTGTTTGCAGTCTGTGTTGAAGTACGATTTTGTCTCTGTTATTTCGTGCGGAGGGTTAATTCGTCTGTTAGCGGAAGTCACAGCATATATAGTCGAAAGAAAGCGGACCACCACTACTCGCCTAATGCAGCCTTATCGAAAAGGAAGGTGGCTATTTATTGTAGCAAAGAAAAGGGAAATCGAATAATTTTCTCGAACCTTTCTCGTCGACAAAGTTGTCGAGGTCGAAGTACTGCCGGGGACTCCTCGCCAACTGCCTCAGAGGCTGGGAAGGAGTAGCATTGGCATCCTGCTTAGAGTGGTCATCTTCTTCTTTGTCTGCAGTTGAGTGGTGGGTGCAGGGTGAATTGGATTCATTGGTGATGGGGGTGAGTAATAGATTTAGAGAGGACACTTACGGACGGGACATTGATACATGTACAGTACACAACTTTTAAAGGAAACAAAAGATTCTGTCGTGCTATTGTGCTGTACAGTATGTAGTATCACTCACGGTCTACGCATGGGGCCCTCTGGAAGTACCTGGCGCCCTCCTCCTCCCTTAGCGCCCCTGGCCCCGCCGATATGTTGTCGTCTCCGCTCAGTCGGCAGGAGCGGGAGGAAGGGAAGAAGGTGAAGGAACGGCAATTGAAGGCCGACAGGGCCTCGCAACGGCGACGGCACTGAAAGTAAAAAATATTCGAATGCCTTATTTCCCGCATTTATATGGCGGAATAGAATATTTATTAAAATTTGACTTTGGACCGGAAGTGGTGGTTTGGGAAATTGAAGGGAGAGAGCCGTCCGTCACGGGAGAAAGGAGTGGGGTCATGGGAAACGGAGGGAGAACTCCAAATTGGCACCAGAACTCATTTTATCGCGAGTTGCTTCTCCGAATCTGTCTCCTATTTCGTGGCTTCCGCGCTTCCTTTCCCAGAAAATTTCCTTTCTCGGAATGCGCAACAAATACTCTTCTCACCTCCTCTGCGTCCTCCACCGTAGCCTGGAGATCGGGCAGCCCAATGTCCCTCCCCTCGTACTCGACGTAGTCACAATCCTGCTGCTCTGACTCGCGGCCGGACACACACTGGTTCTCCACGTAGTCAATCTCGGCGTTGGTCGCTCTCAAATTGGGAGGGGGAGTAGAGAATAAAAGATGAGGTTTTTTTCTATTTTAGCCACATACCATGTAGGTGGTTGTTGCTGTTGTTGCCACTGCTACTAATCCTGCTGTTGTAGGTATTGGTAAATGTTTTTGTAGCTTTAGTTGTTGTTACTGCCGCTAATCCTGCTGTTGTTGGTTTTTGTTGCTGCTGTTTTTGTGGCTATAGTTGCTGCTACTGGCGCCGCATTAGTTGCTGTTGTCGCTGTTGCTGATATAATGCTGTTGCTACTGCTGCTGCTGCTGCTGTCTATTTTTTTTCCAAGCCCTCCTCACCGGTAGGCTGATGGCTGCGACCTCCTCGTCTCCGTGGACATCCTGCACATCTGCTTCTCGTAGAGGAATTCCGCCGACCGACAGGGGAGATCGGTGTTGGCAAGGCAGAGCTCCTGGCAGGCACGTAGGGAGGGAACACCGCTCTCCACGGAGGCGTCGTACCCGGCGAGCTCGTACCCGGGGACGCGCTCGTACAGCCAGGCCTTCTCACAGCCAGGAGCTTTGGATAGAACAGGAGGGTTTGTTTAGTTGTCAATGTCAATGTATTATTCTCTTCTCACCTCTCAGGCAGACTTTTTTGAAGTAATTGACCTTTCCTCCCCCCGACGCGGGAACCAGGTCCGTCCTGTCCTCTTCGCCATCCGAGTTGGAGTCGACGCGGTAGCAAGCGTCCTCCTCATAGTCGATCACGAAGCCCTCGCAGTCGTCAGAACGACGACACCTAGAAAAGACAACAAAGTTCAAATGAATTTAAGTGGGGTGCGACATTTTCCCTGGTGTTTTTTTCTCTCATTCAAAATTGCAAAGAGTTTTTCTGACGTGTAAAATATATGTTCGTTCGGGATTTCAGTTGGAAGCAAAATTCGTTAAATTTTTGGTGCATCGAAATTTGAAGTTGAAGTTTTCCTCTCCCAATTTCCGCCATGGGGAACGTCCAGCACAACCCGACGAAGAAGAAGAAGTTCGAGAAGAAGGCCCCTCAGCTGGCCATGATCGGTAAGAGGCGGAGGAAGCGAGAGTTCGGCCCCGACTTCGCGGAGAGGCTCCCCCAAGTCACGCCGCACGCGCAGTGCCGCCTCAGGCTCCTCAAGCTCAACCGAATCAAGGACCACCTGCTGCTGGAGGAGGAGTTCATCCTCAATCGGGAGCGCTTGGCCCCGGACGTGGCCAAGAGGGCCGCGGAAAAGGAGAAGGAGGAGATCGCCATGGTCCAGGGCTCCTGCATGCGTCTCTGCAGGCTGGGGGAGATGATGGACGACAACCACGCCATCGTCACCTCCATCCTGGGCGACACCTACATGCCCGTGCTCAGCTTCGTGGACAGGGACCTCCTCGAGCCGGGGTGCACCGTCCTCACCACGTACACCATCTCTGCCGTGGTTGGAGTGCTGCCCGACGACAAAGCCCTGGAGCTCTCCAAGGTCAAGATGGACAAGGCGCCCACCGAGACGTACGCCGACATTGGCGGACTGGAGGAGCAGATCATGGAGGTCAAGGAGGCGGTGGAGCTGCCGCTGACCCGACCGGATCTGTACGAGGAAATGGGAATCTCTTCCCCCAAGGGAGTCCTCCTGTACGGTCCGCCGGGGACGGGAAAAACCCTCTTGGCCAAGGCCGTGGCCAACAAGACGTCCGCCACCTTCATTAGAATGGTGGGCAGCGACCTGGTCAAGAAGAATTCGGGGGAGGGGGCAAAGCTGGTAAGGGCCATATTCAAGATGGCCGAGAACCACGCTCCGTCAATCATCTTCATTGACGAGATCGACGCCGTGGGATCAAAGCGGTCCAACAGTGCCCGTGAAGGAGAGCTGGAGGTGCAGCGGACCATGCTGGAGTTGCTGACCCAGATGGACGGCTTTGACAAGAGGTCGGATGTCAAGATTATCTTGGCCACGAATCGACTCGACAGCCTCGATCCAGCCCTCATCAGGCCGGGAAGGATAGACAGGAAGATAGAGGTCCCTCTCCCGGAGCAGTCGACCCTCGAGCAGATATTCAGGATCCAAACCAGGCTGATGAATCTCTCCGCCGATGTGATACCCCATGACTTCGTTTCGTCCAAGGAGAATCTCTCTGGAGCTGATGTCAGAGCAATGTGTACAGAGGCTGGCCTCCAGGCCCTCCGAAAAAGGCGGACGCAGATCATAGCGAAAGATTTTGAGAAATCCAAGAAAAAAGTGATCTATCGGAAGCAGGAGAATATTCCGGTCGGAATGTACTTGTAAAACAGAAAACCGAAAAGACACCTCATTTCTTTCCTTTTTGTCGAAATATACCCAAAGGTTGTGTTTTATAGGAAGCGTTGAAATCACCAGTTTTGTTCGGCCGTTCGCTTTGTACAGTATAGAGATGGGAGTGGCAGCGGCTTGCGCGACATTTCTGCCCGAGGTGGTCAGTCAAGTCACCAACAATGAATTCGTCCAGCGTCTTTGCATCAAGCAACAGATGGGGATAGCGCCAAAGTATAAGGCCTGCTGCAAATTACCTACAGAAGACAATGGAGGAGCATCATTCTGCCGAAAAGCTTTTACCCTTCATTCTGCAGAAATTAGTTTGGGTGATGAAAACACTCTTCACCCTAGCTTTGCTTTGCCGAAAATGTTTCTCAAAAATGGACCAGAAGTTGCCACTAGAAAGTAGAAAGTTAGATTATGTCTTTTTGTCACCTGCATGACTATATCATTGTTACATTTATAGCTAGGAGGGATAGGTGGGATGCCCATATATCTTTGGTCAAACTTTAAACTTTGTTTGCTAATTTATTCCTACACAATTTTTGGTTCCTACCCCTACCAAAAAGATTCATAAAAAATGGCCAACAAGTAATTTTATCTTTTTATGGTTTTTTAAAAGAAAGATAGAGTTATGATATGACGGGATTGATAAAAAGTAGGCTCTTCCTTTTTCTCTCCTCTCTCTCATTTCAATTGTTGCAATAGAAATACCCTAGTTTTTTATTGGTAAATCAAAAATAAATAACAAGTGAGTGGAAATGTGATATTATATTGAGAGGGGCTATCATTAAGAAGAGTACCATTTTGCAACTCTGTATTTTCGGCAGAAAGATGGGTTAGGAAAAAAAATCGGCAGAATGATGGGTGACCAATTCGGCAAAACCCAGTCGCCTCAAGACAATTACCCCTCCCCCCTCCCTTTCCCGACACTTTTGTCCCCAAGCTCTTTCGTCGGACGCTCTCGCCGGATGTCCCCCATTAAGGGTCGTCTGTCATGTCTTTCGCGAAAAAGGATCCTCGTTGTGCTGGGATAGAAGCTTCTATTTGCCAGAAAAAAGTGACATGTCAATCAGTAAAAAGACGTCCTTGAAACGGACAAAACAATTTGCGTCTTGTTTCTGGATATAAATTGTTTCATTCTTCGGTACGTGCACTCGTCTGTACGTATATGCATCTTTTTTAAATAATAGTTGCTACAATCAAGACAGAATAAATACGAGATGTCGGCGGAAGAATCGCATTTAGGCCTTTGCCGGCAGCCACTTTGGAGTGGGCTTGAATAGCGCCCACCCTAGCGGCTTTCCGCTCCTCTTCCTCTTGAGGACCTGCCTGACTGCCAGGATGGGGAGAAAGATGACGGAGGAGGCTCCGATCAGCCAGCCCAGGGCCTGGATCTCGTCCGGGAAGGGGTTCTTCTTGTCGTCGTAGTAGACCTTCCCCACGGAGAAGAACTTCCAGACGACGAGGACGAAGAGGATGACGGGGGTGATGACGAGCCAGCAGGCCTTCCAGTAGTACTTGATCCCGGCGGGGAGGCGCATCCCCATCTCCTCGATGTCGCCGAAGAAGCGGTTGACGCCGTACATCCAGGAGACGGTGATGACCTCCAAGAAGGCGAAGAGGAGGATGTTCCAGGAGGCGCACGTCGTGTCGATGAGGGTGAACATGTAGATGCCGGCGGAGCAGCACATGGTGAGGCCGAGGAGGAAGCCGAGGAAGCAGGTGGCCACCACCACCCACTCCTTGTGGGCGCGGAGGGACTTGAAGTGATCCATGAGGGCGGTGGTGATGGTCTCAACCAGCGTGAACATGGAGTCGAGGCCGAGGGTGATTAGCATGAGGAAGAAGAGGAAGGACCACAGCTGCGGCACGGCCATGTTGGCGACGGCGTCGGGGAAGACGACGAAGGCGAGCGCGGGGCCGCCCTTCACCACCTGGTCCACGCTCAGTCCAGACGTCTTGGCCATGAAGCCCAGGATGGAGAAGACGACGAAGCCTGCAAAGACGGAGGTGCCGCAGTTGCAGAAGGCAATCAGCACGGCGTCTCGGTGGCAGTTGTTGTCGAACTTGTTGTAGCTTGCCAGGGTAATGAGCCCCCCGAACGCAGGCCCCAGCGAGTAGAAGATCTGCGTTGCCGCGTCCTGCCACACCGAGGCCTCCAGCAGCTTCTGGTAGTTGGGGGTGACGTAGAACTCAATCCCCTCCATGGCTCCGTCCAGCATGACGCCGCGGACGAAGAGGATAAAGAGGACGACGAAGGGGAAGATGGCGGTGAAGTAGACCACCTTGCCAGAGGACTGCACTCCCTTGATTAGGGCGGAGCAGACGATGACCCAGGCGCCAAAGAGGCAAAGCACCAGCTTCCACTGCAGCTGGCCAAAGTTTCCCCAGTCGTGGACGCCCCTCTCGTAGCCCAGCATGTCGTGGTTAAAGTAGTCTTCGGGAGGAGAAATGCAGTCGGGATCGCAGGTGTTGGCGGAGGCGTTTCCGCGCAGGTTTGGGTCTAGACACTGCGGGCGGTCCTCCCCACAGCTGGCCCAGGGCAGCTCCGAGGAGAAGCCAGCAAAAAAGTAGAAGAGCGTCCAGGCGATGATCATGTTGTAGTAAATGCAGACGTAGAAGGTGACGGCCAGCATGGCGAAGCCCAGACCCTTCATGATGGGCGCCATGCGACCGAAGAGACGCGTCGGACCCGCTCCTGAATACTGCCCGAGGGCGAGCTCCATGAAGAAGAGCGGGAGGCCAGCCGTCAGCAACATGATGGTGTAGGGGATGAGGAAGGATCCTCCGCCGTGGTCGTACGCCAGCTTGGGGAACCGCCACACGTTGCCCAAGCCGACAGCGTAGCCAAGGGCGGAGAGGAAGAAGTCGCACTTGTTGCCCCAGTTGCCCCTCTCCTCATCCACGTTGGAGGAAGCGGCGGCTTCCTTCGCCTTCTCCTGATCCACGTTTCCCCCGCCGCTCCCGTAGGAGGGCTTGGAGCCTCCGTCGCCGGAGAAGGCTTCATTAACGTGGTAATTGCCGCTCACCATGATGGTGGAGCAACAAACTATACTGCAAGAACTTTTTTCTTGGTGATTATTTTTTTGATCCTTTCTCCCCAGTGTCGGACAATGCTCTGAGTGGAACGATGGACACCTTGCCCGATTTCAGAAGTGTCAAGGAAAAAGTTTGGCCTGGGCCGGGCATTTTAGCAACACATACAGGAAATTGTGGGAATCCATGATAATGCGAGTTGTTGTTTCCACGAAAAAATGCCCTAACAATCGACAAAGCACATACGTAAAGTAGCATGAAAGGAAACTGTGTTTGAGCCCCCCTCCAGGCATGGTTAAAGCATCGATGATAACGAAAATGTGCCGCCTAGCCCCTTCCGTCTCTCGCTCGGCATACGTGGCTTCCAATTGCGTTCCTCTTTGAAGAAGGAGGAAACTCGAGATTCCCCAGAAATATTGTTTTACGTAGTTTTTTACGAGGCAGAGCACCGTCTGCATGGCATTCCAAAAGCCATTTGTCTCTCGCCGCACAAACCTTCGTCACCCTTTCACGAATAGCTACGTATTTCCGAGGATGAATATCTTCGCCTGCCTTTAGGGAAAAGGGGAACGCTGTTGGTCCATCCCTTTTCTTGCTCGACCTTTTTATTCTTTGCTCGGACCATCGATTGGAGTTGGGCAAGTGCGAATTTACCACCGATACCGGTACCAAATTCTGCCATTTCGGATATAGGAAGAGCGGGCAACTTTTTTTACTGGGTCTGCTTTCTGCGGCATTTTTCAGGCAAAAAAATTGTCAGACTCAGCAGCATCCTTCCAAAACCTCTAAAGCCATCCAGACGAGGGAATTATTGCAGCTCCCCCCTTAGTGCAAGTCTGCGAACAATTTTGTAAACTTTTTTCGCCATAAAGAGTCGTTGTTGTATTGGCAATTGAGACGAGTGACGGACTGTTGCGCTTTCGTGGTTGCCTGGCAGTGAACGAACGAACGGGTTTCGCGGACCGCGCTGGTACGTGATCACTTCACCTGCTCCAGCTTCCTCCCCTCTTATATAAACGACAAAAGAATCGTCTGCGAAGAAGTATCGCCGCCCCTCTCCCTTTGTGCGATCTGACGGAAAGCATTCCGCCATAAAAAGGAGAGTAATTGGTGTCTCCGAAGCAATTTTGCGAGAAGGAGAATTTTTTTTGCCAACGTTGATGGACTTGTCTGACGAAGCTCTCCAAGCGAAGCTTTATCATCTTTCACCACAACTACTACCTAGTGGTGTAGGCCTAGCACGGAAAATTACTCGCTTTCCTCACGCGCACGATGGAATTCGGATGGAACAACGAGACTGTTCACTCAGCCATTCCGCTCCGACACAATCGGAAAAAAGATGAAAGTGGATGGGAGGTCAAAGACCTTTTTGTGAGACCGACGTCCACCAACCCCCCATTAAAATGTAAAAGCCATTTTTGCTAAAGTGAACCATGAAAAGATGCGAAGATACTTGTCGGGGCTGTTGAGTTTGTTCCGGGCCAGGTCGGGCATGGAGGCAACCTCGCCAATTGAAAAATCGTACAGCTTCGGAGCGGCGTTTCCGCTGGGGAGAGTCTTCAGATCCTTTAGACAGTCGAAGTATGGGCTCCCGCAGGCCTCCCAGGCGGTGGGGCGACGCGCGGGGTTGTACACGAAGATGTCCTCCAGGAAGGGCAGCAGTCCAGGCGCCAAGCGCAGGTGCTCCTTCTTCCGCTCGAACCTGCACTTGATTCCGCTGCCGACGGACCCCGCCAGGTCGGACGGAAGTGGGATGGGCTTGGCGTTCATGGCGGTGAAGTCGTCCTCCGTCGGGCAGCCCAGATGGCGGAAGATACAGTGCGCGTGCTCCTTCTGCCCCCTCCCGCCGAAGAAGATGGGCCTCCCCAGGATCATCTCTGAGACGACCATGGCGCCGCTCCACACGTCCACCGCGTAAGAGTACCGCTTGGCGCCGAGAAGGAGCTCGGGCGCGCGGAAGAACCTCGTCCCGATGTAGAAGGTGTGCTCCTCGCCCGAGGCCTGCACCGCCGCAGAGGGGTCTCGAGACACGTCGTGGTGCATCTGGGTGCCGCAGCCAAAGTCGGTGATCTTGAGCACTCCGGTGATGGGGTTGACCAGCAGGTTCTCCGGCTTTATGTCCCGGTGGCAGACGCGGCGCGAGTGGCAGTGCGCAAGGCCGCGGAACATCTGATAGGCGAAAAGCTCGGCCAGGATTCCGATCCCGCCCTCCCTGCGGAAGAAGGCGACGAGGCAGCGGTGGAGGTCGCTCCCCTCCACAAACTCGAGGCCGAGGTAGACGTACTTGCCCTGCTGGAAGTAAAAGAGCAGCTCGCACACGTTCTTGTGCCGCAGCCGCAGGAAGAGGTCCCGCTCCACCGAGTCGAGGCCGTTGGACGGGTCCGGAGTCTTAAGGGCCACGATCCCCTCCGCCGGGGGAGAGGAGGAGGGGAATTCGTGCACCTCCCTGGCCGACATCTTCTCCACGTTCCCGAAGGCCCCCTTGCCGATCGTGTCCAGCCACCTCAGCTCCAGCTTCCTCTCCTTGCCGTCGCGGTACTTGACCACCTTGTAGAAGGGCCCCGAGTGGCGGCTGCCGCCCAGGACGGCGTCCACAGTGTTCCCCATCGCATCACACGCGTACAATTGAAAATTTAATACTCGACCACACTGAATTTTCGCATACACGATGCAGCAAATCATTTTTTAAACAATTTTACAGCATTTTTGTATTCTACTTCCCTGCAGATACATCGCATATGGGAAAAGCTAAAAATGAGGGCTTGTATATGTGGTGAAAAATAGCCTTATTATGATTGCTCCCTACATATATATATATATATATATATTGGCAGATACATCAGTATGTTCTAAAAAATGATTTTTGGTGCTATACCTCCTTGCAAATACACTATAGCATTTTTATTTGTAGGTACATCTCAATTTTCACTTTGTATTGACAGATACATCATAGTCTTTATCACACACAACTCTTATTTTTCCCATGTAATTTGACTACCTTAAAATATTTATTAGGGGTAGTCACATACTCTCTAGTTGAAATTGGACTCAAGAAGGTCTTTAATCCTTAAGTAGTGGGTTTAGATGCCAAGGATATAGAAAGAAGGCCTGCTATGCTGGGCACATATGGACAAGGGGGAATGGGGGCTACCCCCTTACCATCCCCAAGTCACAAAGATTTCGTATAAGGTTAAAAATAAAAAGTACCTACTCACATTGAGTTATTTTTGGGGGATTTTTTTCAGGGACAATCTCTCCCCTTCCTCTGGAACAATCAACACTTGTGTGTTTGCTACTGGCCAGTGCTGGGGTAGGTGTGTCTACAGGTTTTAAACTTCAGTTGGGAGTGCTGACTCACTATATAAAGAGTCAGTTAGTAAATTGTTACTTAGTTAAGAGTTATATTAAATGGTCTCTTGATAAACATTCCCTTTCATTATTATCCAGAGACCCAATTGAGTAGGGCAATCCCCCCCTTCCCACCAACCCTTACCCCAACAGTCTGTGTCTATCACTAGCCAACAATTGCTTACGACAAATAATTCAGTTGTATCTGCAGGGAGGAAGGTATCTGTGTGAAAAGGTGACAAGCTTTGGATCAAAAATGTATGTTGTAACTTGTATCTGCCAATACAACCTTTTTGTGCAATTGTATCTGCCAGTATAAAATTAAGCCCATGTTGTATCTATACTGAAAAATGATGTATCTGCAGGGAGCAATAGCCTTTTTATAAGTTGTACCTGCAGATACAACACACTTTTCGGAATGCAGAGAAAAATAATATTTATACATTCATTCTTACAAAAGCCCGTATTAAACTTAAACTCAACGCAAGCTCTCAGGGCCTCAAGCCCCTGCTCTTTAGCATATTTTGCTTTTTAAGCGAGTATCGCTTCTTGGAGCCACTTGTAATCAACAGCACGTTTGATCGAAGGCATCAAAAGGGAAGAAAAGGAAGGATAGGTTGAGTGAACCAAAAGTATATCTTTCCAAACGCGGTCAAACACCGTCAAACACCAAACACAATGAAGGGGAAAACGCTAGGGGTGGGTGCGAGCCGGTTTTTTCTTAACCGAGCCAAGCCAATCCAACACATGAGCCAGAACTCATGGGTCAATTTTTTTGAGAAGAGATATTGATCATTTTGAACGGAAAAAACTTTTTCTTATCTAAAAATGTTTCAACAAGCATCTTTTTAAAGTAGAAATGTAAGTGAAATGTAAGCAAATATATTCAAGATTTAGCTCGTGGGTCAAGATTTTGGGTCAGAATTTTCTGGCTCGGGTCGGGTTAGGTTAGGGCTGGCCTACCAAGAGTGCTCCCTGACATATATTGCTGAAAAATTGCAAATGTTGTTATCTTAAAAAATTCAAGACTTTTTTAACTGTTTTTGGGATCTTTTTGGGAGATTTTTTAATTTAGGGGTGGAACTGGAATCAAGCCTGGGCTCAACGTAGAGGCTTGGAAGCTTAGATTTATGATGCCAGGCTCATATCTCAATTACAAAAAAAGTCTTGATTAGAAAACTAAGCTTGGGACAGAACAAGAAACCACCTTTATTTTTTTTGCATTTCATACGAGCTTGGAGCTGGAATAGGCATTTCCAGTCTTGTTTTCTGTCGCTCAGAAACAAGGTCAAGCCCTTCATGCTGTAACGAACAAAAATACTGTATTGTTGAAATTTGCATTCAGCTTTCTTTTTTTCGCATGAAGAACCTGTCAAAATCAAGAAAATGAACGAACCGTCACTATACTTTTTGTACTGGCTTTTATCAGAATGGAGATCATCCATCAATCAATCCCCTTCCCGATGGGGTATAGCTGGGAAGCGACGAGGGCTTCTTCATATTAATTAGGCCTGAAGAAAGTGCAGAGTGATGCTTTCTTCCGCATGGTCAAACTTGCTTCCGTTTAAAATTAGGTTTGGTGCTTAACACTTTTTTGTCATTGGCTAGTGGTTTTGATAAAGTTCCCATGCTTGATTACAGACTCGAACTTGGCCAATATATAAGAGGGAGCTGAGAGGAGTCTTGACGTCTATTTACCAGGGCCTTAAGCATACATGCACACTAGGGGGGGTAAGGGGGGAGCCCTCCTCCTGGCGGTCCAAAAACCACTCCCCCCCCCTGAGGACTTAGCTTATTTAGTATAGTAAAGTACATGGCTTTCCCCCCCTGGCTGCCAAAGGCAGCCAAAATGTCAAATAAAATTGGGTTCATGCTTTAAAAACACATGGATAATTCTAGAAATGGTGCATACAAACCTCCAAAAATTTGGCCGCCTACGGCGGCTATATTTTTTTACACTAAATTTCCTCCCCCAACGGTAAAAGCTGTTCCCCCCTGGGCATCTGAAAACTACTCCCCCCCTGGCCTTCCAACCCGTGCCCACCTATGGCCTTAAGTAATGCAATATTTTTATTGCCAATACTGAAATGCAATACATTTTTGAATCATGTAAAGTAATGTATGGCCTCAATTTCTTGGGCAATACTTAATTGCATTTTGTTAGTAAAAAGGTTTTATGTGAGTAAAAATATGTAAAAATTTATAGATATTTGAATGAAGATTCACCAAAAGTTTGAAAAGGCAAGGCCAATTTTAAAAATTTACCACCTCCTGTTATGCAGGATCATTGTTTTTATGCAGGACTAGCTGGGTGCGGGCCGCTTCGCGGCCCTATGAACCCGTTGACTGGCCAGCCCTCGCTCTGCTCGGCCCATTGAAAAGTATTCTAATTTTCAAAAAAAATGCACAAAATGTGCCTCAAAAGGATTTTGCCCTCCGTCCTGGGCCTTTCAAGTCAAATTCAAATTATTTTGCCTCCCCACATCTTGATTTCCCATTTTCAGTTATTTCCAACCCCTTTTAATTCAAATTCAAATTATTTTGCCTCCACTCACCTTGATTTCCGGCAAAATGAAAGTGCTCAAGAAAAGATGAGTCTGAAAATTAGCCGAATAGCGGAATCTTTTCTACAAGCGGATTGCTGGTGGCCCAAGAGCTCTGGTTGCTCAAGGATGCCAGGAAGTGTCAAAGCCTAGAAGGCAGCATTTGGACCACTTCATATTGCTACAACGGGCACTGAAGTCGCTGGGTCGGCAAGTCGGGAGTCAAGTTAGGACTGCTGTCATGGAGATTGAATGCTGTACTTGTGAATTTGTGCTTTTAGACATTCTGTCTCACATGAGCTCGTAATAAACTCAAACTCAAACTCAACTCACCTTGATTTCCCAATTTTTTATTATTTCCAACCCTTTTAATTCAAATTCAAATTATTTCGCCTCCCCACTCCTTGATTTCCGAATTTCATGGATTTCAAACCCTTTTAATTCAAATTATTTTGCTTCCAATAGCTTGATTTCTCAAGTTCATTGATTTCCAACTTCAAATTCAAATTCTCCACACCTTGATTTTGAGTTCTTTGCCTATTCCTTCAATTTTCCTTTAAAATCTGGCTTTTTTGCCAACATTCTTATTTGAATTTAAATTTGAATATTTAAATTGTTTCATTCAGAGCAATAAGGGAAGTTTTTAATTTTTTTGTGTTTTTCCAAAATTACACCCCCTCCTGGGGGGGTCACCGCCAAAAAAGTTTTTGGAGGACCTCTGCAGGGTCAAGGGGGAGGTCCATGCCAATTTTGGCGGAGATCCATCCAGTAGTTTGGACTCCAAATGGTAGCAAACAAACAAACAAACAAACACCTCTCTTTTATATATACAGGGTGCGCAAAAAGTAGTGTCACTAATCTCCTGACCTCTCCCAAGGTCCATCCTAGCTCAAGCCTTGTATTTTATGCTTGAACACCAGCTAACTTGAATTGACTAACAGTCACAAAAGAAATTTTTGAAATATCTTGAAAATTAAGAGAGATAGCTGTATTTTTCTACACCTTGTCTGAGAGACTCTGCGCCATCATAGAATAAACTTTACTAAATAGATTCCTCTTTTCAGAAAAAATGTGAAAGAACTTTCCAGTCTAGCACAAACATTTTTCAAGCAATAGCATTGGTTTTTAGCTCATTGGATGGCAAATTCATTGCCCTTTAAGGAAAAAAATATTATTTGCACATGCACCTGCCCTGGCACCTGCAGCAGGTGTTTCAAAGTGTGGCGCATGGCCAAAAAATTGTGCTTAGTGTTTCGAGCGTAACTTAGTTGTTAGTAAAGATATTGCAGAAATTCTTTTTTTCTCAGTTTATCAATTCATCTGTGCTGGTGTATTAGCATAAAATATGAGGATAAAGCAAACATGGAACCTGGTAGATG
>JAAUYJ010115206.1_pt1 | contig 27952 bp, 22 predicted proteins | sample 7278031 | NCBI WGS metagenome assembly JAAUYJ01 (sample SAMN14350222, study PRJNA611818) | marine sediment metagenome | isolation source: surface marine sediment (1.8m) | place: French Polynesia: Moorea | collected 2018-08 | reverse complement strand
GTCACAACTGACCTAGTCCACTATTTGGACAACTTGATCATTCCTCTGTTGACTACCGTGTCCTTGACCATTCTTATCGTCTGGGTCTGGTGCATCATGAGGAACAAAAATGTATGAAAATATCGCATGTAGCAGAGGTGGTGTCTATCCATACCGTTTATTTTTTTTTCAGGAGTACTGTGACAATGGCGGATCTGGCTGCTGGGAGGAGAAGGTGTTCATCGTCATGGGACTCATTCTCATAGTATATTTTCTTGCTAACTGGCAGGCAGAGCTTTCATCTCCTATTTTCCTTTCAGGTGCCGTCAATTCACAAGATGGTTGACATGTTCCGCACCTTTCTTCCCCTAGACGTGGCCGTGGTCGTCTACCTGGGCTATGCGCTAGCCCAGAGCCTCGTCGCAGTGCCATACCTACTCGAGGGTTAACCTACTTTGATTGAATTTTTGTACTTTACCTAGTCAGGAGGCCGAATCCGTTTTGTAACCTGAATATATTTTTGGGTACCTTGCGTCCTACTCCTAAAAAGAAAAAACTATAATTTCTCACTTGCTAAAGCAACATCCGGGAGTGACAGTTTCACCACTTTCACTAGAAGCGAAAAAAGTTGAAGTATTTTCGTACGATTTAAGAAATTTTTGCTGTGAAGCGGAGTGGTGGCAAGAATCGCTTAGAGCACCCCCATCACCAATTGCCAAATGACCGTTCCATCTTAGCTTCGTACTCGCGAAAATAAATACAAGAATAAAGCACATAGGACCACGAAAGCTACTGGAGGTATAATTGACGAGTATAACAAATTCATGATTACCAACATTTCACAAAAATAAATATCTTCTTTTTCTTGTCTATCACCGACAAAGTGAAGTATAATAATAAGTTGTACTCTATCAATGCCACTGAAAATTGTCTAGCAAAAAACGCGGGCAGAGGGGAGGGATATGACAGAAGATCCTTTAATGCATGCTATAATTTGTGACTGTTTCGGATCCCTTTCTTTCGAGCTACTGTTTGTCCCAATTATAATCTCTTCTTCTCAGTCGGTTGAAGTTGTTGTTGTTGTTGTTGTTGCTGCTGCTGCTGCTGCTGTTGCTGTTCGTCCGTCTGCTGTTGCTGCTGCTGTTTCTCCTCCTGCACGAGCTGTATTGCCCTGAGCACTAGGAGCGAGACGGCCTTGTCCAATGGGTCCATGCACCCCCTCTGAAGCCACTTTGGAATGGTTGTCCTTGCGTGGGAGAACCCCAGCCGCTGCAGGATGTAGTCGACGCCGTAGGGCTCGATCTCAGAGCCAGCCCAGCTGATGAGTCTCACCGTGGGCTCAAGGTGCCACGTGTTGCACTCGAAGCGACGCCAGTCGTTGTGCAGAGGGTCGGAGGACGACGACGAGGAGGAGGTGGAAGAAGCACCCTGGTTTCCCGAGGCCTGGGTAGATTGACTGCCTTCGCTGCCAGACTTGTCGTTTGACTGAGAGGTGCTCTTCTTGGCCCCGAACTTCTTCTCCGACGCTCCTCCTGTTCCAGCCCCTGATGCCGAGGCCGCTGCCAACTGCATGCTCCTGACCCTCTCCTTCTCCTTCATGTAGGAGGTGATGAGATCGTGGAGGAAGAAGAAGGCCTCCGCGTCGGTGGTCACGTAGATGTGGTTGTCAAAGTCTGGAGGGGAAAGGATAAAAGTCTAATAAAGCAAACTAGTTTTTAAATAAATCTGATGAAGAACAACGAGAAAGTCAGACAATTTTTTTAATAACAGTTTTAATTAGCAGAAAAGATACAATTATATGTTTTAGGGTAAAGTGAAAAATATTTTTTTTTGCATTTGAAAAAAGAAAACTGTTGAGGGAAGGTAATGTGCGTTAGAACTCGAGAATAAAAATATTTTTCTGCAAGAAACCTACCGGTGACAAATGTGCAAACGACTGCCGGCTTGGGGTCCTCCCTGGTTGGCGGCCCCTCCCCCTGCACGTGCTCAGTCTTGAGGTCCATCCGGAGGCAAGGGAGAGCGAAGATCTCCTCAGTCCTCTGCTGCACCTTGGAGTCCTGCTGCCGAGGCTTCTCTTCTGACAGCGAGGGGAACCTGGCGACGTCGTCCAGCTCGGAGCACCGGAAGGCGTAGTTGAACCACTCCGGCAGAGTCTTGATGGGCGGGAGGTAGTTTACGCCGCGGGAGATCTTCTTGACCGTGGCCATGTAGCCGTGGTGGGTGCGGGCCGTGGGCTGGTCGGCCTGGCCAAGGGAGAAGGACAGAGTCTGGAAGACGGTCGTGTTCCGCTTCACCTTCCTCCGGGAATCCTCCGAGGCGACGGAGCCATTGCCCCCTTCGCCCTTGCCTTCATCTTCGTCCTCCTGCTTCCCCTCCTCCTCCTCCCTCTGCTCCAGGGTCTCTTCGAACGTCTCCTGCGCGTCGCTTACAAACGAGATTGAGGGGTCCTTGAGGCTGAAGAGAGCCCAGGATTTGGATTTGAAATTGATTCCGTGGAAGCAGGCGAGGGAGAAGTGTCTTCCGCGCAGCTCCAGCACTCCGCCCAGCACCGAACCCACGTCCGGCAGCTTGAAGGGCAGCGTGTAGATCTTCATGCCGGAGATCTTCCTCAGCGCCCGCTGCCAGTGGCGGTGGTGGCTCACCTTGCCTGACGAAGCGGCGTCGCTGGCAGAGGCACTCTGCTGGTCCTTCCTGTTCATGACGTAGAGGCTGGGCGGCGGCTGGGAGGAGTTCCTAGGCTCCAGACTGGAAAAGAGCTTCTTGCTGCTCTTGAACTGCTGTGAGAAGAACTCCTCGAGCTTGTTTCCTATCTTGAGCAGGTCCGCCGTGGTAGACTTGGAGATGAGCACTTGCAGCTGGTCCCAGCTGAGGTCTCCCTGGACGAAGATCTGGGCGGGGCTGGACCTCTGCTGCCCGACAGAGCCTCCTCCCCCTCCGGTGACGTGCCAGTCGTCGTTGATGGCTGTGTTGAAGTGGCTGATGCGACCCATGAGGACGCTGGTGCTCATGTAGTCGACGCGGACCTCGATGACGTCCAGCTGCACGCCCAGCTTGTGGAAGGGCTCGATCTCGGAGTCCTCCCGCAGCTGGCAAAAGGTCTCTATCCTCCCCAGGTTGAAGGCGCCGCCCACTATCCCGGACTTGGCCTCGAAATTGGAGCCGTTGAGGCCAAGACTGAGGAACATGTTCTTGTGGCCGGTGCTGGAGATGGAGAGTCTGGCGCCTGCGCGAAAGTCCTTTGACACCCACTCCACGTTGCCCATCACGTTGCCCATGTTGACGTGCACCTTGAGCTCCTTGAACTTGACGGTGGTCATGACCAGCGTCTCCCAGGAGTGAGCCGTCGTCTGGCCGATCCAGATCTTCCTCTGGTCCTGCTGCTGCTGCTTCTGCTGCTTGGCGGCGTCGGCGGCAACCTTGCCTCCAGCTCCTCCGGGGTTCAGACCCTGTTGTTGCGCTACAGATCTCCTTCTCCCGTCCTCCCTGCCCTTGGCCCCGTCCGCTCCTCCGCCTCCGGTAACCACCGGGGTCCCCGGAGGTTGCTGCTGCTGCTGCCTGCTCTCCGGGTGGAATGACGTTGTCTTGAGCTCCCCGAGGAAGAGCCTCCGCACTAGAGTGCGGCGGTACCAGGCCTTGGGAAAGGTGAGGATCTCCGTCAGCCTGCGGATGTCGTACTTGAAGGAGGCTGAGCCGATGTCCACGATGGTGCTGAAGCGGACGCAGGCCATGCTCTTCTTGTCGGCGTGGGACAGCCTGGCCGCCCTCTGGCTCGACTCCAGGGAGATCTTGTTAAAGTTGAGCTTCCTAGATCTGGAGATATGGAACTTGACGAAAGCGACGTTGACGCTAAGCGAGTCCCTTCTCTCCTCCGAGGTCAATGGGGAGAAGTTCATGTCCTCTGGCTTCTGCTTCCTTCCTCCTCCATATGGATGGAACATGTAGAGGGAGAAGTCGCTCAGGCAGCCGGTGATGCTGAGACCGCCAATGACGTCGCCGTCGTCGGTGGCAGCAGAGCCGCTTCCGACACCACTTCGCTGCTGCTTGAGCCCGACACCTCCGGCCCCTCCTCCGCCCTCGCTTCTCCCAAACTCCTGGTGGATCTCCCCGTCCGCCCGCTTGGAAGAGAAGACCAGGTCGAGAGAGGGCAGCCTGAGCATGCACTCCACCCTGGAGACGGGCAGGCAGGAGAAGCGGAAGGTGGAGCTCTGCATGTTGAAGTAGACGATGACGTCGACCGGGAAGGAGGAAGCGTAGACCAGAGGAGCGGGGAGGCCCGTCTGGGAGTCAGAGTTTGAGTCGGGGTCATCGTCGTCGTCCGAGGCTGCGGGGGATGCCGCCCCTCCGCCCTCCTCCTCCCCCTCGCCGGAGGCGACCCCGCCCTTGACCACGCTGAAGGTGGGGATGGGCGCCAGCGCCTGCTCAAGGAACTCGAGGATGGTGGGCGTGATGATGGTCTCCTCCTGGATACTCTGCAGCGTCATCCAGGCCGTGAGGGTCGCCTTTTTGCCGCTGCCCCTCTTGGCGGACAGGGAGGCGGCGGAGGCGTCCAGGCTTGGGTTGGAGAGGACTGGGCTGTCCTCCGTCTTGGAGATGTAGTGGACGCGGGTGTCGAGGCCGGGGATGAAGAAGGTGGTTGTGTCCAGGGCCCCGGTGGCGCCTGGCCGGTGGTGATGGTGGCTCAGCTCCCTCAGGCGGCTCGAGCTGTGCACAGTCTTGAAGTCATTCACTCTGCAAAAAAGAACAAAAGAAGTAGTTCTCAACACATACGTGTTTAATGGTAGGTTCATTCTTCGCACCTGTACGATTTCCTGGAAACGTTGGGGCTGTCGAATATGTTGCCTGAGAAGCTCCTGTCCTTCTTCATCTTGCGCTTCTCCTCCTCCTTCAGAGTGTGCAAAACGCACTTGCCGCTGTTGATGAAGATCTTGACGTGGAACTCGAAGTCGACGTTTGGTTCAACGGCTTTGGCGGGGACAGCGTTTCCCCCGCCCATGTTGGCGCCGCTGGACATCAAGTTTGACCTGGGGCTGACGGTGGACTGCCGGGTGACGCTGGAGGAGAACTGCGAAGAGTCCATCTCCAAGGAGACCTCCTCATCCTCCTCGTCGATGGTGCTGTCGCGCGATAGCGTCCCCAGCCTGTGCTGCTGCTTGGGCAGCGACGCCATGATGGCCTCGGCCTCCGAGTCGGTGGCCACGGGGAACTTGGACGAATCTTCAGCGCTCTTTTGCCGAATGTCGCGAAGAAACTCTGGCTCCTCGGCGGTGGGGGAAGGGATACAGACGGATTTCGACTTGGCTGCCAGCAAGCGGCTGGTGTGACCACCAGAAGAGGAAGGTGTGCCCCCTCCCGGCCCCAGGCCGAACTTCTCCTTGAAGTAGCTGGCCTTGGTCTTCTGCCTCCTCAGCTTCTCCGCCAGGTCAGCGCGGAAGTTCTTTGAGGCGATGTTCTGCAACTCGTTCAGCTTCTTCTGCTCCGAGGCGACGGTGTGGTCTGAGGCGCCCAGCTTCTGCAGGTCCTCCACCGTCTTGGCCTGCTCGTTGATCTCGTGCTCAAGGTACTTTGCTACAACGCTCTTCTCTAGGTTCGGGTCGAAGAGGAAGGCGGGCAGATCTAGGTCGATCTGCTGGTTCTTCTGCCTCTTCCACATGTTGAGATCGTCGGAGGAAGACAGCTCGAGGTCGTCGTCAGAGACGGAAACGGAGTTCTCGTCCTGCGCCTCTTCTTCTTCCTCGGCCCCGGCTCCGCCCCCCGTCAGAGAGGTCATTGTATTGGCCAGCGCGGAGAGGTGCTTCCCGATGTTGGTGTCCACGTGCACGTCCACCCCGGTCATCTGCCACTGCACGTGTAGCAGCCACTTTGCGTTCTCCTGGTCCTTGACCGCCTTGGTGGTCTGGCTGCAGATCTCGTAGCTCCCCTCCGACACCGTGCACAGGTTGATCAGGTTGGGGTCTCCGTGGTCCGGCTTCCAGTCGTCCAGGAAGTGGTCGAAGTCGTCGGTGAAGCGCACGCAAAGTTCCTTGAACTTGCCCTGGCTGACGGTGGATCGGGCGGAGCAGGCGGAGATGCTGCTGCTCTCCACCGTAGCCACGATGGCGCTCATCGTGTTCTCCACGGCGTCCTGTCTGGTGCCGAACCTGGACGGGTCCAAGCTGAAGGGGATGCACAGGCCGATGTCCCGCACGTTGAGCTGGAGGAAAAGTGTGCCCACGTGCTGAGCGCTGAGCTGGCTGGTGATCTGGCTAATGGGGACCTTCTCCAGCACCTGGGCGGTGGCAGCAAGCACCTCCTTGTTGAGGTTGAGTCGCTGCTCCGTCCAGTACTCCCAGGCGCTCTTGTAGCTCAGCCAGAAGAGGATTGCCCGGTCAACGGCCACCGGCATGACGAAGACCAGCGGCCGGTCCAAAGTGATGAAGATAGCGTCGGACTCTGCCTCCCCGGCTGCGGCCCCCGCTTGGCCGGAGGAGCCAGCGGCGGACCCCACGCTCTCGCCCTGGAAGGCGTTTCTCAGGTGAATGTCCGTCTTGAAGTAGGCCTGCTGCTGGAACTGCGGCTCAGCCTCGAAGTAGATGGGGTGCCGGATGAGCTGGCCCAGGCTCAGCTTGATGTTGACGCGGGCCTTGGTGAAGATCTTGGTCTTCTCCTTGCTCGAGCCCTTGATGTTCTGCACTCGGTTTGAGATGTGGAGCTCCGAGTTTCCGGTCTCGAAGCGGACGCCCGAGTTGGCCGGGGTGGTGGCGGTGATGGTGATGTTCCTCAGCCGGACTGCCACGGAGAAGAGGAGCCGCTTAGACTCAGCGGCGGCGTTGGCGGAACGCATCTCCAGCTCTCCAAACTCTGTCCAGACCGGGACCGGCCGGTCGCTGCCGGACATCTTCTGCACCACGTCGTTGACCTCCCGCATGAAGACCTTTTGGACAAAGACGAGGTGGTTGAGGAGGTCGGTGGTGAGGAAGTGCTCGAGCTGGCCGATCTCCGCCTCCGCCTTGAGGTAGCTGCCCTGGCTAAGGATGGATCCGTCGCTGGCCACCGCGGTGCCGCCCTTGCCGTCGTCCTGGATGTACTCGGCTGACACCTGCACCTTGGGCAGGTCGATGGAGGCCTCCGACGGCAGGTTGGCACCAGAGGACTGGTCCTGCTGCTGGTCCTGCTGCCTCAGCTTGGTATTAAAACTGAGGGTGTGTTTGGGCAGGTCCACCACGAACTTGGCCTTGCTGCCAGTGACTCCCCTGGAGGTCACCTTCTCCATGCAGTACTCTGCCTTGAGGGAGGGGAGGAGGGCGGCGCTAGTCAGCAGCTTCTGGATGACGATGTGGAACTGCATGACGAACGGCTTGATCAGGTTGGATTTCTCCACCTCCTCGGCGGAAGCCGCGGCGGACTCGGCAGAGGAGGGCTCCTTCTTCTGGATCTTTGGCGACTGGCTGAGGGTGCTGTCTAGATCGTCGACGGCGACAGTTTTGCCGCGTTGGAGTATCCTCACCCCGCGGAACTCCTGCAGCGTGGAGGAGAGCTCCTTGGTTCCCCTGGTGACGATCCCGTGCAGGTCGACCGGGTGCTGAGGGATCTCCACGTGGACAAGCTCGACGGCGAAGGTGCCGCTGTTCTTGTCCTTTGTCTTCCACATTTGGCTGGTGTGGATCACCTGAGATTTGCCGATCGTGACTTTTACAACAGTTTGTTGCTGGGGTTGCTGCTGCTGGCTGCTACTTGGCCTTTGCTGCTGTTGCTGGACGGGTCCCTCCAGCAGCACCAGAGTCGTCTCTTCCACGTTTCCTAGCACTGAGGCCTCCACCACCCCCTTCATCGGGGCCCTGATCTTCTCTCGATAGTGGAGGCTGGTCTGGAGGCCCCGAATCTCCCCCTGCAGCTTGAGGCCGCTGAGGGTGGCAGTCAGCTTGGTCTTGGCGATCCGTACGATGCCGAACACGATGATGGGAGTGTGCTCGGGCTTGATGATGTCGGCCTTGGCAAAAGAGACCTCCTTCGTCCTCTTTGGCACCTCACCCGGGGTCTGGACTCTCGGCAGGTCCGTCACCTCAGGAGTTTTAGAGGTGTCTGCCGCTCCCACCGTCGCTGCCGATGCGGTCGCTCCCGGCCCGGCCGCCGTCGCCGCGCCTTCACTCTTGGCCCCGGTGGTGGGAGTGGAGGCTCTCTTCCCGCCCTTGAGCAATATTCCCGAGGCGTCTGCGCTGGCGCTTGAAGTCATGGGGGTGAGGGACTGCCGCTGCACAGTCTTGGTTGTGGGCATGGTGGAGTACAGCTCCAGCAGGTTGTACATTGTCTTCCAGCACCTTATCATGGTCTGCTCCTCCGTGATCATCTCAAGGGGGGCGCTGGTCAGGATGAAGGAGTCGTGCTGCTCCTGCACGGGTGATTCCAAGTTGGAATATCCCGCCAGGCGGCTGTTGGGACGAAACTTTTGCGCGAAGCTCTTTGGCCTGCTCCTCAGCTGAGATCTGAGAGCGATGGAGGGGCTCGGGGTCTGCATGGATCTCTTGGCGGCCGAGTCCGCCGACTGCCGGTGGGAGTCTCCCAGGAGGCTCTCCTGGTGCTGCCTGATCTGGGCCGAGATGTTGGAGCTGGTGGAGCTGCCTGAGGAGCTCTTCTTGTGCCTCATGTAGTCCTTGCTCTTATACTCGTACTCCGGCCTGAGCTCCCTCAGTTCCTCGTTGGTCTCCTTGACGTTCTGGTGCATGGTGACGATCTGGTTGACAAGGCGCAGCAGCGGCATGTTGACCTTCTGAGAGATGAACTGGACGTCGATGCTGAAGTTGATGAGGCTGCTGGTGTGCCTCTTGAGCTGCGCCCTGGTCATGTACAGCGGCACGTGGACGTCCTTTCCTCCACCTCCGCCAGACTTTTCTGACATCATTATGTCCGTCACCTTCTTCAGGTCGGCCTGGAGGAAGATCTTCTCGCAGAGGAAGGCCGGGGAGGGGTCGGAGTCCGCTGCTGCTGCCGCCGCCGCGGCCCTGGCTGATTTTGATCTCCTGTGTCCGCTGTGGCCGAACTCCGACTCTATGATGTCTATCTTGAACTGGTCGAAGCTGCCGAGGACGGACACGTTGTAGCCGAGGCTCTTGAGGGAGAGGTTCTGGATCTGCTGCGGCATCAGGCCCAGGCTGGACAGGAGCGGTTCGAAGATGATGTGGGCGTCCAGGAGGTGCATGGACTTGGTTTGTGCCCCGCCCGGCGCCCCGGCGCCTGAGGCTGACTCGGCCTGGTTCACGGATTCTTCCTTCAAGTCAGCGGCGTCCTGGATGGTGATGGTCACGTCTTCCAGCGTAGGCTCGTGGCGGCCGTATTGCTGACGCCTCATCCAGTCGTACAGGCTCTCGTTCTGAAAGAAGGAAATAATTTACATCACTTTCGTTTCATTGTTTTCTGAAAGATTGTAACCTGAAAAAACTGCCACGGCTTCCACAAGGGCAGAAAATTTCAATTATTCGCAGGCAACAACATCAACCAAGCAAGAACGGTATATGAAATAAAAAAGTCTATACCTGATCTCTTGTGGGAGTGGGCGAGATGTCTCCCGAGGCGATAATCTGCTCGCTGCCCTGCACCGACTGCGGAAGAATCTTCCCCGCCTCTGACTCGTCGTCGCTTCCCCCGCCGCCGCCGACGGACGCCCGCTTGTCCCTCGCACCGCGGTGGTGGTGAGAAGACTTCTCCAGCAGGAGCACCTCGTCAGACAGCGGGCTGAAGTGGGCGGGGGAGAGCTTGGCGCGGATGCTGGCGGAGATGTCGGACACAATGGATCCGTTCTTGACGGCGGCGAAGCGGGGTCCTCCGGGACCGGGACCGCCTCCTCCTCCGCCCTTGAGCAGCAGCGCCCCCTCGTCAAATTGTGAATCGTTGTCCTCTTCGTCTTCTTCCTCCTCCTCGTCGGCCGTCTGTTCCTCCTCCTCCTCGTTCAGTTCGGCCCCCTCCTCCGTCACCGGCTCCAGGTTCATCTGCGTGCTATAGATGCTCTTCAGGTTTCGGCACCTCAGGTTGTACTCGATGAGGATGGGGGTGTAGAGGGCGTTCTTCCACTGCCGCGAGAGCACCACGATGCCCTGCCTCAAGGTGGTCAGGGGAGGGACGCCCTTCAGGTCCAGGTTGGCTTCGATATCGGCGATGTCGCCGCGGATCATGAACTTGAGCAGGATGGAGCAGAGCTGGCAGGACGGGTCGTCCCTCAGAGTCTTGGACAGCGCCGTCAGCTTGTCGTACTTAGTCAGCTTGAGGAAGTTCTCCGGCGCCACGTCCAATGCGTCGGCCATCAAAGAGGCCATGGTGGCTCCCACCCGGCGGTGGTACTGGCTCATGCAGGAGGTGAAGGCCTCCTGCAGGCGGTCGGCAGGGCCAAGCCAGGCGTCGATGGACGGGCTGGCGGTGCTCAGCAGGTTCCAGTCCAGCTTGGTGAAGTCGATCTTCTTGGAGATGGGGGTCTTGGGCGGGGCGGCAAAGTTAAACCAGGTCGTCTTGAGTTCCACCGATCCTGAGGCCGTTGACCGCCTGCCGTGGTAGCCGCCTCCGCCGCCGGAAGGAGCCTCCTTGGGATTGTTGGGATCTTTTGAGTCTTGAGATTCAGCCCCATGGCTGACTCCGTCGTCGTTTTCGTGGGTGCTGACGTTCTCGAAGGCGACGTGGGAAGCAGCGCTGCCGCCTGAATCGTCTCCTCCCAAGGGAACAGTGTCCGGCAGGATGGGACCAGGAGCGGCGGTATGCTCTTCTTCTTCTTCTTGGCCTCCTCCGCCTCCTTCGGTGGACTCCTCCTGGTTGCAGGACCTCTTGGCGACCTTGATGTTGATCCCTTCGAAGCCGCACTCGCACATGTTGTACCCCATCTTGGCGTCCGTCGTCTCCTGCTGCTGCAGGGCGTGCTTCTTCTGGCCCAGGACTCCGACGTTGTCCGTGGGGGTGCTGGAGCGCTCGCTACCCAGCATCGGCACGTCAACGTAGTGGAAGAAGACCTTGGACTTGTGGTTGGGAATGGCTGTGATGAGGGCCTCCTTGAGGATGGAGCTGTTGTTTCTTAGCCTCCGCAGCTGGGCGTGGATCTTGTCCAGGGAGCCGTTCATGAGGATCTCCTCCCGCTGGGTCTCAGAGGACTCGAAGGTGAAGGGCTCGTTCTGCCTGGAATCGGGAGTGATCTTGTACTTGCTCTTCTTCTTCTTGCCGAAGACGCTCCTTTGGCTCTGAATGTAGATCTGCACCGTCTTCTTGGACTGAGAGGTCTTGCTGAACTGGAACGTGGTGCCTTGGATGCCGAGGGCCAGTAGCGAGACGCAGGTGATGTCGCGCACCCGATCCAGCGCTGAGAAGGTACACATCTCCTCCACCACCGACGCCTGCAGCACCATCAGGTTGATCTTGGGCAGCGTCACCGACGCCTGTGCATACGAGGAGGTGCTCTTCTCGAAGGTCCTGAACATATCCGACGCCAGCGCGTCCTTGTCCTTGCTCTTGCTCTTCCCCTTTACGTCCCTGGGCTCCACGATGAGCTTCTCCTGGAGATCAAGGCTCTTCTCCTTCTTGAGCGTGTTCCTGCTTTCCACTCTATCTACGGAGCGAGTGTGGAGGTGGTTGACGACGTCCACAGGGTGCAGCGCCTTAAAGGTGGACGCCAAAGAGCTGAGGAGGCTCTCCAGAGACTGGAGCATGATCGGGCACAGGATGATGTCAATGGAGCCGCGGAACTTGACAATGAGGGTCGTCCGGTGGGTGCTCGGGTCCGCAAGGCTGGTGATAAAGTCCTCCCGGCCTTCCTTTGCAGCAGAAGCACTGTTTAGGCCCTGCATGTCGTCCCAGTCGAAAGAGGTCTTTCCCTCGTCCTCGTCCTCTTCCTCCTTGTGATTGCCAGCGTCCTCGGATAACGATGACCTTTTTCCTCCTCCTGTGTCGGACTTGTCCATCATCTTAATGACGCTGAATCCCTCCTCCAGCATGTCCAGCTCCGGCTTAATCTTCCCGTGCAGGTGGGGCTCGTGCGAGAGCACCGGGACCGTCTCCCTCCAGTAAGAGCAGCGCAGCTGGGTGAGGTGGGAGATGTAGCTGGACATGAGGAGAGGGGAGTCGGTGATTGGCTTGTTGACCTGCATGTGCAGGTCCACAAGGTCCAGGTCCTCGTGCTCGGACACAGCTGAGATGAACGAGGCGGAGGAGGGAGGTCTGGACAAGGTAGCGGTGTCGTCGCCGTCATCCTCGTCTTCCAGTTCGTCCTCGTCCCTCAGCGTGCGGGCGTCCGAGGAGGAGTCCGGCTGGAGGGTGGAGGTGTCGAAGGACATGGCGGAGGAGTTTCTTCCGAGCGTGCCCTGGCTGGCGGTCTCGTAGTTATCAGACGCAGAGGAGGAGGTGAAACCGCGGCTGTTGGCAGTCTCGTACTGCGTCGAGGTAGGGGAGGAGGCGGAGGCGCCCCCACCGCTGCCGCTGCCGCCCAAGGGAGAGCGGAAGGAGAGGGAGGAGGAGGCGGAGGCACCCTGGCTGGCAGTCTCGTATTGAGTGGAAGTGGGGGAAGAGCTCCCCCCGGTTGCCCCACGACTCCGCCCACTCCGCCTTGAGTGTGAAGAGAGGCTGTGGGAGAGCTTTCCCGCGGAGGCTGCGGAGGTCGGGTCGTCCTCGTCCAAGGAATAGAAGGAGAGGACGTCGCTCACGAGAGATTCTGTTCGAGGCAGCGCCCCAGAAGACGCCTGAGTATAGAGGGAAGATCGGTCCTCCTCTGACTTTTCTCCGCCGTCCTGCTGCTGGACCTCTGTCATGCTGGTGGCCTTGGGAAGCTTGCCGCTTGAGCCGACGGCCTTGGCTTGAGATTCCGCCGAGGTCTTGATGTTGAGCTTGCTGTGGCTCCCCTTGTGAAGCGGGAGCCTTCCAGCAGTAGCAGCAGCAGCCGCGTCGGCAGTGGTGGAGACGGATCGCTTCCTCCCCGGTATGAGCGGGGTGAACTGCTTGGTGTTGGAGAATGACCGGTGGTACTTTGGGTGCTTTGGCGTGTCGCTGCTGTTGTGGCTGGAGTTGCTCTTGTGGGTGCCGTAGTAGCTGGAGCCTCCGCCGCCGCCGAAGGAGGAGCTGTAGGGCAGCTTGGCGGGCTCCTCGCAGGAGTGAGGCCACTCTGGCGGAAGAATCTGGTCCAGGACGAGCCCGAATCCGCCGCACCCCTGCGCCACCAAGTGGTCGTCGTGCAGGATGCTCTGGCCGTAGCCAGGATCGCCCTGTCTCGACTTCAGACAGGGCAGGGCAACGTTCTTCCTCTGGATTATGTCTGAGGCGTCCGGCTCAAAGAAACCGCAGCCGTTGGAGTTGGCGCCGAAGAAGTTGCAGCCGCCGACGCATCCGCACTTGCCCAGGCGGTCGGGGGACACCTTGGTCAGCGGTTGAGGCCACAAGAACCAAAGCCTTTTGGTCTTGTTGTCGTGCCTCTGGAGGAAATCGTGTTGCACCTTCTGCACCGTGGCAGTTTTTCCTCCAGAAGAGGATGGGGCCGCCTGCAGTCCTCCGCCTGAGATGGCTCCTTCCACAAAGACTGGCCCGAATCGGACGCAGCCGGTCTCGATCCAGATGTCGCGGTGGTGCGAAGGCTCCAGGTCTGGACGGTGCAGGGGAAAGTTTGAGGTGATGTACTGCTGCAGCTGCACCTGCTTGATGAGTGCCGAGACTCCCTGCTTGGTGTTGAGCCCGTGCAGGTTGCAGGCCGCCAGTCTGATCGGGCACGCCTGCAGTCTGAGCGAGGAGTCCTTCTCCGTCAAGTGCACGTCCACGGAATCGACCAGGAAGCGGACCAGCTTGTACTTCACCTCCTCCACAGTGGCGCAAAGGTTGCCTCCGGGGTTGTTGGAGTGCGCGCACTCCTTCTGGTTGGTGTTGTGCTGGCAGATCTTGTAGGGGCGTGGGTGTTTGAGCACGTTCTCCTTGTCCACTGCAAGGTGAATGAAAGTCTCCAGACAGACGAAGACGTTGTACAGTTGCTCGGCAGAGATCTTGCCCAGCAGGGATCCGCACTGCACCTCAATGAGCCATCCGTACTCCAGCGTGTCGCTGCCGAGCGGCCGGTCTAGCTCGCTGAACATGGCATGGCCGCGGAACTGGAGGCCTGTCAGAAGGAGGTGGCCCTGCTTGTTGAAGTCCTCTTCGGAGGAAGATCGTGCTGAGAGGCTCCCCGATCTGACTACCACGGGAGAAAGGATGAGCTGCAGCCGCGTCTCGCGGTACTTCTTGTCCATCTCAAAGCTGATGTCCTCCACCATGGCAAAGGGGCAGGGGTCGTCGTTCAAGGAACAGTTCTTGAGCAGGTGTGCCTGCAGGTTGGAGATTGAGATATCCAGGACGACTTCGATCGGGCGGTAGTCGCGCTCGTCAAAGATCCCTCCGGACGAGCCCGAACCGCCGTGCGCCAAGTCCGGTGACTCCACGCAGGATTCGTTGTCGTGGATGCCGGTGGTGGGGATCCTGGTGGTGCTGCCGTAGTGCACGTCCATGGGCGTGAAGTGCTGGTCCTCCCCGAAGATGTTCTCCTTGAGGTGCATGAAGCTCCGTATGACGGTGCCGTACAAATACAGGTTGGCGCGGGGGATCTCCAGCTTGACCACAACCTTGTCGGCCTCCAGAGAGTTGGGGTCAAAGTTGGAGGGGGCGGAGTTAGTCTCGGCGCCGCCGCCGATGCCGTGGGGATTGCTGCCAGAGGAGGGGACTCTGAGCGGCGTCAGCAGCCGTTTCTCCTTCTCCGGCGTCGATACGTGCGCCTGCGGTGGCGGACCCGACAGCGGCACGGGGTGGTAGTCGAACGCAATGTGCAGGTTCACCTTGGGCGCGGAGCAGCAGTCGATCCAGCCGTCCTCGTATCTTAAAACGCAAAAAACCCAGTGGTAAGATGTGTGGACGGGCAGTTAAAGGATTGTTTTACTTACTTGCACAGGCTGCGCCACTTTGCGTCGTTTCCGTCTCTCTTCCACCTCCATTTCCCCTCTGGAGTGACAATCTTGGCATTGAGGTCGAGGGAGTACAGAATGTCGTGACTAGTGTTGGTCTCCGGCAGGAACAGGACGAGATCCATGTTCTCCCCCTGCAAAGTGAAGCAGTGGTCAAGATAAAAAAGTCTGTGGAGGAAGGAAGAGATCCTCCTCAGTCCTCACCGATATGTCGAAGTTGAAAGGTACAATGTTTGGCAGGAACTCTGTGTATGGCAGGTCGAAGGCGAGATTGAGCACCTCCCCGCAGAGACCCATGTGGGCGTTCTCCTGGGCGGTGGAAGACGTGTCAATCCAGTTGTACTCGTTGGTCGGCGTCAGCAGCTCGTAGTGCTTCAGCTGCAGCCGGAGCTTCCAGGTGTAGGGGACGAAGTACATGAGATCGGGGGGACCCTTGGCCGACCAGTCGTCTAGCAAGTCCTAAAAGGAAATATATTGAAAATGACAACTGACGAACTCCTTTCTAAATAAATACAAAACTTTTTCGAAATGGCAAAAATCAAGGTTGTTTTCGAATATGTACCTGGAAAAACCACTTATGAGCGTAGATGAAGTTTAGGCTGGTCTTGGTGCTGATGAATGAGAATAGCCACTCCTGGTGCTCGTTCCACACGGAGGGGTAGTTCATGTCTATTTTAAACTCCAGCGTCTCTGCCCGCACCAGCTCGCGGTAGGGCAGCGACGTCGTAGCCTCCACCATCATCAGGGTGCCAGTTATGGTGGACGTGTAACTAATTTGGAAGAGGGGAATAATTATTGGCAATTTTAATTTGCCAATTGGCTTGCAAAACTTGCTCTCTCACCCTTCTTCCCCTACGACCCACGGCACCTTGAGCTCGAAGTTTGTCCCCTGCCCGATGTTGACGTGGACCGCGCTCGTCTCCTTCTGCTTGGAGAAGAGCAGGTCCATGGTGGAGGGGTGCTCCGTGCTGAGGCGGACGCGAAAAAGTCTGGCTTGGCGCTTCTGACCCGGGCGGGGAGCAGGGGTGGCAGTCATGGCCTGGAAAAACATAGGGAAATAGGTTGGAAATAGGTTGGAATGTGGCTTTAATTCATATTTATACATCTTGATGCAGATATAATTTTAACCTAAACTAAAAGACCAATAAAATGCTAGTCCGGCTAAGTGATTGCATTCATCATTGCACTAATCATCAAACCTGGAAGTCTTGCGGGAAGAAGAACTTGTAAATGAGTTCCCTCTGCCTGTCCGCCCATGGCCCGTAGCTGAAGTCTGTGCTCTTCCCGCACTTGATGTCCACCCCCCACTCTGGCAGCGGGTGCGAGCCCTGCTCCTCCTCGGCGGGGACGGCCCCGCCCTCGTCCATGTAGTAGTAGAGGTTGACGGCGTTGGTGGACACCACCACGAATCCCTCGCCCATGAACCTGGGCGCCTCGTCGCCGCGCAGCCCGGTGTACTTTGGGCTGGGCGCCAGGCTGATCTTGGTGTTCTCGGCGCGACACTTGATGAAGTGCATGAAGTGGTCCAGCGGGCACCCGGCCGGCTTGGTGGAGTAGGTGCAGTGGGCCTCCTCCGCCGAGAGCACAAGGGAGGTGGGCAGGAGCCTGTTGCCGAAGACGAACTTGGCGGAGGAGAGGTCGATCTTGATGACGGGGATGAGGTCGCGCCAGTTCTTGCCAAGGATGTAGGAGCTGGTGCTGGAGGCCGTGGAGTCCTCCTCGCCCTCGGAGTCCTCTCCGCCGCCGCAATCGCCAGCCTCTCCACCGCCTCCTCCGGGGTCCGCTCTCTCTTTTGTTGCCGACGGGAAGAACCTTGTGCAAGGTTCGAAACAGAGTGTGATTGTCCTTTCCCGTAGCCCGTGTCATAAACGATGTCACTATTTTATATTTTTATTGTCTACTCAGTGCAAGAAATTCCCCAATCTCACCTGGACGTCTCGAACCCAAACTTTTTCTCCAGGTCCCTGTACGCTGCGGACCTGTTGTATATGTGGCACTCGAATCCGTACAGCTGCACCGAGACCCGGGTGTCGGAGTGGGAGAGGTCCTCGGAGACGTCCTTTGGCACGTAGGCCCTCCACCAGCGGAAGATGACGAAGCCGTCCTGAACCCGCACCGTGTAGTCCTTAGTGATGTAGGCCACATCGCGGAACATCACCTTGCCGGGGAGGACCGACCAGGACAGGGAGCCGATCTGGAAGAGAGGACAATGTTTGGGAGATTGGACGCTGTGGGAGCTTGAATTCTAATTGGCGGTGTCAGCACTCACCCTGATGTGCCCCTCTGTGACGAACCTTGCGCACACTCTCGTCAGGATCTTCCCCACCACGCGGGAGTTGAAGAAGGTGATGTAGGTGATCCAGAACATGCCGAACACCAGCGAGCACATGAAGAAGAGGAAGTTGGTGCCGGTGGAGCCGGGGGTGCCGGGGTCCAGTCCGGGGATGTCGATCTTGATGTCGGGGAACTTGTCCTGGAGAATGCCGGACACGTTGCGCAGGGTCTGGTCGAACTCTGAGGGGCGGTCGGGGCCGGACGGGGAGGCCGCGGCCTCCGCGCCGGGGATCTCCTCCAGGCCGCCCACGCCCACGCCGGCAGAAATCTGGTTGGCGGAGGGGCCCCCGCCCGCCCCGCTGCCGTCGTCGGCCAATCCCACCAGGGCGTCCATGGCGGTGTAGGTGCCGTCAGTGCCGGGCTACGAGTGAGTGGCGACGCCCATTTTTGGTGTGTTTCCACCGGTCTTCTACTTGAATGACCCCATTGATCGCGAATTGAGGAAGAGCAGCAGGAGCCAGGAATGGAATGATGAGTGTGGGAGTGGGAGTCTCTTGGCCAGAAATCCGGAACAACTTGTCACTTGTCAGGTCCCAAGGGAAAATAAAAGAAAATGCTGCTCCCCTGCTGACTGCTGTCACTTTTCTCACTTCAAACCTCCTTTTTCCTTCCTCTTTGGCCTGCTTTGTGCTTTCTCGTCTCGCCTTCTCTCTTCAAAATTCAGCTGTTCCATTCTTTTTTCCGCTGTCGTCCGTCCGAGAAGACCAAGAAAAGTAGAGAGAGACACAAACAGGGACTGGCTTGCAAAAAAGTAATACTTCAGAAAACTTCAAAACGACGGGCGTCTGCACTCCAAAAAACACTTTTTCCAGACAAAGACGAGAAAAAAATAACATTTAAAGAATACCCTAGAAGAAAAAGTTTATTTTAAGGGTTATTTGGTTTTGTCTCGAATTTTTCTTTTTCCTGTGCTGCCCCCATTCCTGTTCGTCCCACTTTCCAGGCCGCGGCAGCGAAGGAGAAAGAAGATGGCGAAAACGGGAAGGAAGGAAAGACGAAGGAAGGGCGGAAAAGGCGGAGGGCAGGAGTGACCAGGTAGGGGGAAAATACACTAAAAAGGAGAGACTAAACAGTGTTTTTAAAAAATAAATATAGCAAACAAGCTAGAAAAAACCGTAAATTTTGCCGACTTTTTTGATTTTTTGAAAGAAATATTCCTTGTTTATTACTTTGAGAACATAAAACCTTGAAAGCATCGTTTTTAGGCGTTTTTGAAACAAGATACCTTATATTTTGGTCACAAAGTCGGCAGAAAATCTAGGCAGTCGAAAAGAAGAGAAGTTGGCCAAGAAAAGAAGAAGAGAAAGAAGCAGCTTGAGAAAAAGCCAAAAGGGCGAAGAGTCAAGAGAGAGAGAGAGGCATTGGGCCAACTTTGCCAACTTCATCGTGAACAACTTCGGGGGAACCCTGGGGGCGCAATCAAGGAACCTGGGACAGCATTGACGGCGCAACACTGCGCCGGAGAACGCCAAAGGCGCCAATAGATACGGACTCTCTATTCGCCAGAAGCCGGAACCAGGAAGTGAGTCTCCAGACAGGTGCACTCGGTGCCCAAGGCATGAACGGCCTCAACAACCTTGTTGGCCCTGTGGCCTCCGCCGCCTCCGGGAGTGCCCCGGTGGCCGCGGGCGGGGTGGCGGCGGTGGGAGTGGGCGCCGCCGCGGCGGCTCCGGCGGCACCAGGTGCAAATGCCGCCGTAGTCATGCACAACTTCCCTGCTTGGTACAACAGCGGCGGGGACCTGATTGTGGACAAGGGCGGCGGCGGGCCACCCGTGCTGGTCAATCCGGCTAGCGTGTACGGTCGCCTCCTCCCTCCACAGCAACAGCAGCAGCCTCAGCTTGGCCTGGACGGGCAGCAGCAGCAGCAGTTCTTCATCTCTGCTCCCCAGGCCAAGCACGCCGCCGGAGGCGCGGCCTTCGCCCAGGACGCGGCCGCTGCCGTCACCACGGCGCATTTGGCGGCCGCGCCCAATCTCCTTGCCGCCGGCGCCACGGCTCCGACCGGCGCAAACGTGCTCCACCCTCACCACCACCATCACCACCACGCCCACGCCCACCAACACCACAAGCCCCACCCTGGCGGCGGCGGGGCCCACCCGGCGGCCCCGGGCTCCTCCTCCACCCTGTCCTCCGCTGACCACCTCTCCTCGTCCTCCTCCCTGGCGCCCCCCGCCGTCTTCCAGGACGCCGCCGCAAACCAGCTGGCCGTGTCCATGGCGGCCGCGGCTACGCTGGGCGGCGCACCAAACGCGCACGCTCAGGCCGCCGCGGCCGCGGCCGCCGCGCAGCAAGTTAATAAGCCCCAGTTCAGAGACCCGGCAACGGCTCCGTTGCGGTAAGGCAACTCGGTATAGTGAAGGTGAGAACTGCAGTTCTCATTTGATTCTTTTTTCCCCTCTACAGAAAGCTCTCTGTTGATCTGATCAAGACGTACAAGCACATCAACGAAGTCTACTATGCCAAAAAGAAGCGACGCGCGCAACAGACTCAGATCGGGGAGGACCAGAACAGCCACCCTCACCGGCAGAAGAAGGAGCGCAAGCTGTACAACGACGGATTCGACGACGAGAACCACGACTACATCATCAAGCACGGCGAGAGGTTCCTGGACAGATACGAAATCGACTCATTGATAGGTGAGGAGAGGGTGGTTTCACTTGCGAATATTTTGGGCCAAGATCCCAACGAAAAGCTTTAAATAAACGGTCTTTAATTCGTTCCTTATCCAGGCAAGGGCTCTTTCGGCCAGGTGGTTAAGGCGTTCGACCACGAGGAGAGCTGCCACGTCGCCATCAAGATCATCAAGAACAAGAAGCCCTTCCTGCACCAGGCCCAGATCGAGGTCCGCCTCCTGGAGACGATGAACCGGACTGACCGGGAAGACAAGTACCACGTGGTCAAGCTCAAGCACCACTTTGTGTGGAGGAACCACCTCTGCCTCGTCTTCGAGCTTCTCTCATACAACTTGTACGACCTGCTGCGGAACACAAACTTCAGGGGGGTCTCACTAAACCTGACGAGGAAGTTCGCGCAGCAAATAGGTACGCTAAACATAATTCCTAACGCTGAACAAAAGTAATCATTCTTCTTGTGCTTTTTTCAGCGACGGCTCTACTCTTTTTGGCATGGCCAGAACTCAAGATAATTCACTGTGATTTGAAGCCGGAGAACATCCTGCTGTGTAACCCTAAAAGGTAAGAGAGAAGCAGAGAGTGAGTAGTTCGTCGAAGCAAGTGTATTATTGAATGTTTTATCCCAAAGATCGGCCATAAAAATCGTGGACTTCGGCTCAAGTTGCCAACTTGGACAGCGGATATACCAGTACATCCAGTCGAGGTTCTACAGATCTCCAGAGGTAACGAGTTGTTGACTTTGGAAATGGAGCGTGTAGCTTGCAAAAACCAATTGTTGTTCCGCTCCCAGGTCCTCTTGGGCATCCCGTACGACCTGGCGATCGACATGTGGTCCCTGGGTTGCATCCTGGTTGAGATGCACACGGGCGAGCCGCTCTTCTCCGGCGCCAACGAGGTCGATCAGATGAACAAGATCGTGGAGGTGCTGGGCATGCCGCCAAAGTACCTCCTGGACCAGGCGCCAAAGGCCAAAAAGTACTTCCTAAAGCTGCCGGACGGATCCTACGTTCTCAGCTCGCCAAAGCCAGGTGCGATGAGAGAATGAATGAGGCGATTCGTCGTGGGTTTATTGTCAAAACAAGGATACTTACGTGAGACATTGCTTTTCCAGGAGACAAGAAGTACCGCGCTCCTCATTCGAGGAAACTCCACGACGTGATTGGAGTTGAGTCAGGGGGACCAGGAGGAAGGAGGATAGGGGAGCAGGGACATTCAGTGCAGGTACGAAACGTGGGTTTGGCTGGTCTTGCTGTTTTCATAACCCTTGGACTTTATTGTTCTTTTGCAGGACTATCTTAAGTTCAAGGACCTTGTCCTCCGGATGCTCGACTACGACCCAAAGTCCCGGATAACCCCCTACTACGCGCTGCAGCACAACTTCTTCAAACGGACGGGGGAGGAGGGCGGAGGGGGAGGCGGCCTAGGGCCAGTCGGCAGCGGGGGCCCCGTCGGTGGAGGAGGGGGATTCCCTCCCATGGCAGCGCCGCCCTCGCAACAACAGCAGCAGCAGCAGCAGGGGGGCGGGGGCCTCCTCGATCGAAGTGGGCAATGAAAAATGAGGGTTTGAAAACCCCAGAAAACACCGGAGGTCGGTGAAAAATGTGATACTTAGGCAGCGGACAGAGACATCATACTGCACGGGGCCCACTAAGAATGCTTGGATGTGGAACCTGCTAGAGATTTTTTACGAACCTTGAAACTAAAGAAATTGAGCGGCGAAGGGACTATGGAAAAGCCTTCTGTCGCGCTCCCAAAAGAGGGCCAACAAGTGATTTTGACGACGACGAGCAGGAGGAAGAAGAAAACGGAGGAGGGAATCCTTCTTGTGTTCATCACAACGCCTGCATTGATTGATGAAATGATTCATCCCCTCACTATACTCCAAAAAAAGGTTATGTTTCTGGCGGATAGGAAATATTGCGGACTTTTGTTTTCTTAATCGAAATTGACACTTACCTGCCTTCCCAGCCGCCCAAGAGAAACAATATGTTTTTCTTCGGGCGTCTGTCTCTCATCGAATCTTTCTAGCGATCGGTTATGTTTTTATAGGACTAATTTTGTGCCGCAGGAAGGGAGCTAAAAGGACCTAAACCACTACTCTCTCTTTTTTAGCATCATGGTGATAAATTGGGTGGGTGCACCCTCACTCTTCGGGGGAGTCATATGGGGACCTTTTTTCCTACCTATACCTACCCCGGCTCCCTCCTTGTCGGAAGAAAAGAGGCCAGAAGACCGCTGTGTCGTCGTCATCGTTACGTTTGCTACCAAGAGTGCGTCGGTAGTAGTTAAATAACAACAATAAAAAGACCCTACTTGATGGACCTTTTGTCTTAAGGCATGATTTCTACCAGTGTTTCGGCCATTTACCCGGTATATGCCTTTCTTGCTGCGTAGCGGAGCTGCGTTTTGCTCCAAAAGAAGGATGGATCGTTCTAATTTCCCACGGTCACGTCCTAACATTAGCCTTGCTCAAAAGCTTAGAAGCTTCCGGGGGAGAGTATGCGGTGTAGTAAGGGGATGTTCATTTAATTAGTGCACATAATACTTACTGCAGATTTGTTACACACACATACAGAGCTGAAAGAAGGATGCAGGCTTAATTTTATAGTGATTTTTCGAGCCAATACTGTGATCTCCACCGTGGGATTTCCTGGGACCTATGGGAATAACAGCAGCAGCAGCATCTTCCGTGCCGGGTCGACCATCCACTTCCGCTCTTCACCTGGCTCTGCCGCCACTGCTGGTACTGATGAGGCTTCCAAAATGAATATTTTCCCACTCTTTGCAGGACTCTTTCAGGAATTAGGACATAGAAGCGGTGCATGATGTTGCTGGAGCAGCAATTGTTGGAACTATCTGGATTTAATAAGTAAAGCAGGACAAAAGGAGATCTCTGCATTTTTCTCTGTTGGGCGCGCCGCTTCCTCCTCTCTCGGTTGGAGCGGCGGGCGCGGCGTCGGCGGCGCCCCTCTGCACTTCAGGTGGCGCACAGTCTGCGGCGGGCGCCTCCTTCCATCCATTCTCTCATCCCTGCTGCTCCAGCGGATTCTCAGATTTTCAGTTGACTGGATTGAGCAAAGAGGCCAACAACAAGTCACCTGTGAAAAAATTTCGCGCCTGCCAAAAGTGCAAAAATATTGTCCTTTCTGGAAACACCAGGGGAAATATCCACCTAGCGTATAATTGATATTGGCGCGTTATACTTTCTTGGTGATTAAAGTGCAAAAGAAGTGTTGAATGTGTGAGTGTAGATCGTGATCCGGCGCAGGAGACCTTGGGCGTGGTGGATAAGATGGTGCTGGTGAGGGAGGGGACTCTCAAGGGGTCCAGCAAAGCCAGGGCGGAACCCTCCTCGTCGCTAGAGACACCATGGAACCCGCCCCAAGCAATGGCAGCGCCGGCCTGACCACCATCAACGGCGTGGTGGTGGCGCCAGCGGACCAGAGAGAGGACGCCAGCAGGCCTAAGGGCGCCAAGGTTAGCTTAGTTCGTTAGATTGGTTAGCGCACATGGTATACGCATCCTCAAAAGTTGCTGTGGTCATATCTTCCTTGCAGCTTGTCGCATGTGCCTGTTCCGAATTCCTTGTCCTCTCCTCCGTGGGAAAGGCGCCAATGATTCATCCTAACACCGTATGACTCTTTTCGCTCCGTTTCTTTTGTACAGGTGCGGCGGGAGCCAAGCGGAAGAAAACTGTCCTCTTCCCCTGGCATGGCCGCCTCCTCCGCCTCATCTTCATCTTCCGTCTCATCCTCGCCAGAGTATTACAACCCCAACGCGGCCTCGCCAGTCAATACCGTCTCTTCCTCGGCCGCCGCAGCCAACAGGGAGACATACAAGAGCCTGGGAGACGTATACGGAAGCGAACCTAGGTATACTATATCGCTGTTTGAGGTCTTTATTGATGTTCAATCAGTTACACGTCTTCCGAAACTGCTTTTCAGGCGTCACAGCGCTTCCAAGAACCCCATGAACCAGGTGGGCCTGATGATGGACCCGCAGCATCAGCAGCATCAGCAGGGCAGGTCTGCCCACCAGCTCATGTCCCAGTCTCAGCACCAGCAGCACCAGCATCAGCCTCACCAGGTCCTCCGCCCCGCCAGGAGTGTAGCCAGCGTCGCCCCAGGCGGAGGCGGAATGTCGGCCTTCAAGCAGCCCCACCCTCCTCAGCATCAGCACCACGGACCGGTCTCAAGACTGGCCAGCCACCAGTTCCAGCAGAACTACCAGCCGCTCAGCAGCAGTGCAGGAGGCGGAAGGATGTACGCGGGCATGCAACAGCAGCAACAGCATTCGCAGCCGAGGGGAGTGTACCAACAACAACAGCAACAACAGCACAGCCACTACGCTGCTCCGCCCGCCAGCAACAGGTTCGGAGACCCCTCCTCCAGGTCCTCTTACAACGAGAGGGTGGGACGACAGCAGCAGCAACAACAGCAACAACAACAGTACCACCAGCACCACCCTCAGATGGTCGGCTCCTCCAGCTACCGCAGCAACGGGAGCCTGGACATTGACCATGAGGTGGAGATGGTCCGAGAGGTGATGACCTCTGTCACCTCGGCCGGGTACCACAACCAGGGATACCACCAACACCAGCAGCACCATCGGAGGGAGTTTGGCAGCCACGGATCGCTGGACGTCCTAAGTAGACAGGAGCAGCAGCAGCAGCAGCTCCACCAGTTTCCCAACTTCAACGGCGCTTCGGCGGCGGGTGACTCCATGGACGGAGCCTACCTGCAAGCACCGCAGGCCTCCTCCGCCTCCGCCGGCAGCAGCAGCTTGGAGGCCTCCAACGCCGACCGACACTCTGCCTCCTCCGCCTCGCCAAAGCCCTCCAAGAAGAAGCACGGCTCGTCCTTCTTCTCCTCCGCCAAGGACAAGGACTCGAATAAGAGCCAGAAGAGCCTATTCAAGAAGTTCCGCGGCAGTAGCAAGGACTTCAGCAACAACAACAACGGCGAAGGCGGCGTCGGGGCAGAAGGAGAGAATTCGTTGGGAGGCTCATCCTCATCCTCGGCCCCTGCCCTCCCGGACCGCGGCGCAGAGGAACGTCACCGAAGACGGTTCTTCTCCCATCACGACGTCGGGTCGGTGTGCGCCGCCCTCGGATCCAGCGGCGTCGGCGCAACGGCGCGGAGGGAGCTGGCGCGGCGCAACACCACCACTGGCGCCTCGGCGGCGTCGGCAGCGCTCAGGGGCGCAAACGCCAACAGCGCAAACGCCGAGGCTGACAGGGATGCAGGGGACAACGTCAGCAACGCCCTCGTACTGAGGTAGGAGGGAAGAAACGAAACATCTTAGACAGCAAATAATTCTACAAGCAGCCCCAAAGTGAATCTGCGCGCACAGGACAGAAAGCACCAAAAGTGTTATTGTCCTAAGGTGCGAGCATTCCCGAGAGCCACGCAATTCCATTTATGACGCGTAAAGCGCCTTTTTTCTCCATCCAAGCGGCGTTTTTCGTGTCAATCCCATTGTCTTTACCATCCAAGCAAAGAAGAGGAAAAGGAGGGAATAGAAAAGGCAAGGGGAAAGTTATTACGGCTCCGGTGGAGGCAGGATCAAGGCAGCAGCCCTTACTTGGTTCACAGACGAGGTAGACGCAGACAGCTTCTTTGTGTGAATGGGAAAAACTCTCTCTTCGCCTCCTAGCTCCTCCCTCTCATGCACACCGTACCACCACAACCACAACCTGTGCAGTAGAGGACTAGGCCGATCCTGCCTCGCTGTACACCTTACTTACCTGCCTTTCCCTCCGCGGCGGCGCTGCTTCTGTTGGAACCCCCCCTCCCTCCTTAGAAGGCAACTTCCTGCTGCAAAAGCCCTCTCCATCCAACCAACGTCGTTCCGCTAAGTTCTTTTTAAAGCCAGGAGTGCAGGACTGGTTGGTGGAAGGGAAGGAAGGCCCTTCTACGTAGATGGATGGAACGGTAGTAGTCGAAATCTGAGGGATAAATCTAGCTACGGAGGAGAGGGATTCTCTATTCCTCTGGCGGCGGAATGAAGCATCTCAAATATCTGGAGAAACTCTTAGGGTAGTCCATCAGATGGTTTTTCTCGGTCGCCCGAAGGTCCTGGAAAAAGGCTTGGCGCAAAAAAGACCTGCTGTTTCGTCTCTGTCAGTACATATACCATCCTTTTCTTTCTCCGCTATAAACGGAGAACAAAAAATTCCATGCGTATGCAAAGATGGGAAAACGGTGTGTGTATGTGTGGGACGCTATTTTCTTCCCCCTCGTTCTCCGCCTTTTGGATTAAAGATGATTGACGCCCCCCACTTTCCCGAAACGGGCCAAGGGGGAGGAGGAAGCTTTTTTCCCATGCCCCCGCAGTTCCTGCTCCTGCCTCGCTTCCCAGTCCCCACACTGCAAAAGACGGGAAAAGACAAAAACGGAAAATGTACCCATCCCGCTTTTTTTTTTTGGGGGGGGGGGGGCGAAAAAAGGGTTGTGGCTTTGGATCTCCGCCTCCTCTGTCATGATGTCACTTCTTTTGCTCTTCCTCCCTAGATGGCCCAATATGGACCCTAGCCTCCCTTCAAGGGTTCAAGGATCTGTTCTTTCTTTCTCTCTTTTTGGGTGGCCTTCCGCCTCCTTTTCTCCTCCTTTTGTGACGAGGGGTGATTTATAGGCTGCGCTTTTCCTCACTCCCCAAAACTCAAAGAGAAGGATGGGGGACCAAAAGTGCCGCTCTCATAGGCCCCCCCCACTACTTGAAGACTCAGTTTTGTCAGCTGGAGACTTCTGCTTTTAAAGAGTTCTATTCACCTTTTTGCGGGGGAAATGCGTTGCTGTACATGTAGGTATAAACTCCTAGCAAAAGTATTGCGCCTCCACCTATGAGAGGTCCCTTCCCTCTTCCTTCTCGCCACATTTTACGGCAGTTTTTGCATCGTACTTTGTGCGGGGAATTTAATACCCGAGGGATTTTCTGGTCTCTTCTCCAGCGGGGCTTGCGTATAAAAACTGTGAATGTAAAGCGGCGGCGGCGTCAGCGGCTGTGAAGGAGAGGAAGGAGAAAGAAAAGGTGTCTTCAAGGTTGAGGTGGGAAGGGGAAAAGAATACGGCGGCGGCGGCGAAGCGGGGAGAGGGAAGGAAAACTCGTTAAACAGCGGCACGAGAAAAAAAAAAAGATTTCTTCTCCCCTCTCTTGTCTTTTTTTCGCATATATTCGGGAAATACAGAGAGAGATCCTCACGACGATGTTTTTCCTCCCCCCTCCGAAATTACCGTAGGGAGGCGGCGAAACTTGATAGGATTGATTGTGGTCGCAGCGGCCGCAGAGCTAAAAAAATACTATTTCTTGTTCTTTGTGGAGGCGAAATCTCACTTCTATCATTGCTGGCAAAAATGCTGCAGCAGCGGTTGTTGGAAGAAAGAAAAAAATCGCTTCCTCTCTGGCACAAAAGGAGAGAGGAAGATCTTTTCTGAGAGATGTCAAGCGTTACGCCCATTTTGGGCCCCTCTTCTTCTTTCTTCTCCTGCTGAAGCCGTCCTCCTTTTCTCTGTTCCCTCCTTTAATGAGCCCTAGACTTCCTCCGACGCCATATTTTCCCACAACCAACTACGTAGAGATAAAACTCGTTGAAACTTCTCCGTTTTTGGCACTGCTAGCAAACACTACACGTACAAGATGTTGTTGCTGCTTATTAAATCCTGCCGCACTTTGGAGGTTTCTCCGTTTGCAGAGGGAGTAGAAGCAACAAAAAAAAACAAATTTGCGGCTTCAGTTTCCCCCCCCAAGCACAAAATCTTTTTACCTATTCCAAATACATGCACGTACAAGGCCCCGATATACTAGCTATCCATTTCCACCTTTTGCTCTCATTTCAAGGCCCTTCGCCACGTTAGAAAAAGTACGGAGGAGAAGGGAATGCCGCCGCCCTCCGTTCCACTGTAAAGGGGGTGAAGAAAAAACCGCTGCCAAATTTTGGTTGTAGGGATCAGCATCAGCTGCGAAGAAGGATAATTAGGACTCCCCGAAAGTTACAATGCGCCCGTGAGTACTTGGACTCCGAAAACTGTACCTTGTTTCCTTTTTTTTGGCGGCCTTCCCCTCCTCCCATTAAAAAAGAGCGAATGCACTCCGC
>JAAUYJ010026743.1_pt1 | contig 28076 bp, 25 predicted proteins | sample 7278031 | NCBI WGS metagenome assembly JAAUYJ01 (sample SAMN14350222, study PRJNA611818) | marine sediment metagenome | isolation source: surface marine sediment (1.8m) | place: French Polynesia: Moorea | collected 2018-08 | reverse complement strand
TTTTTTCGGGTGGATGTGGCGAGAGAGGGGAAGAGCGCCGTCGCTTTCCCTAAAGGAAAGTTTTCGATGACGAGGAAAAGGAGCTCCGAATGAATTCCCGTGAAAGTTCCATTTTTTAATCTTCCTTCTTTTTCCTCCCTCTGCAGCGAGCTCAACAACCTTGACACGGGGCTGCTCCTCGAGGTTTGGGACAAGGGCATGCTGTGGGACAAGGCAATCGGCTACTACTGGGCGCCGCTGCAGCACCTGCAGTGTTGCAGAGTGGTGAGTGCTCATTTTCACTACTCTTCTCTAGAATAGTCACGTTTCTTAGTACTGTAGAATTTTGCCTCTCTAGAATTGTCTCCGGGACGAAAGACAAGATATTCAATTATTACTTCGTCATAGTCTTCTAGAGTACGTAGTGTGTTTCCGCAAAAGACTGCTAGGTATACACAAATTTCTCAGAGTACAAAACGCAGAGGAACTACAGCAGACATACCTACTACTTCTACACGTACTGCCTTCTCTAGCACATAACGTCGAGCCGGATAGCGGATACACTCTTTTTTTGGCCTCTTCACTTCCGCCACTTACGTAGGTAGACAGGCCACAGAAGGCAAGAGTACTCCTCTGCCTCCTCCCCTTCCGCCCCCGGGCACTGCACTATATGCTACACACTCTGTAGAAGCCATCGGGTTGTTGAGGAGGAAGGAGGAGCAAATGAAAAGGTAGAGAGGGAGGCTTGTTTCATCTCCTCATCGCTGCCATGCACCACTACTCATGGCCGCGGGCGGTGACTCTACAATTGTCCAAAATGGATATTGCATTAGTGATTTCATTCTTCACTTCAACAACAAAACTAAATCTTTATGGGGGAGGAGGCTTCCTTCATGAAAAATACATTGGCGAATGCGCAGGGTAAGAGGGCGCATGCATTGGGTTTTGTGCATCACTTGCTACTCGATCGAGGCACCTGCAGAGCCCGCTTGTACCAACAAGGAGGATGCAGCAAAACGAAATGCTCTGTGCAACAAATATGCCGTAAAAATCCTCGTTGCCGGCAGTTCGGGGCAAAAAAATTGAGCAGTGACGAGTAGATGGGTGCGGCATGTTTTGCGACACGTGTCTCACGCGCCACATGACTTACGGTAAAAAAAATTGCTGATGCAGCCGTTGGCAAGTGGTTGCGGGGGAAACAGGAAGAAGGGAGGGGTCGTCTTACAAAAGTCTGCCAAAAGAATGGGTTGTAAGGGTTCTACTTACCTACAGGCTTACGTATCCGTCTTTTCGTTTATAGTATCATTGTAAGTTTGAATGCAGCGTCCCACGAAAGGAGGCTAGAATCTCTAGCATGTAGAATTACGTCGTAGAAAGAAAGACAGAAAGATGTACACCAGTCACTAACGCCAGTCCAAAACGAGAAAAGTAGGAGACCAAGAAGCCGAGAGACGCTTTTTTAATTTCCTCGAATGCCCCGCCAACCCAACGCAGGAGCCCGGCGGCAACTGGTTCCCCTTGGACGCGGAGGTGGTCATGGAGAACGGGCAGATCGTGCGGACGCAGAACCCCACCGGGCACTCCCTACTCGTAGAGTACAAGTTCGAGGCGCCATGCGGTGAGACGGGCGGAGTTTTCGTATATATTCGTTGATTTGATGCTTGCACGCTTTTTTTGTGCCTTCGGACGTTTCGTTGCACGAGAATAGTTGTGGACATTATATGCACATCACAACTTATTTTGCTTGACTTATTTTTTTAAAAAAAATTGCTGCACCTTGTTCTGACCTTGAAACGATGATAATTTACGCGTTGTCTTGACCTGTGACACAGATGGTTTCTCTGTCGTCAAAAAATTGAGCTCTCTCTATCTCTCCCTCTCCTTCAAGGGCACCTAGCTCCCGCAATTATCCTTCGCACGTGTCTTTTTACGAGTGACAAAATAAAAATGGCGTACAAGTGTTTCTGTCTGCACCTTCGTCGGAGCCTCCTTTTCCCCCACATCTCCCCCACCGAAGGCCTACTCAAATCTAAATCGTGTTTCTGAGTATCCTCCCGATCCTTTCCCACCTTCAAAGCCTTTCCCTGGCTGTACTTTGCTTCGTGTCTGCTTCTTTTTTCCCCCATTTGAAAATATTGTAGTTTTTTCATTTTCCAGACTTCGGCACGGCAAACCAGGAGGTGCAGCAGAAGCTCGAGCGTCTGAATCATATTATGAGTCAGGTAGCTTGGAAAAATGAAAGAAATGTACATTCCGTTACTTTTATACGCTTAATTTTTTTCCCCCACAGGACTGGCAGAACCCAGGGGATCCCAACAGGAAGATGTATCTCAACTGTAAGTACAGTACAAACAAACACGTGCGCGTGCCAACGTCTGAATATGTGGAGACGCGCTCGCCCCGAATTCGCATTCAATCCTCGCCTCGTGCCATATGCGCAAGGAAAAAAAGAAAGAAGCCGGGGGAGAAATGGGAGAAGATGCAATTTTGAAATATGCTGTACAAAAAGAGAAAAAAGCCAGAAGGAGAAATGCCTCGCCAGCTACCCTGTTCCACACACCACCCACCTTCTCATGGCATTCATGGCTGCCAACAAGGGTTGCGCAGACAGCTGCTGGGCGGTTCTCCTCTTCCGAACAACGGGGTTGTCTGGGCAATTCTCTCTTGCAGCGGGCGTACGTTCCATGCTCTCCTACCATATGTGTAGGCGTGGGCGGAAGAAAAGGAAGGTGGAAAAAAAATGAGTGAATTGGGTTAAGAAAAGGGGTTCACGGCTGCTCTCTCCTCGAAAATGGGGCTCCCAGGGCAACGCGAGAGAACCTTCCAGTCGCAGCGCCCGCCCGCCTGCCGCTAAATGGTGCTGCAAAAAAAGCGAGGCAGCTCCAATTAGGACGATGCCGAAAGAGGCGGGGAAAGAAGAGGGAAATTTGCCCTTTTCTCCTTCCTGTACAAAAGGGGAAGGGGGGCCCTCCCCCGCTTCCGCCCCTGAAGGAAAAGGGGGAGGAAAATCGGTCCAGTGAGAAGGGACAACACCAGGAGGCCCCCTCCCTTTTCCTCCTCCTTCGCCGCCGGAAGGAACTAGGGGGAGTCCGGGGGTCGGCGGGCGGGCGGGCGGTGGTCCCTTTGCCTCTTTCTCCCCCTCCTCCTCTTCATTCTCCAGGGCCAAGGCTGTACGCACACCACTGTACAAGGCTCCCAACGAGAGGGAGAAGGAGGCCGAGATATGGGAAAGGAAAGGGGTCCCGTGCGGGGGAGGGGGGAGGGAGGCCCAGACTGAGGAGGAGGAGGAGGAGGCCTTAGGGCAAAGAAGAGAAGGGGAGGGGACCTTGAGGAGCGGAAAGGGGGATCGCTTTTGGGGGGTTTAGCCGCCTCCGCCGCCGTCTGGTGGAGGAAGGATGTGACAAGAAGAGATACGGTCTGGTCGTCTGCTTTTCTCTCCCGGATCGAATCAGTTCCGGTAGATTTTCCACTCCCCCTTTTTTCTCGAGAGACCTCTCCGTCCTCCTCCCTATAAGTAGAACCTCCGTCGCCCTTTTCCCGACTTCACAACGGAGGAAGAGGCTGACGTCTTGAAATTGGAGTCTCTCTCTCTCAGCCATGGGTGGTTTGGATGGGAGGGCCTCGTCCCATCAGCCTCTTTTGACAGCTCCTATAGACCGTGGATGTTCGATAAAGCGCAGGATCGAAGGCATTGTCGTACTCTGCAGCAGAGGGAAGGTGCACAGACTGGGAATATACTGTACATAGAATGCTCCTGACAGGGGAAGGAGGAGCGGGGCGACAGAACTGCCAGCATGCATTGGGAGAAGGCGTCGGTTACATTGCCGACGGTGGCTGCATACGTACGTGTACCACGTCGTAAGCATTGGTTCGGGATTCGCCATAGGTGCCTCTAGATACACTCTCAATTGTTGTAGGAGGGATACGGGGAACGGGGAACAAAAAGGAAACCGATAGTTTGAGAGTGAATGTACCGTAGAAAACCGCCAATTGCAAAACAAGTTGTTTGGCAAAAAACAATCACCGATGCGAACGGGAAAGTGTCCCCTCCTCCTCCTCCTCCTCCTCCTCCTTCTTCTTCCCCGGCTCCTTTTCCTCCTTAGCTAATGGCTTTCTCCCCCCTTCCTCCCCCCCGAAAAACACTCAACACACAGAGAGGAGGCGGCGGCGGCGCGCTAGGCCTGCCCTCGTGGGTGGTCGTAACAAAGCCAGGCCTATGCCGTGGGCTTAAACGAAACCACGGCGCTCGTGTCTAGCCGATCCTCGGGACTAGAGGAACTGCCCAGCCGTGCGTATACAGCAAACAGTACGGTACATCCATCCATTCCCCCTCCTGCCACAAGCTGGGAATTATGTAACGACGACGGTGTGGGTGGGATTGGTGGGCTTCTCGATCTCCTCAGCCTCGCCAACCGAATCCGACCGCTCATGCATCTCTTCCCGCCCGCCTGGCCAGACTCGACCCTGGAAATATAGGGATGCATGGGGGGATTCCTTCTTCTGTTTCCGTTTGGACGAGAGTGGAGCGGCGTCTGGATGGTTGACAGGCAGACCCCACATAATTCCTCATTCGGGCAGAGGCGGGAGAAAACTGCACAAAAAGGCCTTGCTACACTTTGCTGGGAAGGTTAGCTCCCTCCACCCTAAAAAAAGTGCGCACGTATCACGCACACTCATGCCCAGACACCCGAGGGAGACGGAGGAGGAAAAAGAAACCGCGCCAAAAGCTACGCCGCCTGATGGAAAAACGAAAAAAAATATTAAGTTTGCAATATGTACTGGAAAACCTTGCAATAAGTGCTTGGAAGGTGAGACCCAAAGTTTAGTAGGATGGTCACATCTCGAAATCGACGCAAACCATTCCTAAAGGACACGAGACTATTCCGTTTTATGTACTCTAAGGTAGACGTAACCTGTACCAAACAGGCAGACGCGCTGTCGTCTAGCGTACGAAAACAGAGGCATAACTGTTCCAGGGACGCTAGGAGGAATGCGAATGCACGATGTGGAGACGACTCCTCCCAATCCCTGTCTCATTCTGCCTCTTCCTCTTGCGTCACCCAGTCTTCACAACCTTGTTTATATATATCGCCTTGGTAGCCTTGCATCCTCCTCCTAGGAGGCCTGGCCTTTCTGAAAAGGAGGAGGAGAAGGACGTCGACTTCCTCTCTACCTCCTCCTGTGTATGCAAATTGGTCCCCATTTTCCCACTTCACTTCCTACCTCCTTTCCTCCTTCTCCTCTGCCTCCTTCCAACTTCTTTTTTTTTCGCGAAGAAAAGACTCCTTCTTCTTCCTCACCCTCTCAGGAGAAAATTTGCATCGGCTTGCTTTCACGCGCTGTGCGCACAAGGGGAAAAACAGTTGCGACAACACCGAAGCAACACTCTTCATGCGAAGACAAGTTGGTTTGGACTATACGGCGTGTTGTCGGCGAGGGAGAACTCCGTTCAACTTTGGAAGTCAATCCAGCACTAGGTACTTTCTAATTGCAATCCGTTGATTTCCCTTCGGATCGACACAGTTCGTGCAGCAGATATACGCTGTCTCTTATATTCCATATGACTATTGCTTGTTTTGCTGCCCGAAATTCCTAGTCTAGTTCGTGCATTAGCCGTGTGTCGCAATCCCGTTAGTACAAGATGGCCTAATTAGGGAATTTTTGTAATGTGCACAGAGCCCTGCTTGCAAGGACCCAACACGAGGCCATGTACGTATGTATGTAAGTTAGTACACCGATGCAGGGTGGAGGTTGGAAGGGGAACTCCGCCGCGTGTGGACAAGCAGATAAGGAGCTTTTTTGGAGGCTACATGGGGTTTTATGTCCTCCATAAAATTGTGCCCCCAAAGCACTGTACTGCGTACGGCTGAGCTAGGGCAGAAGAGGGGAAAGGGAGGGGACAGCAACGGAAAAAAAGTGGGGAAAAGCAACTTTGCGGAAAATGTATACATGATGATAGCGTAGGTATATTCTCTGCAATGGGCTTTTCCCCATACCTCCGCAGCTTCTTTGGCTTCGTTACGTCTGTTATAGGGTGCTCTTACGTATTTCGGTATTTTGAGTAAGTGCAGCAGCGCTGTACGATTAGAAAAGAGGATATCAGGTTCCTGGCGGACGTCGGGGAGACACTTGGCCCGTCTTGACGAGAATCGATCTACGCGCCGTCGCCACGAACCAATTCCCGCGCTTACGCAACGCGCGTACAGAATACCCAACCAATGAATTAATCCAACTTCCAATCACTTTTCCCCGCATGCAGCCGGCTACTCTGCCGACAGCGACTACGCCAGCGACCTCAACTTTCCCGTCGGGGCAGGAGGGGGGATGCAGGCAAACGCGCCCGCGTCGCAGTACATACAGGTAAACAGAAAAACCGCAAATATTCCTCTTATTAAAAAACCCGTTAAATTATTTTCTTTTTCAAAACAGGTCGCGAGCGACATGCAAACGGGGCAGCCTTACTTTGACCAAAGCCAGCAGCAGCAGGGATATTACAATCAAGTGAGTAGGATTTCTTTCACGGTTGATTCGAGTGCAGTACGAAGCCGACCTTCAATTAGACTTTGATAATTTACGGAGATTAGATCGCTCAATAATTCACTACCCCCTCGAAAACGAGTTAAATTTCTCCTCCTCCACTTCTTCTCCCAGCAGGGACAATCAGTGCCTCAGCAACAGACGACGGACGGATACTTCCAGGACGGTTGGAACCAGTACTCAAGGTATGATGGGCGGGCGATGAAGAAAGAAAATTAGGTTTTAATCCTCCAGTCCACACTGAAAACTGACACGAATCCCCCCTCTCTTTCTCTCTCTTTCCTTCATCATGGCACTTCTCATCATGGGGAAATCTTGCAGTGGTAAGTATAGTACGTAACTTTGATTGAAATATAGCAAATTTTCTCTACGGTATGTTTCCCCATTCTATTCTTCAGATCCCCAGTACCAGGCCTCCTCCGGCACCATGGCCCCTCCCCCGGGCCAGTACGGTCCCCTCCCGCCGGGCCAGGACCCGAACGCCGCGGCCGCCTCAGGATACATGTGAGGACAAAAGCACAAAGAGAACCAAACGTCAGGGAATGCGCATGTCAAAAAATTTACAGGAACGGTCCCACGGATGGCGGCGGCGGCGGCTACAGCGTTCCCAACGGCCTCCCCGACGAGGGTTGGTACTCCCAGGACCAGCTCGCTGCGGCCGGGGGAGCGGGAAACTGGCAGCAACAGCCCTCCAGCGAATACATTCAGCAACAACAGCCCCAGTGTAACGGGGTCATACCCAACCAGGTACACAAGGATTTCGCACAAAAAAGGGAAAAATGTGTTACCGATTTTGCACATCTCCTGGCCAACAGTACCCTCAGCAGCAGCAGCAGCTCCCCGCCCTCAACCCGAAGAACAGCATGTCCAACCCCTCCTACGGCGCCTCGGCCACCGCCACGGCCTCGGCCTCCGCACACGACCTCCACGGCTACACGGAGGAGGACTACGCGGCCTGGTACGAGGAGGGCTGGTACCAGGACGAGGACGGAGAGTGGTACCAGGACCCGGAGTACGCGGCCTCGTCCTACAACGACTACGACTACAGCTATTCGGCGTCCACCACCTCGCGGCGGCGGCGGCGGCGGTCGTCGACGGGAGGGACGGGGGCGAGGCGGAGGTCACACAGCAGGTCGCCGTACAAGCAGAAGTCTGGATACGTCGTGCAGGACAAGAATAGGTGGGTCCCTGACTCAACTGAATTTTTTCGGCTGTTTCCGCTTTTCACATAAGGGCTGAATTTGCCGTATGAATGCACAATATCTATTTTTTTGTCCTTTCTTCACAGGAACCGCTCCACTCAACAGTCCAGCAAGCAGGGCATCATGGGCCGCCAGCGCCGCCCGGACAACTACGAGGAGGGCTGGTACAAGGACGAGTCCGGCGAGTGGCTGAACGAGTTCGACTGGCACCAGGACGAGAGCGGAGAGTGGTACTACGAGGACTCCTCCTGGGACTACGACTGGGAGGCCGAGGGATGGAGGCAGGACGAGAACGGGGAGTGGTACCTGGAGGACGAAGACGAAGAGGAGGAGGACGAGGAGGAGGAAGAGGAGGACGGGGGAGGCTCGTCCGGGGCCGGGACTGGCAGGTCGGCGGCTTCCTCGTCCGGAGGGGCGAGGAAGAAGAGCAAGAAGTTCAAGAACGTGTCCAAGATGGACGAGGAGGTGGCCGCAAAGGAGAAGGAGATAAAGGAGGCGGAGGAGAAGCAGAAGAAGACGCAGCAACTCATTGACAAGCAGCGGATGCAGGTATTTTGTGCATAACAAATGACCCAGGGAACAATATTACAGAAAAATGTTTGTATGTGTTCACAGATCTTCAAGCAGAAGCAGGCGATCGACGACGAGCGCAAGCGCCAGCAGACTGAGCGCCTCCGCCTCCACCGCGCCGAGCAGGACCGGCGGAAGAGGGACGAGGAAGAGCGGGTGCTGAGGGAGAAGCGGATGCGCCAGGAGGTGAGGGAGAAGCAGGGGAGGGCCTGGCTGGAGCAGGAGCGCCTGAGGCAGCAGACCGAGCTCCAGAGGCGCAAGCTGCACATAGAGCACGAGCGGGTGCGGCGGCACCTGCAGGAGCAGGCCAACAGGCTCAAGGACCACCAGGACAAGCAGAGGGAGCTCTTCAAGGTGCAGCAGAAGAGGATCAACCAGGAGAAGCTCCTGCAGCGACAGCAGCTCAAGCTGCAGGTGGAGATCAGCAAGCAGGTAAAAATAAAGTACGGATTAAGGACACGGCGGCACCATCATAAAACGAAACACATATGTTCTCTCCACTTGGAAACAAAGGCGGGAAGAGATTTTTTCCCGAAATAGAAGAGACAGCCCTTTCGTTCACTTATCCGTGACGTCGGCTCTTCATTTGCAGGTGATGGAATCCGAGCGGCGAAAGATGCAGGAGGAGCTGGTGACGAAGAAGAGGGAGGAGGAAGAGACTCGCCGGGCGAGGGAGGCCTCGGAGAAGGAGCTGCTGGCTCGGAGGCAGCAGCTGGCAAGGGAGCAGGACCGACTGCAGGAGCAGCAGGTGCACCAGCAGCTGATCGAGGAGAAGCAGAGGCTCCTGCGGGAGCGGCAGAGGGTGCTGCACGAGAAGCAGATGGAGCTGCAGGAGGAGCAGAAGAAGCAGATGGAGCTGGAGGACCGCCACCGGAGGCTGGAGGAGCAGAGGCAGAGGCTCATAGGGGAGAAGGAGCGGAGGGAGTCCACCAAGGAGGGAGGGGACCCGGCAGAGATCCAGAAGCAATTGGAGGAGCTGGTCAAGCAGCAGAAGATGCTCAAGGAAGAGATGAAGGAGCACCAGAAGCTGCAGGAGACGAGGGAGAAGCAGAGGAAGGAGGACGAGAAGGAGCTCCAGCAGCAGAAGGAGAGGGAGGAGGAGAAGGACAGGGAGAGGCTCCAGGAGATTCGAGAGATGGTGAGGAAGCGGGAGCAGGAGCAGCTGCAGAGGGAGAGGGAGGAGAGGGCGGCGCAGGTGGAGGCGCAGAAGAAACAGCAGCAGCAGCAACAGCAAAAAGAAGAGCTGGAGAAGCAGCAACAGCAACAAAAGCAGCAAGGACTTCCAGAGGCGGAAAAGCCCAAAGAAACCGATGCAGTTCAAAGTCAGAAGAATGGAGAGCAGAAGAAACTCGCGGGCAGCCAACCGGGCAGCAAAAAGCCATCGCCTCCTCCGTCTGCAACAGAGTCGACATTGCAGCAGCAACCACCGAAATCATCCAGGTCTTCCAGCATCACTGCGACGGCAGCGACAGCAACAACAAACGGTCAAATAGCACAGCAGCAGCAGCAGACGCAACAGGAGAAGCAACAAACACCGAAACAGAAGACACTTCCACCCCGTCCACTCGATTACGACGACTATTATTATCAGGTATGCATTTTGATCAAGATCTTTTAAAACGGGGGAAAATTTTGTGTTTCTTCAAGGACGACGACGGCAACTGGCGGAACGAGTATGACGACTACGGGTACGAGTTCGACCCGTACAACTACGAGACGTTCGAGGGGGAGGGCGAGGGAGAATGGGAGGGGGAAGGGGAGGGCGAGGAGGAAGAGGCGGAGTGGATGGAGGTGAACGGAGACGGGTCCGGCGGGGGGGCATCCCTAAGGGACGACGTCTTCATGCAGCAGTCATCCGCCGCTGGGACCGGGGCAAACCCTAGCGCCGCCGGAAGCAGGAAGGCCAGCGAGGCGGCGCACCCGGGGCCGCTTGTAGTGACGGACCCGAGCGTGGCGGCGGCGGCAAACGGGACGAGTCAGAACGGGGATGCAATGTCGATCGGCAACAATTTCGACCGGAAGAGCAGCGTCGCCAGTCGGAAGTCCAGCGCCGTGGCATCAAAGAGAGGCAGTCTGGTATGAGATATTTCCCCCGGTCTTAGCACGCTTGTCAACAAAGGGAACCTTTTTTTTTTTCAGGCCAGCGTCGCTGCCATGGACCAGGGTGTCTCTTCCAACAACGCTTCCGTGCCCGCCTCCGGCGGCGCCTCCCGCCGCAGCAGCGCCCGTGCCTCCGTGGCCAACGGCTTCGGACTCTTCCAGACCGCGCAGGAGCAGCAGCAGCCAATGATGGAGGATCTGACCGCGGCGTCTCCCCCGCTGGACAACCGGCTGGAGCGGCCCACCGAGCTGGACCTGTCCTCTGCCGCAGCAGACCAGGACCAGATCGTGCCAGGGTCGCAAAAGTTGCCTCCACGTCCCGCCGACTACGACTACTACTGGTATCAGGTAAGAAAAAACAAGCCTCTACAGTACTTGAACAAAAATAGGTTCGTTAATAAATAATATTTTTCTCTCAACCAGGACGACGACGGCAACTGGCGAAACGAGTACGACGACGAAGGGTACGAGTTCGCCGACGTCGAGTACAGCAACTCTGCCGAGCAGGAGCCCGCGACGGCGCTGGACGAACAGAACATGATGGTACTGGGCGAGGAGGAGGAGGAGCAGTTCTACACGGAGGAGGAGCTCAACAGGGCGGAGGAGGAGATGTTCATGAAGGAGGGAGGAGGGGCGGAGGAGGCCATGCCAGAGCAGCAACAGCAGCAGCAGACTGTGTCGTCGCTGGTGGTCAACGTCAACGACAACCAGCAGCAACAGCAGCAGCAACAACAACCGCTGGTGGAGCCGGCTTGGGCGCCAGTGGCCAAGAGCAAAGCCAAGGAAAGGTGGCACTGGGCCTTCAATCGCATCGTACAGGTAGGTGCCGAAAGCACACTTTTCATGCGTTTCTACAGAATAATTCGCCGCAAAAAGAAAGAAATAGGTCTTTTCCCCTCATACCCCGTGTCGAAACTTGTAGCGGATACTGCGTACCTAGGATACTCTTCATTAACTTTTCTTTTTCATTTAATAACCGTCGCCTGGTCGTCCATACACACTTGAGTGTCTTTCCCCTCCATAAAAAATACCAAAAAAAGAGTCTATCGAAAGTTAGCGGTCCTTTCTCTTCTCGATGTTGACCAAATTTGCCGTTGTGTTCTGTATCCCCCCTTTTCCCGCCCTTTCCCCTTCCCCTTCCCTTGTCTTTTCACCATCCCTTAAATTCCTCTCTCGACCGACGATCCCCGAACCGCCCTACACTCTACTTCCCGCGCTGCCACATGTGTCAAAAAAAACTCTCGGCGGAAAAAACCACCCCGTAGATGAACAGGGTGTACAAGAACATGCTGAGGCAGCAGCAAGAGGACTTCCCCATGGCGGAGGAGGCCTGGGCGGAAGAGGCCATGGAGCAGGACTACTACGGCGAGGGGGAGGGGGAGGAGTGGTACGGGGAGGAGGAGGATCAGTGGTACGAGGAATACGTCGAGGAGGAGTACCGAGGAGAAGAGGAGCAGCAGCAGGTGGAGGAGGAGTATGCGCCGGAGGAGGAGGAGGAATTCGTGGACGCGATGGAAGAGCAGGTGCCAGAGCCAGAGCCAAAAGAGTCACAAGCCCCGGCCACCTCCACGCAGGAGGAGGAGCTAAAGCAGGCCGCGGCCGAGGCGGCCAACGCGGCGGCGGACGCATCAAAGAACCTCATGAAGGGGTTCACGGCGTTCGGCGGGAGTCTGATGAAGGAGGCTGCGGATGCGGGGAAGGAGGCCGCTGGAGGCGGCGGCGGCGGCGGCTTAGGAGGTCTCTTCGGAGCGGCTGCACCGCCCTTGAAGTCGCCCATGGCGCCCAAGAAAAAGGACGAAGGATCGGGGTTCGGCGGGTTCGGCGGGTTCGGGTTCGGGAATAAGAAGGAGGAGGTAAAGAAGCAGGGCGGAGGCGGCGGCTTTGGTTTCGGAGGATTCGGCAACATGCTCGGAAACTTGGAGTCTGCTCTGGACCAAAAGCCGAAGACTCCGACTGCTCCACAACCTCCTCCCATTGCCGAGCCTGATCCCCCAGCTCCAGATAGTGCCGTTCTAGAAAAGGAAGACCAGGGAGAGGAGGAAGGCTACTACGACGAAGAGACAGGAGAGTGGATACCCACTGGTGGAGAGGAGCAGGGATACTATGATGAGGAGACTGGAGAATGGGTTGCCACAGGCAGCAAGGAAGAGGAAGGATACTATGATGAAGAAACTGGTGAGTGGGTGCCAACAGCTAAAGAGGAAGAGGGATACTATGATGAGGTGACTGGAGAATGGATATCCACCAAGGTAGACAAGGGATCTCCCAAGTCTGAAAAGGAGCAAACTCCCAAATCAGAGACCAAGTCAGAAGGGAAAATAGAGGAGGAAGGATACTATGACGAAGTTACAGGAGAATGGGTCAGCACCAAAGAACAGTCGAAGGACGGAGAAGGATTCTATGACGAGAACGGAGAATGGGTTTCTACCAAAGTTGAAACTGAAGACTTGGAGGGGCAAGGTTACTATGATGAGAACGGAGAATGGGTGGTTGCCAAGGCTGAGAAGGGTGACAAGGAAGAAGGATACTATGACGAGAATGGAGAATGGATTTCGACACCCAAGGACAAAAAGGAGGAGGAGGAGGAAGGCTACTATGACGAAAACGGAGAATGGGTGTCCACTAAGAAAGAAGAGCAGGGCTATTATGATGAAGAAACTGGTGAATGGATTGCCACAGGCAGCAAGGAGGAGGAAGGATATTATGATGAGGAAACTGGTGAGTGGATACCAGCAGGGAAGGAGGAGGAAGGATACTACGATGAGGTGACTGGCGAATGGATATCCACCTCGGCCGAGAAGAAAGAATCTCCCAAGTCTGAAACCAAGTCGGCCGGCGCTGACCAGACAGTACCTGAACCTGCGGTAGGAACAGCCGCATCTCCCCAAGCCGCCGGCGAACAGAAAGTACCCCCTCCCCCTCCGAAGGAATCAACTCCTCCAGCATCTTCCCCGCCGGAGGAGGAAAAGCGACGGAGGGAGGAGGAGCTCTACTTCAAGCCCTGCACTGCCTTCTTCACCGCCCGCCAGAGGTGGTGGTGGGCCTTTGGCATGGTCACCAAGGTAACGGCGGCCACCAGAGCGGCGGCGGCAGCGAGAGAGAGACGCAGCAGCGAGAGAGTTTGCTCTTCTTTTCCCTAATAATAATTGGCGTATCCGCCGCGTATTTTGTAACCTAGTCATCAGTCCACCACTATCTTTCTTTTAATTTTTCATAGAGGTGAATGCAGTTCACTTGTACCACACTCAGTGCTCATGCAAAGGAAAAGGCTGCGCAGAATCGCAGCATGCGAAGGGCTCATTGTCGGCCGGAGGAGGTCGTGGTGTCGAACCGAGACTGGCACCACGATGTCCTGAACGGCCGCCGCGCCGCCGCGGCCTCTCCTGTGTCGTAGCCCGACGCCTCCTTCGGTCTCTTCCCCGTTTCCACTCTTTTCAGACTCTTTTTCCGCTCCTCTTCAGTTGTATCGTTCTCTCCTACTATATGCTGTCCCGTTACTAATCTGTACGTGCTATATAACACTACTGTTTTTGCTGCCGACTGCCTCAGCGTCTGTCACGGTCACACTTCAACATATACCGGATACACTTCTAAACGCTGGAAACACCTGAATTACGGCAGAAACTTTTCATCTTTGTCTGTTTCCCCTACATCTACTGCCGACATGCAACCATTTGAAACCATAAATTGGGGAGAAACCTTAAAAAGGAAAGGGAATATCTAAGCAGCAACCATTCTTCCTTGCTCTGTTTCAATCTGAGGCCTTTGCAACTTTACAATTCAGTACGTATATACTGTATAGTACAGTATGTCTAGCATTTTCATTCGGAGTTTGTAGTATGATACGAAGGGTTTTGCTGCAACACCGCCAACATTTACCGAAACAACAGACCTCGCGTTATGCCTAGTAGGTCGTTATTTCTTCTTCAGGGTTTTTGCCACTTCATCGCGCAGTAATTCGAAAACTTGCCGCTTCACCGTTGTTAATTAATTGTCGGCTACGGTCTCAGTCTTTCACTAATTGAAGTTTTACATTTATTCAGATTTCTGCTACCTTATAGGACCAATTTCGAAAAATTTCTTGGCCACGTATTCGCAATCTCATATATTTGACTCTTGCCCATCCCTCTTCTGTGTACCGAATCATTGCCCGAGTAAAGTTGCTGCTTGGTTGTCGATTCCGGTATTTCATAGCTTTGTCAAGACAATGCATGTTCGCAGACTTTCAAGACATAAGTTCTGCTTCTTAGACTTTAAAAACACAAAAAAGAAACTCCACACACACTTGTTGAAATGAACCTACGGAAAACACCTAAGCAGTACGTACCACGTCAACCAGTTGGCAACTTGCTCGAAAGCGGGGGGCATCACATGTACCTTTGTGGCTACGATCGAAGTGCTAATCATCATGTGTCCTGAAAGTAAAAAGAGTAATTGTACTAGCCGATAAAAAGGCGGGTTGTGTTCTTACCTAAGAATCAAATAATTGAAAAATCGACACGCTGGGACGTCTAAAGTAAGGCACACCAAACTCACACTTTGTGTGCGGCAAACGAGTGCCTTCCACATTTTCATATGTCTTGAGTGTAGGTCATTCTATACGTATTTTTATAGAAGAATCGAGTTTGCAAACACGTCGAGACAAACCGCCTGCCAACTCGGGTATCTCGTCTCTAATCTTCAGCCAAAATGTTCGACGAAGTTCTGTGCTTGGTACATACCTTTTTTACCATAACTCTTATCATACTGTTTTCGACCTAGTCTCCTACTACGGTACTATAGCTCATTAATTGACTGCCTGCTCAGTAACGCTCAGTCCATCATGCTACAATAGAATCTTAAGGTCAACCAAACCGTACCCATGGTTCAAATTGGTCTTCTTCTCATTCTTCCTACTCTCCACTCTCTCGACACCCTCCCAACCACTTCTGCCGAACAGATCCAATGGCTGACCAGGCAGGGTTATCCTCCAGAGGTGATAGACGAGATCATAGCGGACCAGGAGTTCTACGAGGAGGAGGAGGAGGAGCAGGGCTACTATGACGAGGAGACGGGGGAGTGGATCGCCACTGGCGGGCAGGAAGAGCAGGGCTACTACGACGAGGAGACGGGCGAGTGGATACCCACGGGACCTGAGGAGGAAGGCTACTACGACGAGGAGACCGGAGAGTGGATACCCACGGGTCCGGCGGCGGCGCAGCAGCAGGATGCTTCGGAGGCAGTGCTGCAGCAGCCGGCAGCGACCGAAGTGGCGCCTCCAGCTGCACCTGACGTGGTGATGGAAGAGGAAGTTGTGCCTCCAATTCCTCCGGCGACAGAGCAGGTGCCTCCAGTAGCAGCAGCAGCGCCGGTTGCGCCAGAGGCGGCGGCGCCAGCAGCAGCAGCTCCGAAGCCGCCCGACATCGACAAAGACCTGAAGGCGGCGCAGGACGCAGCGAAGGAGGCGGCTGACGTGGCCAAGAACCTCATCGGCGGATTCGGCGGATCTCTCTTAGGAGGTCTAGGAGGGGGAGACAAGGGCAAGAAGAAGAAGGGAGGAGGAGGCGGATTCATGGGAAGTCTAATGGGAGGAGTAGCGGCTGCGGCGGAGAAGGCGGCGGCCAAGCCGGCGGCCACCACGCCCAAGAAGCAGGAGCCGCCCAAGGCCGCTCCCGCGCCCTCGACGGCGATTTCTCCTCCAAAGCCCGCGCCGACGGAACCACCACCACCTCCAACGGCGGAAAAACAAACAGTATTACAAGGAGCTACCGAGGCTGTGAAAGAGGCTGAAAAGACTGAAGACGGCTCCGCCGGACAGTTCGAGGAGGGGATGCCGCTGGAGGAGGACTTCGAGGAGGAGCAGGTGCCGGACTTTGAGCCCGCCCCGAAAGAGGAAAAGTTTGAAGAGGACATGCCAATGGAGGACATGGAGGAGGATGAGGAGCAAGTGCCTGACTTTGAGCCGGCAGCGCCGCCGTCGCAGCCCCCTCCTCCTACCGAGGCCGAAAAGTCTCCCGAGGAGAAGCTGAAGGAGGAGGAGGAAAAGAAGATCGAGGAGGGAGTCAAGCTGGCGGAGGAGCTGGAGAAGGAGAGGAAGGAGGAGGGGGCGACGCCGCCGGACAAGCAGGTGGCCTTCGCGGAGGACGGCAAGCCGAGGTTCGTCAAGCACATCAACAAGACGCGGACCATGTCGGGCAGGCAGAAGTGGGACTGGGCCTTCGAGAAGATCATCCAGGTAGGATGGATCCGACGTCGATTCTCTCTCTCCTTCTCAGTTGTAGAAGTAGTAAAAGTAGATCGAAGAGTTGGTTGCTTCGTTTCGAAACATCCCGGCAATTGCATGAAAGGCGGACACAGCAAGCGCGGTGGCAGCAGGGCCTCTGGAGGCCCTTCTGTCGCCCCTCCTCACCCTCCTGTGCTCAATTTGCGAGTGGTCCTGTGACTTGAACCAGCATCCTCCACCGTGGTTTTTTGCTCTCATCCTTTTCTCCGGTAGTTTCGCTTCTTTCGCCTCCGCCTGTCTTCTTGCGTGCATTTCTGCCGTTCATTTCAGTGGAGCTTTCTCGCCCGCGTCTGATTGTTGTATAGGCGAGTTAAAAAAGTAGAAAGAACTCTTGCTCCCTTGTCTGCCTGTTTGTTTCTAAACTATCCTGTCAACCAACACCCTTGTCTTATATAATGGAAAACAATGCACACTGTACACTAGTCACACATCAAACTTCAACCCTGCTTCGCCTTCCCTTTCTAGCTTTTCTATCATCTATCCATCGCGTGTACTTAAAAAAAATGCATGGCTCTATGAAACCAACTTTTGTGTTTCCCCTTCTTTCGTCAGTACAAAAGGTCTTTAGAACGAACAAAGTGCTGTTAACAGAATCTTGAGGGACACCAAAACTTTCTTTTTTCTTATTTTTTTTCGATCACTATTGCAGAATGAAAAGACCTCACTTTATTTTTTTTTTCGGCCGTGACCTCTGGTCTCGTTGTTGGGTACGAATCGGGGCGAGAATCGTGCCTACGAGCGTTCACCAGCCTCAACACAGAGTTGAAGGACCTTTCCCCATAATGCTGCTGTATGGACCCCCCGCCGACACCTCTCTCACCCCCTCAAAAAAGCGGATGGGAGGGGGAGGGGAGGAGGCCCACAAAACCAACCTTGCTTTGTTTGCTCCCCCTTTCTCCTTTTTCCTCTCCTTCCCTCTCAACCCTCGTACGCAGCCGTGGGAGAGAGAGGCGCTCAATTGCGTGGCACATACTTACGGCAGAGGAGGAGGAGGAGGAGGGGTTTTCTGAGCAGAATCCTTGATTTTGATCGAGCGGAGGAGAGGCCGCCGCCTCCGCCTCTTCTTCCCACTCTCGTCCTCAACAATGGCTGCGGGCTTTGAGGATGGGAGGATCTTCCTTATACTTCCTCCCATCTTTCAGTTCATTTAAACTCTTTTTTTGTTTCCGCGTTACATGCTCCACATCTGTATTATATTTAGTATTGTGCACGCGCATTCTAGCTATAGTGACAACCCAAAGTGATTGTGGTATGTGCGGGTTTGAGCTTTATCCTAGTTTGTAAGAGAATGATGAAACTATAATGTACTGAATTTGTTTGATTCGTCAGATACACCTTAGAGGGTACCATAATAGATTAATCATCCTAGGATGTACACTGAATGAAATCGTTAAAAACAAACCAAGGCTGTCCACCCTTAAGAACGTCCATAAACATGTATAAAAACTGTTCACTGTAAATATGTGTCTTACTACTGGTAGAATTACCAACTGGCAGATAATTGATAAAAGACAGGTACCTTAACAAATAGGAATTAGAAACTCACCGCGTGTTTTCAAGCATCTCCCCCGCTCATATTCTCCTTCATATCGACCCGCCTCCCCATCCATGTCTCATCGGCCTCTAGGCATAAAACGGGGGGCCGGGGGGACGTAATGACGGACGCAACAATGGGCATTTCTCCCCTCTTTTCCCCTTCGCGCCCTATCACGACGGTTGATCCTTTTTTTCTGCCACTGCGACAGTTCTTTTCTTCCTCCTCCTCGACCATTTCCTCTCACCACCGCACGGCCCTCGGCGCATGCCGTGGGATGTGGCGCCGCCGCCTTTTTCGTGACGAGAGGAGGACGAGAAAGGGAAGACAAGGGGGGAGGCAGCCTCCCCGCTCCCCTTCCAGAAAAAGCAAGTGAGAGTAACGCGCCTCCGTGCAATAGAACGAACACCTATGTAGGTCGAGGAAGGGAAAAGGCGGCTGAGCCGAGGCCGGTTGCGCCAAAAAGGGAGACCCAGCAAAAGAGGAGAAGGCCGACCGAAGGAGTAGGAAAAGGGGGATAGAGAAGAAGGAAGGATCCAACTCAGGCGCCGCCGCCGCCACTGGATCAATACCTCTGGGCACAGCGGAAAAGGGAGAGAGAGAGTAGAGCCTGGCTCGAGAGACCTACTACTATACCAAGCCCCCCTTCCTCTTTTCCCCTTCCTCAAAACGGCCTTTTTCGCTTTCCTTGCGCTCACTTGGGGGGGGGGGAGCGCACGGCCGCAGTGTGAGCTCACAGGACTGGGATAGAGGCGGGAACCACAGAGGAGGAGGGGGGCTTTCTACCCGTCCGCCGAAAGCCAGAGCGAAGAAGGGCACGTTAGAGAGAGAGAGACTGCTGCCATAGGGGTGGTGGGAATGCGCCCTCCATTCCTCTCACCCACGAGGGAAGGTTTCCTGATAAGGGGGGGAGAAAGGCCCGCTTTCCCCTTCCCGTTCGTCCTTGTGGCCTTTGGTGGTTCTCTGGAATAGGGGGGGGGGAGGGGAGAGTGGCGAGCCGGGGGCTGCTGCTACTCTGGAATCGCGAGGGAAAGGGGAGTGACAGAGGGCGGGTTCTCTCTTCCCCGCCCTCCGTCCGGGGGATCGAGGAAGAGGAGGCAGTCACTTTTAGTGGGGAGGGGAGGAAGAGAGAGAGGCGGTGAAAGTGGCTTAGTCGGTGGAGGGCGGCGGAAGAGCTGCACGGTGGTGTGAGGCGCTGCAGTGTGTGACTATATTTTTTTAGCACAGCGGGGGTTTGCCGCCCTTTGGGAGTGAAGTAGTGTGTGCAGCATATTTTGTAGTTGTTGGGACGGGTGGAGAACAGTTTTACGCGCGCAGTGGGAGGAGGGAGAAAAAAATATCATACAAGTCTGGCGGCGAGCACGGAATTTGTTTTTCAAGAGTAGAAGTGCTGCAGCGTCGGTCTCGTGTTCAAGATATTCTCGGGAAAGTGCGGTTTATTTCTCCCCCTCCCCTTTCCCCCTCGGTTGCTTTCTCGCTAGGAGAAAGAGGCGAAGGAGGAAGAGTTGTTTTTTGCCCCCTTGCTACAAAAAACCGTAGTGAGAGTGAGCTTTGTTCGGCGTGCTGGAATTGTTGTTGAAACCAGCCGACACCGTTGAAGAAAGTCTAATGAAAGCTTTGAAGAAATAGAAGCTACGTCAAGTAAAAGGAAAGTCTTGAACATCCTGGGAATTGGATCAGAAAGAGAGAAAGCGGCGGAAAGAGAGCCTTCCCTAATTGTCAATGGAACGAACGGAATGGTACCAAGGACGAAGAAACGTGGATAGGGCATATTAAGCAAGAGAGGAGACGAAGGAAGAATTAGGATATTTGCCACAATTAAGGGAAGAAGAAATTATGGAGACGGGAGGAGGAGGATAGGGGAAAGGGGAAAGGAGGCGGAAGCGGCCTCCTCCCGCCCCTCGGTGCCGCCGGGGTGGGATGGATGGTAACGCCAACGTGATGCATCAGATGCAGTTCGGCACCCACCCCGCCGCTCGCGGCGGCGGCGGCGGCGGCGGCCACCACCAGCAGGGCGGCGTGCGGCACGTCCCCCTCGGCGGCGGCGGACAGGCGGCAAACGGAGGCGGCAGCAGCGGCAACTTGGTGCACCAGCCTCCTCCTCCACCGCCTCAAGGTAGACAGGAGGTGATCTTCCACCCCGCCCTCTTCGGGTCCGCCGCCACCCCTCCGGGCCCGCCCCGGGGATCGTCCCCGCTCCTCACCACGCGGCCCACAGTCCCCAACGTGATGCCGCGGCCGCTGCCCAACCTGCCGCCGCCCCCCACCTCCGGCGGCGGCGGCCGCGCCAGCCCCATGGTGCACCCCAAGCCCCCGATGCCCCCTCCGCCGCCCGCCCCAGACCCGTTCCTGGAGGAGCAGGTGGAACTATTGGCGGAGAAGGTGGAGGGGCTGGAGGGAGAGCTGCGCTACGCTTGGCGGGCCCTGGACGTGCTCAGCCAGGAGTACGTCAAGATGTGGCAGCGGCTGGAGAAGATGGAGGGCCTCCTGGGCGAGCAGCAGACCGTCATCTCGCAGCTCATCGACCTCTACTCGGCGGACAGCTCCGACAACAACGCCGACGGGGGGATGAAGGGGAGCGGGCTGGTGTCGCCCGGCTCCATGGACGGCGGAGGGAGGATGATGGTGCCGGGCGACGAGGACTTCTACAAGGCCCTTAACGCAATGCACGGCGGCGGGGAGGAGAGCGGAGGCGGAGGAGACCTGGTCGGCAGCCAGAGCATGGAGGACTTTATAAGCCCAGACCACCACGAGGGCGACGCGGAGATGCTGTTTGCTGCCACTGCGGCGGCGGCGGCGGCCAACTCTGCGGCCAACAAGCACGCCTCCCCAAAGAGCGGCGGCGGAAAGCAGGGCACCTTCTCCGACTTCATCACGCAGTACGACGCTCCTCCCCTCCAGGCCACGGCCGAGCAGAAGAAGAAGCACAGAAAGTCTCGCGGTAGTAGCAGCACCACCGGCAGCACCACCATCTAGCAGCACAACAACACTAGCAGCGGCGGCGGCAGGCACCAGCAGTCGTCGCGGCGGGTGCGGCGCGGCAGCCAGGGCGGCGGCGGGTCACCCGAGGACGACGAGGACGAGTCGGAGGACGTGAGGTCGGTGACCTCGAGCGTGAGGTCGAGGTCGAGCGGGGGAACGGTGAGGTCGGAGGAGGAGAGGAGGAGTGCGACGACGCAGCAACAACACAGCAGCAGGGCGGGCGTTAAGGGGAAGGGCAGAGATTCCTTCCCCCTCCCTGGAGACCTCAGTCCCTGCTACGACAACATCTCTGCTCCTCCTCCGCTCCCCCCGGGGATGACTCAGCAGTCCAAGGCGGCGGCGACGGTCAAGAAGCGCTCTCACTCCAAGACAAAGGAGGACCAACAGCACCATCAGATCTTACCACCAGCCGGCGGCCAAAAGGGAAAGAAAAAGAGCAGGAAAGGGGAAGATGAGGAGATTGGCCCCGATGGTGCAGTGCAGCAAAAGGACAAGTCCAAAAAGTTGAGGAAGTCTGAGAAGGTCAGCAGCAGCAGCCAGGAGGAGCACCACGCGCAGCATCCTCCGCCTCAGCAGCAGCCGGGACAGTCGCCGCTCACGGTCATTGGAGGGAAGTACTCTTTCTCCCTCTCGTCGTCGGAAAGTGGATTAGGTGTTGGGGCACCTCCGTCGCAGCCTCCGCCGCCGCGGGAGGCCGATCCCTCCGGGGTGGCTAATGGAAAACCGCTGTTTCAAACGATGCAAACAGCCATGACACAGCCTTGCCCTCCTCCGAAGAAGGAAAAACAACAACAGCCCGCGACCTCCACGGCTATTGCCCCCGCCGCTCTACCACAGCGGCAGCCTCCACCAGTAGCGGAGAGGAAGGCGAAGAAGAAGGAGGAGGAGAAGGTGGACCAGCAACAACAGCAGCTACTGCAACAACAACAACAGCAAATGTCCGCCACCGCCGTGTCTCCCCTGCCTGCCTCCCTCACCCAGGAGAAGAGGAAGCTCTCGCTCAAGGAAAAACGCAAACTGAGGGCCGAGAGGGAGCTGGAGCCGAGGGAGCTCGACCTGGGTCCGTCAGCGCAACAGCAGCAGCAACTGCAGCAGCAACAGCACCCGCACCACCTGCCGCCGCCATCCAGCAGCAGCAGTACCGTCTCTCCCTCCGGCAGGAAGTTGGACTCTAGCGAGTCCGACCACAGCATGATGTCAGAGGACCTGCTGGGGATGCAGCCACAGCCGCCGCAGCCGCCGCCGGGTCCGGCCTCCTCCACCTCGTCTCAGCACCAGAGGCACGGCAGCGGGTCGGACAACGGATCCTCCGGCTCTGGCCCGCCCGCGCAGCCACTCAAGGCGGCCTCCTCCACCACCTCTTCGTCAAGGGAGTTCGCCGTGTCCCGTGCGCTGGGCAAGTACCGCAGCAGCCAGAGGAAGAGCGCCTCCAATTCGGACTCGCAGGAAGACTTAGACGTTCCTACCACGCCCACCACTCCCAAGAGCGCCTTGCTTCAAGAACAGCAGCAGCAGGAAGAAGAACAACTCCCTGCAAAGAAGGGTTCCAGGACGGAGGCTGAGATCGAGGCCACGCTGAAGAACCTCGATGCCAAGCTGGCCGAGATTGAAGGGTCGACAAAGCAGGCGGTCAAGGAGTTCAAAGACGATCCCTCCAAGCAGCAGCAGCAGCAGCAGCAGCAGATGAAGGCGCTGCAGCAGCAGGCGAAGGTGCAAGCGCAACACCAGCGGAGGCTGTCCGGCCTCTCGAGCGGGAGCCACTCCAAGCGACAGAGCACGGAGGAGAGCATCGACCCTGAGGACGAGTGGTACCAGCGCGAGATGAGGGAGCTGGAGAGCGAGGAGTACGAGATGGCGGCGGCGCAGATCAGGCCGCCGCCGCAGGTGGAGGAGGCGATGGGGAGGGTGATGGCCCAGCTGAGGCTGGTGGTGGCCGAGGTCTCCAAGGAGGAGTGCGACCGGAACGAGGCCGAGCGGTGGAGGCGGCAGATGGCCATGCCGGCGCCCTCCTCCAGCGAGGACGACGAGGACGAGGAGGTGCCGGAGCTGAGGCCGACGGTGCAGCCGCCGGGGAAGAAGAAGCAGCTCTTCCGCCTGGAGACCTCTGACGGGGAGGACGAGGATTACGTCCCTCCGCCTCCACCTTACCCCGGCCCGGGAGTGGGAGCTAGCTCGGCAGGGCCGCCTACAGCAGGAGCAGCCAGCGTAGAGCCTCCAGACTCTGTCTCGGACAGCTCCGAGCACAAGGCTAAGAGAAGGGGCGGGAGCTCCTCCAATGACTCCGAGGCCACCTCGGGTCCGGACTCGCTCGACAAGGACGAGGAGAGCGGCGACGACGTCGACAGCATGGACGACGACGAGGATGAGGAGGACATGGAAAAGCTGGTGGAAGCGGAGAAGGCCAAGGCCGACAGGGAGGAGGCTGCCAAGAAAGAGATGGAGCAGCAACAGAGGCCGACCTCTGCACAGCCTCCAGCTGCGGCAAAGGAGCAGAAGCCAGAAGTACAAAAGCAGCAACAACAAGTACAAAAGCAACAACAGCCAAAGAAGCAGGGCCAGCAGCCCGAGGACGAAATTAAGCAGGCTGCCGCCGAGACCGCAGCGGCGGCGGCGGAAGCATCAAAATCCCTCATGAAAGGATTCTCCAGCTTCGGCGGCTCTCTGATGAAGGAGGCCAAAGGCGGCGGGGCAAAGGGGGGAGGTCTCATGGGAGGACTGTTCGGCGCGCCAAAGCAGCAACCGCAGAGGGCAAAATCACCGACGCCAGGGAAGCAAGTTGCGCAGAAGGCTCCGGCAACGACGGCCGCCGCCTCAGCCGCGAAAGCCAAGGCTCCCCCGCCCCCCTCCCACCCCCAGGGCGCGGACAAGAACCAAAAGCCATCTCCGTCGCCCGGGGGACCCGGGGCGGCAGTAGCGGAAACAGAAATGCCCGCGGCGATCAGTGATCAGTTCGATAAGCCAAGGCAGCAGCATCCCTTGCCCGGGGCTCCCACTCGCAAGATGATGGCTGCCTCCAAGGCTCTGTCCTCCTCCAGGGATTCCACCCCCACTGAGAAGGGGTCCGCCACCCCGCCCCGGGAAGACAGGGGCGGCGGAGGGGGAGAAGGAGAAGGAGGGGACGACAGCGAGAGCCTGGTGGGCAGCAAGAGGAGCTCAAGACCCACCAGCCTGGTCAGCAGCAAGTCCTCCTCCTCCACCAAGTCTGAAGACAGCAAGAGCGTCAGCGACAACAAGTCCAGCAAGCATTCGGACCAAGAGCTGGACGAGGAGGAAGATGAAGAACAGGTGGAGGAGGAAGAGGAGGAGGAGGTTCCCGAACCTGCTGTGGCCCCCGCCCAGGAGGAAGGGGAAGTAGCCCCTGCCGAAGAGATGGACCAGGGAGAGGAGGAAGCAGTGGCGGACACTGCTGCCGCGGAGGCGGTGCCTCCGGAGGAGACGGGCTTCCCCGACGCCTCCACCTACGACGAGGAGAACGCCGCCGGCTACTACGACGAGAACGGCGAGTGGGTCGACACGTCGGGAGAGGGCGGCGGCGGCACCTCCGGCGGGTACTACGACGACAACGGCGACTGGGTCGAGGCCGGGGCTTATTACGACGAGAACGGGGAGTGGGTCACCTACGCCGGGTACTACGACGAGGAGAGCGGCGACTGGGTGGACGTGGAGCCGCCCGAGGGGTACTTTGAGCAGATGGGGTGGGGGCAGCCGGCGGAGGAGGCGGCGGAGGGAGAGGCCGCGGTGGAGGGAGGGGAGGAGGCCGCGGTGGAGGCCGCCGAGGACCCTGGAGGGACGACGGAAGATCCCGGAGGGGGGACGACGGAAGAACAACCGGGCGAAGACGACGCCAAAGACCAAGATTCCACCGGTCATTTTTTAGCGTCGGCGGGAGTGGAGGATCGAACTGCGACGACGGGCGAGAAGAAGCATCTTCGTGAGGATGATGGTGCTGATCTTGTCCTTCATCCGTCGGCGCAGACCACTCCCGGGAGCCCAAGGAAGGACAAGGAGGGCGAGGCTGAAGTCAAGAACATCGAAGAAGATCAAGCCGAAGCCCAGCATCATCATCAAGAGGAGGAAGAGGAAAAGCACGAGAAAGAAGAAAAAGAGTCCAAGGTTGAAGAGAATCATCTGGAAGAAAAGCACGATGACGAAGCCGAGAAACCACATGAAAGCCCAGCCAAAGAGGACGGCGAAGAAAATAAAGAAAAACCTCGAGTGGGCGAGGAGGTGTACGAGCACAAAGAGAGTCAGGAAGGAGAATACCCAGAAGGTTATCCCGAGGGGTACCCTGAGGGGTATGAGGGGTATGAGGGATACTACGAAGGCTATGAAGGGTACTACGACGAGGAAGGGTACTACCACTACGGGTACTATGACGAGAACGGAGAGTGGGTGGAAGTTGACTACCAGAATGGGTACCCTGAAGGTTACGAAGGTCAGTATCCTGAGGGATATCAAGGGGAGCATCCTGAGGGTTACGAAGGGGAGTATCCTGAGGGATACCAGGGAGAGTATCCCGAGGGATACCAGGGAGAGTATCCGGAAGGATACCAAGAAGCGGAATACCCCGAGGGATACCAGGGCGAATATCCTGAAGGATACCCTGACGGGTATCAGGAAGAGCCTCCGCAAGAGGGATACCCAGAGCAGGTTCAAGACCTTGAGGAAGAAATGGAACAAGAACCTTTGCCAGAACAAACAGGAGCACCAACGCCAGCTCCAAAGAGTACCAAACAGCAAGGGCCGGATCCAGAGGAGGAACTGAAGCAGGCCGCGGCTGAAACGGCAGCCGCGGCCGCGGAGGCCTCCAAGACACTCATGAGGGGATTCTCCACCTTTGGAGGCTCCCTGATGAAGGAGGCCAAGAGTGGTGGGGGCGGTGTGGGGGCGGCAGCAGGAGGTCTCATGGGAGGGCTCTTCGGAGCGCCCAAGCAACCGTCGGTGAAAAAGCAACAGCAGACCAAAGTCCAGCAGCAAAAGGCGCAGCAGCAAAAGGCCCAGCAGCTCCAACAGCAGCAGAAGCTGCAGCAGCAACAGCAACAGCAACTGCAGCAGAGAAAACAACAGCAGCAAAAGAAACCCCAGCGACTGTCTTCGGAACAGACGGAAGAATCCGACACCGAAGAGGCAGACAGCAGATCAGAAGGTCCCAAAGAGGATAGCGAAGAGGAGGAGGACAGCGAGGCAGAGGCAGAAGCAAGGAGGAGGACGAAGGCCTTGGAGGCGGGGGAGATGGAGGACAAAGTCAGAAAAGAGTCCAAGTCACCGAGCCCCGTCGGTGAAAAAGGAGAAAGAGAAGAGGAGGGAGAAGGAAAAGAAGACACAGGGAAAGAAAAGCAGAAACTTGAAGCCAAAAGGAGGCCAGAAGAGGAGGAGGAGGATAAGGCCAAAGAAGGAGAAAAAGAAGAAGAAAGGGACCAAGACAAAAAAGAGAAGGGGGAAGAAGAGGGCGAAGGGAGTGCTGATAAGAAAGAAGAGGAGGATGAGGATGAGGACAAAGTGGGGGAGATGAGCAAGGAGGAGAAGGAGGAGAAGGTGAAGGCCCTGCAGAGGGGCCAGATGAGCGAAGACATTGAGGACCCTGAGGTGCAGGAGCGCCTGGCCACAATCCTGGCCAAGAGGGCCAAGACGGTCAAGGGCTCGAGGTGGAGCGCCCTGGGACAGACGCTCAAGCAGAGGAAGACGGAGCAGCAGCTGCAGGACGGGGGCGGAGGGGAAGACGGGGTACTCTATGCATGCCCTGCTTCTTAGAAGATCGCCTATTATTTAGATAGGATTTTGGGTGGGGGAATGATGGATTGCGGGGTCTCGATATGGGGTATAGAAAGAGGAGCAGGGGAACATCACGCTTTGCCCTTTCCCTTTTTTTTGGGGGGTGGAAAGTGCGTGGGTTGGGCTTCGGTGTTTGAGCAGGATATTATATAGTGGAGGATCATCTTTTGTTTGCCGCCGCCCGCACTAGGGCGTACATACGACCTTTTTCTGCCTCTTCCTAGCTAGGCTACAATTTGCCAAAATGTAGGGGGGAAGAAATTTTCCACCCTTTTCGGCCTTGGAGCTTGCTGCGTATGTCTGTGGACCGCAAAAAAAAAACAAAGGGGCATTTTCTGCCCTGTAGGCAAAAAAGGCTCCTCCTCCGATATATCGATAACGCTCTTCTCCTCTCGACATCGGTGATTCCTCCTTTTCCCCCCTTTCTCCTGTCCTGCTCCGAGGACACAGAAGGGCAAAAGGAGGAGAAAGGGGCCGCGGAGGAGAAAGAATCCCATTGGGAATTGGTGGCGCCTTAGCAATGCCCACACAAGCACATACAGTACAGTACTAGTGTGTGTAAGGGGGGCACAAGAAGAAAAAGAAGAAGGATTTTCGTCCTTCCCCTTGTGTGAGGACGCTCAACATAATTCGGTCCATAACCGAAGGGGCCAAAAAAGGAAGGATAGTTGGGGGAAATCGCTGGCTGGGGAGTACTTGGGTTCCATGCGGTTGGTGCGGAGGGGATTGAGTTATACTTTTATGGGACATCGTTATACTATGTGAAACGCAACAACAGCTGCGTCGCGGTTTTTTAAATTCTTTCTTGTCCTTCCGTATACTGAGCAATATTATGCTTGGCCATTATTTTGAAAGTACTTTATTCGTCTGCATTCACTGCATGCCGCCAAAGTGAGGTTTTAGCCGTTAGAAAGAAAATCTTGCATTCGGTAGTAGTTTTTAACGCTTCTTTAAACGTACTTCCCTCCGCGCTGTACAGTTCATACCCTACAGTGTACACAGCGTAGGTTTTTTATATACCTTTTTTTTCGCGTTTCAATTAAAGCCCAGTTATGTGCCTATTCTTCAATACCCCTTCGGTTTTTTTAAAAGGACCTTTATGACTCCAAGCACTAATTCGATTTTTTTCTCTCTTTCC
>JAAUYJ010119406.1_pt1 | contig 28336 bp, 23 predicted proteins | sample 7278031 | NCBI WGS metagenome assembly JAAUYJ01 (sample SAMN14350222, study PRJNA611818) | marine sediment metagenome | isolation source: surface marine sediment (1.8m) | place: French Polynesia: Moorea | collected 2018-08 | reverse complement strand
ATCCCCTTCGTTAAGCATCAGGTTTCTTTGAGGATCTTGGTTGTTAAGGGGTTGGGCGAGAATCATTTGCCTTAATTTTCCCGTAAACTTCCCACATTTTGGGCAATTAGACTCGGAGAAAAGAGTATTCGTGCCACATTGGGGACAGGGTTGATGAATCAATGAAGTCTGGCATTTGTGACATACCTGACTGTTATTGGGATTTTCTGAGTGACATTGGGGACAAACAAGCATAAATGACAACACCGATTATTAGAGAAATAGGGAAGTAATGCTTTTCAAAGGAGCTATTTTATCTGATTTTCCATTTTGGTAGATCATAAACTCTCTAACGTTGGTTCGGTGTTAGGAGTTCGGAGTTCGGAGTTATGATTGTTTAAAGGAGACAATCAGGGTTTGAGACTGCTGATTTGAGAAACTTGTCTTCACATTTCCTTATATCGAACTCAGGTCTCTAGGTTGGTGGGTTCGCATTCTGTTCCCGACAGACACTTGATCAACTGGCGTTAACTCTTCTCTTATCATCCCCCTGTTTTTCCTTAGAGTCAATTAAATTATACTCTGAGATCAATTATTCAAGTCTGCTAGTTATTATATAAAGAAACAGTCAATAGAGGCATGGGATGGTTTCCCCCGACACAAGCGATCGCCCTTTGATCTATCTTGGACTCACTTCTCAACAAGTCCTATTAAATCGTCGTCATTATGGCAGCAATGTTTTAACGCCGCCTCAACAACAACCTTGGTGGTCCCTTTATTTAGATAAGTTTAATGACCCGGTAATTCGTATTTTAATTATTGCGGCTCTGATGGCTTTGGGCATTGGTTGGATTGATGAAGAGTATGCCGAGGCTTTGGGTATTTTAGTGGCAATTTTTTTGGCAACGACTCTGGCTTTTGTTAACGAATATAAAGCGAATAAGGCGTTTGATTTACTGAATAATGTTTATGATAAAACCCCTATTAAAGTGATTCGAGATAATAAGTTTACTCAGGTTTCTCGCCAAGATTTGGTAGTTGGAGATTTGGTTTATATTGAACAAGGAGATGAGATTCCTGCTGATGGCGAATTGTTAGAAGCAGTGAGTTTATTGGTGGATCAAGCGAAAATTACGGGGGAGTCAAAATCCGTTAAAAAGTTGGCTAAATCAAACCATAAATCTGATTATTCTTCTGAGAAAAATTATCCTTGTTTTCAAGTTTATCGTAGTACGATTGTTGCTCAAGGTCATGGAGTTTTTCAAGTAACAGCAGTGGGGGATTGCAGTGAAATTGGACAGTTGGCCCAAGCGGTTCTTTCTATTGAGGAAGGCAAGTTAACTCCCCTTAATATCCAATTAGAAAAATTGAGTCAATTCATTGGTATTATTGGCTTATTAGTCGCTACTCTAACTTTTTCGGGACTGTTAGTACAAGGGATAATTAGTAAAACAATTAGCTTAGATATTTCTCAATTTTATTTATTGTTTGTGATTATTATGAGCAGTATTTTTATCTTAATTCCTATCTGGTTACCTATTGTAGAAGATGGATTAAAGGCTCTTAATATAAAGTTTAATATTTCTCAATTAATTGGTAATAGTTCTTTTTCTCTCTGGAAAAATAGTTTAGGTACAGGGTTAATTATCTTCTTGGGAGGAATATCTTTTAGTTATTTTCAAGGATGGATTGCTTTTAATCATATTGGGCTACCACAAAGTGTTGGCATGATTATTCTCAATTATTTTATGGTTGCTGTTACCATCATTGTAGTAGCTGTTCCTGAAGGTTTGGCTATGAGTGTCACTTTATCCCTAGCTTATAGTATGGGAAAAATGGCAGCTATGAATAATTTAGTTAGACGAATACACGCTTGCGAAACTATCGGGGCTGCTACGGTAATTTGTTCTGATAAAACAGGTACATTAACCCAAAATAAAATGGAGGTTTATGCTGCTCAATTTCCTTGTTTAAAAATTGAAGCGAGTGAACAACAAAAAGTTTATGAAAATTTGGTTTATGAAGCGATCGCTGCCAACAGTACCGCAGATTTAGAATATAAATCTCAAGACAGTTATGATTTGATTGGTAATGTCACTGAGGGGGCTTTATTATTATGGTTACAAGAACAAAAAATTGATTATCTTACCTATCGTCATCAGTTTCAACTATTCTCTAGAATCCCTTTCTCTGCGGATAATAAATATATGGCTACTTTCGGAAAGTCTAGCCTCGGTTTAGGTAATATTCTCTATTTTAAAGGTGCGCCAGAAATTGTTTTGTCTCGCTGTTCTCAACAATTAACTGAACAAGGAATTAAAGTATTAGATAATAAAAATGACTGGTTATACAGCATTCATAAATATCAAGAAAGAGGAATGAGAGTATTAGGATTTGCTTATAATTGTTTAGAAAATGAGGTGGGAGAAAATAAACTTCATAAGTCCTGTCATAACTTAATTTGGTTGGGATTTTTTGCCATTACAGACCCCTTACGTTCTGATGTTAAGGAATCTGTTGAAAAGTGTTTTAATTCAGGTATTGACATTAAAATTGTCACAGGAGATAGTCAAAAAACAGCAGAAGAAATTGCGAGGAAAATCAATTTATATGCTCTAGAAAATAACCAAAATTATGCTGATTTTCACCTAACAGGTCAAGCATTTAATGCCCTAGATGATCAAACAGCAAAAAAAATGACAAAATCCTTAAAGGTTTTATCCAGAGCTACCCCATTAGATAAATTGCGGTTAGTGAAACTGTTACAAGAAAATGGTGAAGTTGTTGCTGTGACAGGAGATGGAACGAACGATGCGGCTGCTTTAAAACAGGCACAAGTTGGCTTATCAATGGGAAGTGGAACAGCGATCGCTAAAGAAGCTAGTGATATCATTTTATTAGATGATTCCTTTCAAAGTATTGTTACGGCTGTGATGTGGGGACGATCCTTATACGAGAATATTCAAAGGTTTTTGATTTTTCAATTAACCATTAATATTGTCGCCCTTGGTATTGCTTTTTTTGGCTTATTTATTAGCATTTCTTTACCCTTAACGGTTACACAAATGCTATGGATTAATCTTATTATGGATACTTTTGCTGCTTTAGCATTAGCGACAGAGCCTCCCCACACAAATGTTATGAATAAACCTCCTCGTCATCCTCAAGATTTTATTATTTCTCCTTTAATGTTGAAAATGATTCTGGGAATAGGCTTGATATTTTTCTTCTTTTTGATGGCATTTTTAGTATATTTACAGAGGGATGGAAACATAAATAATTATGAACTTTCTGTGTTTTTTGCTGTCTTTGTATTTCTACAATTTTGGAATTTATTTAATACCCGTTGTTTTGGTTTAAAACAATTTTTTTGGCAAGGTTTAGCAGAAAATAAAGCCTTTTTAGCTATTGTTGCGGTTATCTTTTTTGGGCAGATTATAATTGTTCAATGGGGAGGTAAAATTTTTAGAACAGTTCCCCTATCTTTCAGAGATTGGTTGTTAATTATTTTCGGAACTTCTCTTGTATTATGGATAGGAGAAGTATGGCGTTTTTATCATAGAATTCGAGACAATATTAGTCCAACATAGGAGAGGCTAAGTAATATTAAGTCCAGATCGATTAAGTGTTAGAAAAATCTAAACTCAATTGAATATGATTGATACTGTTACTAACTTCCTTGCTATCTCTTTTTGATAATAGATAAGATTCAAACCAAGGTTCGGAAGTTCCAGGAAAAGCTTGATCCCTCAACAACCATTGTTCAAATACTTTTTCTCGATCATCTTTGGGGGTAACAATTTGATAAATACGAACTCTTTTTTTATTAATTGTTTTTGTTCCTGAACAAGTTAACCCGTAACCTATTTTTTCTAAAAATCGTCTAATAATAGTAATAGGACTGGCATTTTTTGCAATCCCAATTTTCATGATATTTTTAATATCATTACGGTTATTGATAGCTAATTCTGCCATTTTAATTAGATCGGCATCAGTATTTATTAGTTTTCGGTTAATATCTCTTAGCAACACAGAGATTCCTAACACTTCCATTGTACCAATAATAGCTCCGAATTGACAATTATTAAAATCAGGTAAAAAGACACTTCCTTCTCCTTGATTAATAAGTTTTTTGACAACTAAAGCATCTCTATCAGCTAAATAATTACGACCTTTAGTTAAAAAGTAATGTATTCTTAATTTATGATACCAACCTTCGTTATCTAAAGCCGCTAATTGAGGCGTAATCGGTATATAATAACGGTGTTTGAGGTCATATTTTCTCAATTTTCTGCGTTCTTTTACCGTCTTAACTAAAGATTTTTTGAGAGTTTGATACTCCTGCTCGCTTAAGTCTTCTGCTTGGGCAACTTTTTCACAATCTAACTGATAATTATTTTGTCTGACTTGTTCAATAGTTTCTATCAATTTATTTTTGTTTTTAGATAGAGATTTATTATTATTTTTATTAATTCTATTTTTTAATGGCAACTTAACTAGATGATTAGCTGCTTGAATCATATTAATAATTGTCTCACGATAGTTAATCATTTGTGCATTAACTCGTACTGCCATTTTACCCCAACATAATAAAGATTCTGCTTGAAATACTATATCTAAATCATCCAAAGATTCTAAGTCAGATTGTTGTAATAAGCGAATATTTAAGTGCGTTAAACGATGACCAGAAGTTAATAAATTTGGGATAGCTGTTGCCCCATTACCCACCTTATTAAACCCATAAGCAGCTAACCAAAGATAACGAGGTATATTATCTCTTATTCGTCCTAAAGATTGTACAACAGATGTAGGAGTTTGGACTCCTTGAGCCAAACACCATACTGAGGTGAAGTGATCTGTAATTTCGATACTAATTCCTGTTTCAATAGCAGGGCTACTCAAAACAATATCATAGTTTCCTAAAACTTGATTTAGTTTAGGAATACATTGATAAGCCTCATGATTGGGATCACTTAAAGATTGGGAATCGATGCGCAAAATTCTAGCATGGGGAAATTGTTTCTGTAAATAAGATTCTAAGGTTTGGGTTCCCCATTTACTGGTTAATTTTTGAGCAGATAAACAGACAAAGGGTTTTTCCCCCTGACGAATATGTTGAACTAACTCTTTAACAAATCGTCTTGGGTTTTTTTCTGGATAATGATAAGCTTGCCATGTATCTAAATGATGAGATTGCCAATAATTTTTAATGATAAATGGTTTAATATCTAATCCAGATAAAGTTATAAGATACTCTAAAGAAACATCAGTTAAGTCAGCATCAGCCACTAAAATCTTCCCTTGGCCGGCCATAATAGTTTGCATTAATGTCTTAAAACACCTCAAAATAGCAACTCGATTATTAGTACAAGTTTCTGAATTTAAGGTATGCCAAATAACTTGTTCTACCTCATCAATAATTACTAAGGCATTTTCCCATTCAGATACATGAAACTTCGCTTGAGAATTTTCATGCAAGGAATCAATACATAACCCATATCCGGAATATGTATTGACTGTGGCTTGGGAAATTTCAGTAATATAAGGAAGCCCAAATCTTTGACATAACTGTTCCACTAATTTAATGCGATGTCCAATGACTAAGACTTTTTGCTGATTAGCGATCGCTTGTTTGACAATTTTTGATAAATATTCTGTCTTACCTGTACCAATTCCAGATTTTATTCCCACTAATTTAGCCGTTTCAGGAATTGATAAACTGGGAAGATAAGGGCTATTAATTTCAATAGCAGACTCATAGGTTAATTGGGTTAACTCCCTAGCTTTCCATAATTCAAAAGGTAAAGCTTTTTGATAGCAGTCATCAAAGGCTTTTTGTCCATGATTGATGAGCAGATCGTCAACCCCTTTTCCTTGTTTGTAATCCCAACTAATTACTTTAACTTCACACCCACTTTGTCTAAATAAATAGCCCAATTTTCTAATAGCGTGATTAACCGCTTTAATTGTATTCGGTTGACTGTCTTGATCAAAAGCTATATAAATTTTTCGTCCACCCTGAGCTAACATTTTTAACTGAGGAATTAGATAGGATTTCCCAATGCGATTTCCTGCCTCATCTTTAGGGGTACGATAACCATTATTAATCCCAGGAAGGGCGATCGCAACATAACCTGCACTTAACAAAGTCCCCGCTTTTTTAGCCCCTTCGGTAATACACAAGGGAATAGAAGGATTAGCCAGTATCCATTGCCAAAACCCCTTATCTGAGAGGCTTTGATCCATTATCTCTGAACTAAACTCAAGTTGGTACTGTTGCGCAATAGTAGACCAAAGATATAATGGAACTCTTAAGGCAAAAATTCCTGTGGGAGTTTGGGGGGGATGTTCATACTTGATTGGTTTCCCTTGTTGATAGCTAAGACGGGGTTGCTTTGGCTTAAAACAACCCCAAAGATCGTTTTTCCCTGTGATTACATCAACTCCTGAACACCACCAACCCCCTTGTTCTGTATGTTGATAACGCTTTAAAATACTATTGCTGAGTCTGCCATCATTCCTTCTGCTAAGCTCATCGGAATATAATAAATATTCTGAGGGTGCAGTTCCCTCTAACGGTTTCACATTAAGCTCTATAAGCCTCTCGTCAACGCAACTATTTAACCATTCTTGTTGATAGTTCATATTTTCTTCTCTCTTGAGTTTAATAACCACAAACTCTATATGTAGCGTTCGGAATTACAATTTTATAGAAAAGACACTAAATATGGAAGATACAAGTGAACTATTTTAAGGTAGCCAGTGCATCAGCTTACTATTTTCAATGCAAAAATCGGTTAGGAGAAAAAATTTCCTGACCATTATTACCTAATTTGTCACTTTGTTTAGATGATACAATTCAAACAAAACCATATATTTTTGGACGACTCGCGCGAATAGGAAATTGATTCAAATAGGCAATAGGATCACTTGGATCAAAACCTCGACCATCAATAAATGCAGTTTGTGGTTCTTTTTTCATCTTATCAGTGGGTAAAGGAATATTTAACTCTTCTGCTACCTCTTCATAGAAACTGAGAGGGTAGATTTTATCTAAAACTTTATCAGCATCTTTTGGGTAGTCAAAAATGTCTAAATGATGCCAACGAATCATCTGAGTTAACATCCAAACTGCATGGGAACGCCAAGGATAGTTTGCATGATCGTTTTGTCCCAAATAGTCAGTATCTCGGTGATGAAATACTGTATAGTCAGGAATAGTTTTATGATATTTTTCAGAAACCTCTTTACTATAAGAATAGTTACCCATTAAGGTAGATTCAATTAAAGATGTTTCTAAGTTTAAATAATTTGGTTGCCCTAGAATTGTCGCAACTTCTGTTCCATTATTCAGGCGATCGCAGTATTGACAAGCTTCGATTAAAGCAGCCATTAAAGCTTTAGTGGTTGCGGTATTTTTTCTCGCCCAACCATCCATCGTGGCTAAAATTTTATTAGGATGGCCTTTCCAAATATCTCGACTAATATGAGTAATAAATCCTGCGTTTTCTAATACGCTTTGTTGATTCCAGGGAGAAGAAGCACTATACCCATCAATGATACCAGCTTGTAATTTATAGATCATTTGAGAAGCCGGAAACTCAATTAATTCTACTTCTGTTTTTGGTATTAACCCAATAGCAGATAACCAATATCTAGTAAGATAAGCATCCATAGATAAAGAAGAATCTACCGCAAAATTAACAGGTTGTTCCTTACTTCTCCAATACTTACGAATATTGTCTTCAAAATCAGTAAAATTAAAATAATCTACCGAGGGGCGTATCCCGGCATCCCAAGCTTTTTTGTTTATAGTAATGGCACTACCATTAAGATTGAGAGTCATTAGGGAAATTAAAGGGGCTTGTTCTTTTCCCAGTTGTGCCATCATGGGTAAAGAATAGGGTAGTTGTGCCCCATCGATTTTCCAGCCCAATAACTCCTCTTGTACTTCTTCCCAACGGTTAAGTCGTTTGAGGGTAACAGACAAGCCATAACGCTCAAAAAACCCCTGTTCCTGTGCCATAATTAAGGGGGCTGCATCGGCATTGGGAACATAGGCTAAAATCAGGTTAGACTTTTCGAGAGTACCAAAGTCAACGTTGGTTTTTTGTCTATTTTTAAAGGAAAAAATATCTATATTGCTACAAGCAGCAACCCCTAAGCCGGATAAACCTAAGCCACTATATTTGATAAAATTTCGACGTTTCATAAATAATTTTAAGGATTAATAAAAATACTAACATCTCTGGCTGGGCATCCGGCTAAAGCGGCTAAATTAATGGGTTTTGTTTCAATGGTAGAGGGGACGTATGTATAAGCTAAATCAACCCCTTGATCATTGATTGACACCTGCCAGAAGTTTTGATAACCCACAGTTCCCACAGAAATAGATTGAATTGTAACAGGTTGGGGCCGAGTTTCGCCACAGGGTTCACAAAAAAGATAAATTAATTGATTAAGTTTGAGAAAAGTTGCTGCTTTTAAGGCTTCTTCTTTATCTATATAGGAACATTGATCAGCATAAGCTATCTGCGTTGAAAATAAAATAATTGTAGTAGGGAAAAGAATTTTTAAAAGTGTTTTGAACATGGTTAGGTTAATTAATTTATGGTCATTATATCCGCAATAGTTTAATCAATTATTTTCTCTGATTTGATTATATTCAATCATATAACACCCTAGCAAACCAAATCATAGATTATCGAAAATAATTTGGTCTAAAACCTCGCCTTTGAAGGAACCCATAGTTTTTGAGACGGAGCATATCTCTTGGTGCGCTACCCAAAGGCGATTACGAATCGCCGGGGTCGCACCGCAATCTCTGTCTCAAAAACAACTTCTGTGGGATAGTGCTGGAGCTTCGTTAAGGAACTTTTGACTTCTTACTTCCTTAATGTGCGGCTTTTCTCATTTGCCTTAAAAGGAGAAATATGATCTATTCTTAGTAACTGATTAAAGGAATCCATTCATAACTATCAACAATTCCTTGAAAATAATCATTAATGGTTTCTCTTGAATAAGGAGTTACCCCTGTATCTTCTCCAAACCATTTTTCATAAATTTCTACTTGTTGAGGTTGATCGCTGATAATCCCTTCCATAAATTTAACTAAACTATAGTTAACCATTCCTCGCCAATCAGACTCATCTTCTGGAATCATACAAGCATAAGCTTCATAAATATAGGGAAACTCTGGAACTACTTCAAAGCGATTGGTATTATTATTTTCTGATCTTAATCCTTGTAAAACAATCCCATCCCCAGCAATGGCATCAATTTGACCTTTTTCAAGTTTGGCTAATCCTTCGTATCTATCTTTAATAGGAATTATTTTAGCAGCCGGTTGTTGTAATTTAATTGCTTGTTCATTGGTTGTATTGGGAATAACACCAATTCTCTTTCCAGCTAAAGAATCAATGGTTCCCAAATTACTCCCTTTTTTCCTTAAAATCTTAGTACCACTGGCAAAATAACTAACCGTAAAATCAACAAATTCATCTCTTTCCCAAGTAAAAGTAGAAGAAGCACATTCAATATCTATTTCTTTGTTTTGGATTTTCTCAAAACGATTTTGAGGAGTCACTTCTACCAATTTGAGTTTAATTGGTTTTCCCAGTTTCTGTTCTACATCTTTTCGGATAATTTCCAACACATCAAGGGAATAGCCCACCCATTTTCCCTCTTGATTAACATATGCAAAAGGAATGGCATCTTTACGAGTTCCTGCCGTAATGACCCCAGTTTGTTTTATTTTTTCTAGAATTTCACCAGCCCAACTAGGGGTTTGAGAAGTGACAGTTAATATTAATGCTAAGGCTAATAAACTAAGTTTTTTGACCATGAATCTTTTCTCATACCGTTTCAAGACATAGACTCACGGAAGAGAAGGTAAGTTTCATGGTATTGTTCCATCAACAAGAAACTTTAGGGCTTTGATAAAGGTCTAAAAATTGAGTGGCTTCTATATGATCTAAGGGATGACTTAAAATATAGCCTTGAACTTCTTGACAATCTAAATGTTGTAACAAATCTAGTTGTTGATGGGTTTCAACTCCTTCAGCAACCACACGCAAGTCTAAGGTATTTCCCACAGCAACTGCTGCTGAAACAACGGCAATTTTTTCTGGCTTATTTTTAATTTCTTTAACACAAGATTGGGCAATTTTTAAAGTTCTAAAAGGAAAATTAGGTAAATGGGTTAGACAGGAATAACCAATACCAAAATCATCTAAACAAAGGTTAATTCCTAATCGTTGTAACTTATCTAAAACTTGATGAGTTAATTCTAAATCATTAAGAATTACTTTTTCTGTTATTTCCAATTCTAACCAACAAGGAGCCAATTTTGTTTCTCTTAACACTCGTTCGATTATGGTGACGAAATTAGGATCTTTTAATTGTAATGGGGATAGATTAACCGATACTCTAAAATTAGAAAAACCTAGATCCTGCCAGTGTTTATTCTGACGACATGCTTCTGTTAAAATCCATTGCCCGATCAGGTTCATTAAGTTAGTTTGTTCGGCAATAGGAATAAATTTTATGGGATTAATTTGACCTAATTTTGGATGATTCCATCGGACTAAAGCTTCAATTCCAGAAATTTCTCCTGTCTTAATCTTCATTTGAGGCTGATAATAAAGTTCTAATTCATGATTATCTAATGCTTGTTGTAAGGTACTTTTGGCCTTTAGTAGTTTGGAAGCTTTAGGATCAATAGTTAAATCAGAAATATGCTGAGGTGATTTCATTTGTTTCTTATGCTCAAATAAACTCATTTCAGCTTTTCTTAATAGGGTTTTCACCTCTTGTGCTTCTTGGGGATAAATAGCACGCCCATAACTATATTCTAAGTACAAGGGGCTATCAAAAATTTGCAGAGACTGACGAATATTATCAAGAATTCTTGTGGTTATTTTTTCGAGATCATCGCTGCAACTTATTTTAGGGAGTAAAATAATAAACTCATCATCCCCCCAACGAGCTACAATATCACTATCCCTCAAACTTGATTTAATTCTTTCTGCTACTTCTACTAAAATTTTATCTCCAACTGGATAACCCCAATTTTTATTAATTGCTCTAAAATGATTAATATCAAAAATAATAATTGCCATTGATAAGTGATATTGTTGAGCATTTTTGAAGGCGTTGATTATATATTCTTTAAAAAGTATTCTATTGGGCAATTTTGTTAAAGTATCTTGATATTCTTGCGATTGAAGTGTATCTTTAGGATTAATATATTTTGGAGCGTAATTTATATCTAGAGAAGCTTGTGATGCACCACAATTATCATGATTTTCTCGATGATTAAATTGTTGTTGCTGGTGTGTATTTTTGGTGATGTTAATTACAGTATTAGACAATTCATGAGTTGAATAATAAGTCGCATTAACTTCACAACCAAAGTTGATTAAATCTCCGTTTTTCAACTCTTTTATAAAACATTTTTCTCCGTTTACATAAATACCGTTACGACTTTTTTTACCATTGATATCTCCATCAATAATCCAATAGGAATAACCATTATTATTTCTATCCTTTCTTTTCATTAATGTACCATGATAACGAGATGCTTGTTGAGAATAAATAACAATAGAATTATTCGTTTGTCGCCCAATGCTATAAGTTTCTTCTTCTAAAGAAATCGTTTGACGATATCTTTGATCTTCAATAACTATTAAGTGACGAGCTCGTTGAGGATAATTAAAACTATTGTTCATAATGTTTATTTAAAGGACTTTACTAATAAATGAATCAAACAAGTTTAATTAAGATAAACTAAGAATTAGATTTTTTTTCTTTTCAAAATTAATTAAATATTTGATAATATCTTCAGGACTTAATGGATGACTAAAGAAATATCCTTGCATTTCTTCGCATTGTAATTGTCGAAGTAAATTTAACTGTTTTTTATTTTCAACTCCTTCAGCAATGACTCTCATATTAAATCCACGACTTAGGGTCATAATTGCTGAAATAATTGATAAGTCTTGGGCATTTTCACTAAGTTCCCTGACAAAACTTTGATCAATTTTTAAAGTATGAAAAGGAAAGGTTTTTAAGTAACCAAGAGTAGAGTATCCTGTTCCAAAATCATCCATAGAAATATGAACCCCCATCTCTCTTAATTCACATAAAGTATTGTTAGCTAATTTAGTATTTTTCATCAGCATGGATTCTGTTACTTCTAATTCTAACCATTGAGGCTCTAATTGTACATCATTTAGGCTCTTTTCTACTGTTCTAATTAGGTTCGGTTGTTGCAATTGTTGAGCAGATAAATTTACAGCTACTCTAACAGGAGGAAGACCCATTTCTTGCCATTTTTTATTTTGTTGACAGGCAGTTTTTAAGACCCATTCTCCTATGGGTAAAATTAATCCTGTTTTTTCTGCTAGAGGGATAAATTTTTCAGGACTAATCAATCCTGATTTGGGATTGTTCCAGCGAATTAATGCTTCTAAGCCGTAAACTTTACCTGTTTTAATATTAATTTGGGGTTGATAATATAAAATTAATTCTTGATTTTTAATAGCCTGATGTAGTTGGGTTTCTAGGGTAAAACTTTCACTAATTTCAGATGTCATTATCGGATTATAGAATTGATAATGATTGCGTCCCCATTCTTTAGTTCGATACAAAGTAGAATCAGCATTTTTAAGTAAGGTTTCTGCTTGCTCTCCATCTTCTGGATAAATCGCAATACCAATACTACATTTTATATAAATTTGCTTGCCTTCAATATTTAATGGATGCTCAAATGCAGTCAGTAATCTTTCAGAAAACTTAGCAGCTTCATCAGGAGCTTGAATTTCAGAAAGAAGTGCAACAAATTCATCTCCGCCCCATCGACAAACTACATCACTTTTTCTCAGTTGAGAGGTCAAACGTTGAGAAAAATATTCTAAAATACGATCTCCTACACTATGACCAAGGGTATCATTGATACTTTTAAAGTGATCGATATCGATAAATAAAACAGCAAAGGAATGATTATACCTTTGAGATTTATTAATGGTTATGGCAAGATGTTTATCAAAAAAAGTTCGGTTAGGTAAACCAGTCAAACTATCATGAAAAGCTTGATATTTTAATTGTAATTCTATCTGTTTGCGTTGAGTAATATCAAAAATATAAAGTCTAATTAGTTTTTCTTCTGCTAAATAATTAATGTGCTGTTCAAAAATTTTCTCTTGTAAAGAAACTTCTCGAATAACTAGACCACCATTATCATGATTTTGTTTATCAAGTAAGCCTTTCAATAAAGGATGGTTAAGTTGTGCTTTTTGAAGATCCGGAAACTTTAAATAAGCAGAAGAATTGAGATAAGTAATTGTCCCCTGATCATCCATCTCAATAATAGGAATGGGACTTAACTCAACAATAGAAGCGAGTTTGTTGGTTTGGGAGGGGATAGTTTTTGTTTGATTTATTTCAATAATTTGTGTTTCACAGCCAATACCACTAGACTGTGAACAATTAATTGGTAAATAAAGATCAGGAGTCAATTTGTTGATAAAGTCTTCACTATCTTTATCAACGATATAATAATGAGCCGTCACTTCTTTAGTAAATTGAATCACATCCCCATGCTTAAGTTCATATTTGCTTCGTCTACACCCATTTACTAAAATGCCATTTTTGCTTTTATGTCCTTCTATGGTTCCATCAATAATAATATAAGAGAACGTCCCATTTTCTTGAGGTTTTTGAATTACAGTAGCGTGTTGTCTAGAAATACCTTCTGCATTAACAACAATATTATTATGAGGAGACCTTCCAATTGAATACTGAGAGTCATCAAGAAAGAAAACTCTTTGGGCACTGCTTACATTAAAAGCTAATATATGTTCTATTTTTGGTTGTTTTTCTCTCAAGGACGACATCATTACAGCACAAAATGGACTAAAAATTGGGTTAGGGACTTTAGCTTTGATATAAACTTACAATCAATTATGAATGATTAATAATTATGATTGATTGATCAAAATACCACTCACCCAGTGATCTTAGTCACTGACAAATATTCAATAGTTTTGTTTTAATCCTTGTTGACTTAAGTGCGCTGCAAGATAAATGGCGGCTTTGAGACTCGTTTCCCTCGCGATTCCTTTGCCAGCGATATCAAATGCGGTTCCATGATCGGGAGAAGTACGAATAAAGGGTAAGCCAATGGTGGTGTTGATTGCTTGATCAAACGCCATTAATTTGACGGGGATTAATCCTTGATCGTGGTACAAGGCTAGATAAGCATCAGCAACATCACTGATATTGAATGTCGGTTGCTCCCAAGACTCATCCCCCTTTTGTGCAGCCTTGAAGGGGTTTCCATACCAAGCTTGCGCCGGTTTAACCCACATGGTATCAGGGGGAACTAAACCGATTAAATCAGCTTCTGGATGCTGCTTTTTGGCGGTTTCTAGCCACCCATATAACCAATCTTGTTCTTCGGTTCCTAGCTGTCCATTTTCACCGCTATGGGGGTTTAAACCTGGGATGATAATTTTGGGGTTTTTAATGAGAAACCTTTGTCGTAAATAGTCTATTAGTAACTGTAGTTTTAAGGACATCAGTTCAGGGGTGAGAGTCCGAGATACTTGATTTAAAGGGATGTGGGTGGTGGCTAATAACGTTCGTAAAGTCCACCCTGTATAAGGCGATCGCCCCACAAATAACATCCCAAATTTATCAACCTTGGCTTTTTGGGCTAATACTTCGGTTTGTCCGGGGTAGTGATAGCCGGCTGCTTTCCAACAGGATTTGGCAATGGGAGCGGTGACGATCGCTTGAAACTTACCTCGAAGGGTTTGGGCGATGGCTGTTTCGAGATAGGCTAAACTCGCTCTTCCACTGGCTGCATTGCCATAACCTATGGTAATCTCTGATTCAACCCCAGGATCAAGGGGAATATCTAAAATGGTTAAACTGTCGGGATTAGCTAAGGGAGTGGTTGTCCCTTGTAACTGTTGATAGGTTTGCTGGATTTGCGATCGCGACCCAATCACCGTTATCTTACAAGTTTGGGTCAAACTAGAATCAGCCAAGGCTTTGAGAACAATTTCGGGTCCTATACTGGCAGGATCTCCTATGGTTAAGGCTAAATGGGGAGGTTGAGACGGTGGAGAATCTAGAGATTGCATCTTGTTATTTTGCCTTCGTGTTTTACAATACTTATATAACGATGGACTAATTTTGGCCAAAACTGATGAGCCTTTAGCGATTAGGCAACTTCAATGATAAGCTAAAACCGTCAAGCAATTATCTATATTTCATTTAATTAGGAGCACGCAGATGACCGCCGAAAGTATGATGTTTAATGGAGCCGTTTTATTAATGGTTTTGGTTTTATTTGGTTTAGCTTGGGGATTCCTCATTCTTAAAATTCAAGGAGGAGAAACTGAATAAATGATAACCAGGAGGAGAAAAGATAATCAAGTTATTATTATCATTTACTCCTCACAAATAATTGATTATATAAATAATAACTAATCCCTGATATAATGACTGATATTAACCCTTCAATTGAGTTTTTTGTTGGCATTTCTGAGGAATTAAGTAATGTAAGTTTGCGACGTAGTAAACAAACGGGAATCCGAAATGTATTAATGATGTTTGATAATTTGAAATCCCTAGAAAGATTTAGAAGTTATACAACTCAAACCTATGGTGATTTACGTTTAATTGACTCTGAAGGAGAAATTAGTGTTACTCCTTCCTCTTTAAAAATTATTTGGGGCGGCGATGAAGGAGATGAATTGAAACAAGTTCGTTGTGCTTTTGACATTGAAAAAGATGAGCACTGGGATCGTTTTATGCGTTTTATGAAACGTTATGCAGAGGCGAATGGTATGGCTTATCAAGATAGCAAAAAAACTGAGAATTAATCAACGTAAATTATGACTGCTTCTGATCCTGTTGAAAATCCAAAAAATCAAGGAAAATCATGGAGTTTTTGGACGGTTTTTAGTTCAACCTTTTTGACGATATTCTTGGCAGAAATGGGAGACAAAACTCAATTAGCTACTCTCTTAATTAGTGCAGAGTCGCAATCTCCTTGGGTGGTTTTTGCTGGGGCAGCAATGGCTTTAATTGCTACCAGTTTATTAGGGGTATTAATTGGTTATTGGTTAGCCCGTCGTCTCTCGCCTAAAACTTTGGATATTGCAGTGGCTTTGTTATTACTAATTATTACAGCATTACTGATGGGGGATGTTTTAAATAGTTAATAAACCTATGAAACTGTCTCTATTCTCCTCTTAGACTAAATTAGTAATATTTATCATTATCCAGGGACTGATATTTTATGGATTGGCAACTTTTTGGACTAAGTTTTATTACAGTGTTTCTAGCTGAAATTGGTGATAAAAGTCAACTAGCTGCTATTGCTTTAGGCGGTAGTTCAAAGTCTCCTCGTGCGGTTTTCTTTGGATCAATTACGGCTTTAATTTTAGCCAGTTTTTTAGGTGTGATTGCTGGAGGAACAATCGCTCAATTTGTGCCCACTAAACTGTTAAAAGCTATGGCCGCTATCGGTTTTTCTTTGATGGCCTTACGATTATTATGGCCAGAGTTTCAAGAAGATTAAAGACTTTTAAACTTACCTAAATTTGCGATCGTAAGGTAAATTCATAATCTCCTCCAGGTTCCAATTGATAGTCTGAACGTTCTAAAAAACGTCCCAAGGGTTCATAAATCAAGGCACGGCCTAGGGAGGGTTGTACTGATAACTCTCCTTGCCGAAAATGCCACTGAAACCGCCATTGATATTCTGCAGCCCTGACTTCTCCTTCCATTCGCCCTTGTTGCCAAGATTGTTGAATAATACGGACATAAGCGGTGGTTTTTGGTAGGTTGTTAGAACTCACAGTGAGGTTGATCCTTAGATATCTTTAAGTTCTTAACATAGCAAATTTCCAGTTGTTGAAAAGGGTAAACCCATAATCTTTTTTCTTTGACAGACTCATCTTGCTGATGGAGAATTACTCCAACAACAGGTCAATCTTTGCTTCAATGCAACGGCTAACAAGATGCAGGGGCTTAATAGTATTAAGCCCCTACAAGAGTCCCAATAAGACTTGAAACTATCGATGTTAATTCATCTCTAATTTTTCTAAAACTGATTTTGTGGAAACAATGTGACGATTTAAACCTAATTTTTCAGGCTCTATTCCCAAAGATAAAGCGACTAACTGGGGTAAATGTAATACAGGTAAACCTAGTTTTTCATCGATAACTTTTTCGACTTCAGGTTGTCGAGAATCTAGGTTTAAATGGCACAATGGGCAGGGGGTTACTAAACAATCGGCACCTGCTTGTATGGCTTCTTTGATATGGTTTCCTGCCATTTTAAACGATTCTTCTGTGGCATAACTGGATAACGGCCAGCCACAACATTGGGTCCTTCCTTGATAATAAATAGGGGTTGCGCCCACAGTACGAAAAACATTTTCTAGGGACTCTGGATGAAATTTATTATCATAAGGTAGTTTATCCTGAGTCCTTAATAAATAACAACCATAAAACGCTGCACAATTTAATCCTGATAGCTTACGTTGGACTTTTTCAGCCAATTTATCTAACCCATAGTCAGCTACTAATGCCCATAACAAATGTTTAACTTCTGTGCTACCTTGATAGGGCGAACAATGTTCTTTTTTGAGGAAACTATTAACTTGTTCAAAATAAGCAGGCTCATTGTCTTTTGCCTCTTTTAACCTTTCATCTACATGACCAATAACCCCTTGACAGGTACTACAATGAGTTAATAAAGGGAGATTTAGGGATTCAGCTAAGGCAATATTACGAGCATTAACGGTATCTTCCAAAAGTTGAGAATCTTCTTTATAAGTTCCGGAACCGCAACAAGCTGCTTTTTTCAATTCTATCAATTCTATTTCCAAAGCTTCAGTTAAAGCTGCGGTAGATAAATACAGTTCACGACAAGCCCCTTGAGCAACACAACCAGGGTAATAAGCGTATTTTAGCATTGAATTTCATGTATCGACAGATGGATATCTTCTTTAATCATATCTGTTTTGGTGCTACTGTGAACAATTAATTAGTATGAATGGATGAAAATATTTTTGTTTATGGCATGATTAAGAGACAATAAATTCAAAGGCTTAGATTATTTTAAAAGATTATATTATCGAGATAATAGGGTCTAAAACTTGGCTTTTTAAAGCGAAATGTTTTTGAAGCTATGCTTATGTCTTGGCGCGCGTTCTCTTGGCGATTGCAAATCGCAGGGGCGCACCGCAATCATCGTCTCAAAAGCCACTTCTGACTTCGTTAATTGTCTCTTGATTAAACATAGTTTTAAGAAAATAATTTTCTGTACTGGGTGATAACATATTATTTTTAATCTTGTCTGAGAATGTGTTATGTAACCTGTACATTTAATAAAATAAGTTAATCATGTTATCCTAATTAACTTAAAGGTTATCTGGGATCAATTTTCAAAACTATGAATGTAGTGGATCGTGTTCGTTTAGGGTTAGCTGTAGGTGTAGCCAAGACTGTCACTGCTGCCGTCCGTTTTTTGGGTTTAGGTGCTGCTAGTGTCTTACCTGGTGCCATTTCTCGTCGTTTTCATCCCCGACTGTTATCTCTACTTTGTGAACAAGTTAAACAAGGGGTTATTTTGGTCGTAGGAACTAATGGTAAAACCACCACATCTTTATTATTACGAACCATTTTAGAAGACCAAAGTTATAAAGTTGCTCATAATGAAACAGGGGCAAATTTAATTAATGGTTTAGTTACCACTTTGTTAGGTAATACTAACTTAATTGGTACGTTAGATGCAGATTATGCAATCTTGGAGGTGGATGAAAATATTGTTCCCTTAATTTTGAAAGACTGTCAACCAAAAGTTATTTTAGGGCTGAATTTATTTAGAGATCAATTAGATCGTTATGGTGAAGTTGATGCTATTAGTCAACGTTGGCAAAAGGCGATCACTTCTCTTTCTCCTGATACTTTAATTATACTCAATGGGGATGATCCAACTCTATCTTATTTAGGACAAAATTTAACTCAAACAGTTCGCTATTTTGGTCTTTCAGAATCCAATCTCTATTTAGAAGAAATACCCCACGCTGTCGATTCTATTTATTGTCCCAGTTGCGGTCATCCTTTAAATTATGAAGGAGTTTATTTATCGCATTTAGGAGATTATTCTTGCAATAAATGTGGCTTTAAAAAAAGTGAATTAAATATTGATAGTCAAGAGTGGCCACAAATTTTGATCGGTGTTTATAATAAGTACAATACCTTGGCTGCTGGTTTAGTTGCTCAGGAATTGAGTATAGAAAAAGCGTCTATTTTAAATGTAGTTAAAGACTTTAAGGCTGCTTTTGGAAGAGCGGAAGAATTAACTATTGATGGTAAAAAAATTCGCATTCTTTTATCTAAAAATCCCGTGGGAATGAATGAAACAATTAGGGCTGTCAATGAGATCAAAAAAATAGGTCAATCTTCTACAACTTTATTGGTTTTAAATGATAGAATACCAGACGGTACAGATGTCTCTTGGATTTGGGATGTGGATACGGAGCCTTTAGTTAAATTAGGTGGTAATTTAGTTGTTAGTGGTGATCGCACCTATGACATGGCTTTACGTATTAAGTATAGTCAAGAAACTTTAACTAAAACTGAAAATACTGTTAAACTAATTGTTAAAGAAGATTTAAACGAAGCCATACAAACCGCTTTAAAGTTAACCTCAGAAGAGGAGACTTTACACGTCGTTCCTACCTATTCAGCTATGTTAGAAGTCAGGGGAATATTAATCGGTCGTCAAATTTTATAATTAAAATAACCCAATGATAATATTTTCTTTAACTTATGGGGAAAAAACACAAAAATATGGGGAAAAACTGACCCCCTTGTGGACAACATCCTTGACCAAAAGAAAATATTAATTCAAGAGAATAATAATTTTGTAACTCAGATGGCAGACAAAATAAGTCAACTATGCTACCATCTGGGTTAAGATCACACAAACTCTTTAAATATTTAAGTCATGGGTAAGGTTCTGGTGTTAAATGCGTCCTACGAACCGCTCAACATAACCAGTTGGCGAAGGGCTGTGGTTCTATTAATCAAAGGCAAAGCAGAGCAACTGGAGAACAGCGAGCGATTGATTTATGCTGATTTTCCCCTTCCTTCGGTTATTAGATTGCGTCATTATGTGCGCGTTCCCTACAAAGAAATCCCTTTAACCCGGCGCAACATCCTAGAAAGGGATCGTCATACCTGTCAATACTGTAGTTATAAAGGAGAGCAACTTACTCTGGATCATGTTCTCCCCCGTTCACGGGGCGGGGGCGATACTTGGGAGAATCTGGTAACCGCTTGTGTTCGCTGTAACGTCAAAAAGGGCAACCGAACCCCAAGAGAAGCCCAAATGTCCCTAAGACACTCACCACGCCGCCCCTATAGTAGTCTCCAGTTTGAGCTAGTTAAACACACTAGAGGGAATCTTAATCAAGAATGGCGTAAATATATTATTGGAATTTAGGCTTAGCTTAGCACCGAAAATGATATCTAGGCGATCGCATCAGGACTTCCTTAAACAGTTTGTCCCTCAACTTCAGCAACTTGGAAACCCATCTCACATTCATAAACTTCAGCCTGTCGAGAGTCCTTTTTTTCCACTGAATGGCCACAACCCAGTTTTCCATGACGCCATCTTGGGGTTCCCTTTTGATCGGCTAACAAACAACTCGAACACACTTGATTAACAGATAGAATGTTGTCATGGGTCAAAATCACTAACATATTGAACTCCTCCTTGTCTCCCTACTACCTCAACTCTATTTTAAGGCTGATTACCCTGCATTCTAGCTAAAGCTTTCAATTTTGACATCTATTTTAATTAAACTTAGCAAAAAAAATTAAAAAAAAAAATAAAAGGTATTACCCAAAGGACAATCTTGTGCTACGATAGATAATCGTCGGTGAAAAAAGCTAAATTAGCTGACTATCTGACGGGGGCGTGGCGGAATGGTAGACGCTACGGACTTAAGTAAAATTGAGCCTTGTAGGAGAAACCTTACAAGTGTAAGCTCTCAAATTCAGGGAAACCTAAGTCTAAGATTATAGATAAGGCAATCCTGAGCCAAGCTAAGTACGAAAGGACTTAGAAGGTGCAGAGACTCGACGGGAGCTACCCTAACAGGTTAGGCTGAGGGTAAAGGGAGAGTCCAATTCTCAAAGCTCAGATCGTGCAGTAGCGAAAGCTGCAAGAGAATGAAAATCCGTTGACCGCAAGGTCGTGAGAGTTCAAGTCTCTCCGCCCCCATCTTTTATGACCTCCTGCCGACCCCGATCCAGTGGGTACGGGGCAGGCTTCCTCATATCACTATGAGGCTTTGCTGTTTCTATGGGAGGCTCTAGATGGCTTTTAACGAAAACCTAGTTAATTTCTTCTACCGAACGCTCTAACATGGTCTCATCAATTGCCTCCTTTTGTTTACGTTTTTCAGTCAATAACTCTCTCGCTTTTTCTTCAACTTCTTCTGAATGATGAGTCTGTTCAACTTCAAGGGAACGATCAATCATTGCTTGATCGCGTTGCTCATTGTCTAAATGTTTTTGTGCCATCAATTCCCGTGCTTTTTCTTCAGTGTTCATGACAGATTTCTCCATGAGTTCTAACTATATCTATCTTATTTTACTCACATATTACACCTGCCTCATGTGGAGGGTATGAAAAAGTGATCATCCACTTTCAGCAAGATTACTACATTAGTTAAAAAATGTCGTCACTGAAGAAATGGGCTATCAGCAAGGGGTGGTAAATTCTCTACACAATATGAGGGCGAAGTTGATAAAACTTGACAAATACAGCGATGGAGAAATAAAAATTAAATAATCCTGATCTATTTGCCAATATATTAAAATTCAACTTTTAAAAGCCAAAATTTGAAAATTATTCGCTCAAATAGCCTACAAAACGAATCTCCGAGAGCTTGCCCTTACCCATTGCCAAGAAGCCCTTGATCTTTCCCAATAACTAGGTATTCCCCCAGTTAAAGATTGTGAGAAACTGTTCGCACAAATTCAGGATACATTATAAGAAGATTGGCTCAAGAATTGATTATTGATAATGAAGTTAAGATTCAGCAAGTCATAATTAACTTTAAAGATTATCAATAGATGATAGGCAATCTTCGTCAATAACACTTACCACTGTGAATTAGTTTCAGATTCCGCTTATAGTAAAGAGTAACTATGAATACAAATAATCGCAATCCTGTCCTATTAGTGCATGGAATTTATAATACATCCGCTAAGTTTAATAAAATGAAAAAATATCTAACCAATTTAGGTTGGTACGTTCACTGTTTTTCACTAAAACCGAATAATGGAAATGGTCATCTTGAAAAATTAGCCCAACAAGTTTATGATTACATTGATAACAATTTTGCTTCCCAACAAGCTCTTGATTTGATTGGTTTTAGTATGGGAGGACTGGTAACTCGCTACTATTTACAACGTTTAGGAGGAGTCGAAAAAGTTCAACGTTATATTACTATTTCTGCCCCAAATAATGGAACAATGACTGCTTATGTTCTCCCCAACCCAGGTATTAAACAAATGCGTCCTAATAGTCAATTTTTACAAGACTTAAATAAAGATGTCCAAACTACTTTAAGTAAGATTAATATGACTATTATTTGGACTCCCTATGATTTGATGATTATTCCTGCTTCTAGTTCTCAAATGGGTGTGGGTGAAGAGGTTAGACTTCCTATTTTAATTCATGAACAAATGGTGAATCATAAAAAACTTTTAAAAACTGTTTCTAACGTCCTATCTAAACCCGTTATAATGAACCAAAGCTCTGTTAAATCATAATAAATTATCAAGAGATGAATTCTAATTTAGAACAATTTCAGCTTAAATATCAAAAAGGACAAGAATTATTAGATAGAGGACAATATCGGAGTAGTGTCCAAACCCTAGAAGAAGCGAAATCATTAATTAACCCTTCCTCGCGGTTAGGGGGCGATGTTCAATTATCCTTAGTTACTGCTTATCAAGGAATCGGAAAAATAGACGACGCGATCGCTATTTGTGAAGAATTAACCCGTCATCCGAATTTAGAAATTCGTCAACAAAGCCAAAGGATATTATACATTCTCAAAGCTCCTCAATTAAAACGTCCTGAAGCTTGGATGACTAAAATTCCTACCCATAACAATCAAGAAACAGGAAACTCTCGTTATTTACAAGCAAAACCTGCCAAGAAATTACCCGAAAAACCCCCTTTAGAATTAGAAGATATGAGTAAAATGGATACTAAGGAAAATGGTTTTATCGTCTTAGCATTAGGATTATTTGTGATTATTTTAGGTTATTTAATTTGGTTATATTAAAAACTGTCTCTAAACAAAACATTAAGTAGTAGATTTTTTTAACTAAAATGGTGGGTTACTACGGATTTTTATATTCTTGCTATAACTTATATAATATCCGTCTAACCCACCCTACTTTAATATAGCTTTTCTCACTCTCATGAGTATGGGAAATACTATAAACTAATTTAATGTTTCTATAATTCCCAACAATTCTCTTTCAAAAGTAACCTGCGATCGGTTCGTTTTGCCACCAATATAACCTCCTTCATCAGTTTGTAAGACCCAAATTTGGGAATGGGAGATGTAACTCATAATAACCCCAATCATCAATAAACCAAAACCAGTATATACAAAAGGAATGCCAGGATCGGCCTTAATTTGTAATCCTGTACTACCAATTAATTGATAAATTTTCAGTTTTACTCCATTAATATCTAAGATCATTCCAGGACGAACGGCACTATAAAGATCCCCTTTTTGATCGTAAACCATCATGGTTCCTTGTAGGTCTTTCGCTAACAAAGAAACCCCCTCACTTAAATCAGGTTTTGTCGGTATCCAAGTCCCCCAAATTCTCCCATTTCCTTTGGTATCTAAAGGGGCCATGGGAAGTTGAAAAATAGGACTATTATTAACTTGTGCTTGAACCCCAGAAATTCCCCAATTTGTTTGGTAGAATGTGACTCCATTGTACCGTAAAGGTTCATTAACATAAATAATTTTATGTTTTAGTTCTTCTCCACCATTGTTAATAACAGAAAGATCGGAATAAAACTGATCAATGTTACCATCTTGAGTGTAGTCAATCCAAAATCGATTAACACGAATTCCCCAATCCTTGGGTATTTGCGGCTGGGACAATGGACCTGCTTCAATAATATTGTTAACCTTAAATTCTGAACCACTGGGTACCATTTCTTGGGCTAAAAAACCCGTTAATGAACCCCAAATAGCCCCCCCTAATATGATTAACATAGCCGCATGAACCACAATAGGACCAATTTTGCCAATGATTCCTTTTCGTGCATAAACAGCTTGATTTTCTTGAAATATTTTGTAGCCTTTTTGTTCCAGAATAGTGGTAAGGGAAGAAATATCAACAGTTTTTATTTCTGTACTTAAAGCCAACTTTTGGAACTGTCTAGGTTTCTGGTAAAATTGCCACTTTCTTGCTGCTTTTAAAGCCGGAAACTGACGGGTAAAAGTACAAGCTGTCAAACTGGTACCAAAGAGAACTAAAAGAGATAAAAACCACCAAGTCGTGTAAACATGGTTGAGTCCTAAAATTAAAATTATTTTCCAGGTTAAAAACCCAAATAATGCAGGAGCTTCTGGATAGTTTGCTTGATAAAAACCGATGGTTTCTCCCTGTTCAATAACTGTTCCACTAATACTAAATAACGCAATAGCTAACAAGAGAACAATGGCTAGGCGAAGATCGGCAACTATTTTCAGAAATTGCCGAAATCCTTGTTTGGGCAAAGATATACTTTCGGGGGTTTGAGGAGAATCAGATATCGTCATAGGTCACACTAATTCTTACTCTTATTATAAACCTATTCGCTATTAGTTGCGATCCCTATTGGTTTGATATTTGTCTAGCCTATCTAGTTACAAATCCAGTTTTACTTAATATTTTTTTAAGACAAAAGGTTAATGATTTGTTACATCTTAGTAAGACTGTGTTACTTTTATCGTTCCACATTACCCGGCTGTAACTGATTAGCTCCCCAAACTTGTTTGTTTTTGAAAAAGTGTTTGAATTCGTATTTACCTAAGAGTAATATGGAAACCGTTAAGGGGATAAAGTAATAAATACCACGATAAATTAATAAGGTTCCTAATAATTCTTCTGAAGCAATGAAAGGGGCTAACAATATTATCATTACAGTTTCAAATACTCCAAGCCCTCCTGGGACATTACTAGCTAAACCGGCAACTTGGGCTAACATATAAATGCCAAAAAAAGCAGGATAGGATAAAGGAACAGAGTGATGTAACAAAGTATAAAAGACTGCTGCGGCTAAAGACCAATCTAAGGCAGAAACTATTAACTGACTGATGGCTAGTTTGGGAGAAAGATGAGGAATAATGCACTTACCAATGACTAAAGGTTTTTGACGAATAACAGTTAGAAAAAAATAGGCTAAAACCATGACTAAAAAAATAGTTCCCAAGGGACGAACCGAGAGAAAAGGTAAGTCTAATAAATTAGGTATTGCTAAAGGTTCTTTAAGAAAAATAACGCTACCAACAACGAATAAACCTAAACAAAAAGAGAGATTACAAAATGCAGAAATTTGAGCAATTTTAACCATAGAGAAACCCCAAGCAGAATAGAAACGATAGCGAATCATACAACTACTTAGAACAGCAAAACCCACACTATTACTAATACCAGAACAAATAATACCGACTAAGGCCTTTCTCCCGTAAGGAAGCGACTCACGAACATAGGCTAGTCCGAGACATTCGTATCCGGTCATAATAAAATAATTGACCATCATAATAGCGATCGCTAAAACAATGTAAGATGGAGGAATATTAGATAAACTCTCCCAAAAAGTCTCAGCTTGATAATGATGCAAATTTTGCTGTATCGTCCAGAGAGATAAGCCAAACACGCCTAGACTCAAACAGGGAGGAAGCCAGCGCAGAATGTTATTTTTATTCATATATTAAAGGTCGAAAGGTAGATAATTTTATATGACACCCTAAAAAGCTAGATCACAATTTCACAGATATCGGTTAAGGTTAGTATTTTTTTAGATTTCACAGTAATATGACTCCGTGATTTCACCGATCATACCCTAAGTGTAGGAAGGAGTTGTGTATTATGTTTCATTTTTGTTGCTTTCTCGTAGAAAAAGAAACATTAGGTTTCCCCCGCAGCATTGTGATTTGACCGAAAATTAGACATACGGATCTCAGTACAGTGTTAAGTAGAGAAAGGGGGTATCAGCAATTACAATAGAGAGGTTAGGCTGTTTGTTATCACCTATAATTAGTTCATGACTACCGCAACACCCGTCAAAACCAAATACGAAGCCATTATTGGACTAGAAACGCACTGTCAACTCAACACCACCAGTAAGATTTTTTGTAATTGTTCCACCCAGTTTGATAGTCCCCCTAATACTAATGTTTGTCCTGTTTGCTTGGGATATCCTGGAGTTTTACCTGTACTCAATGAAGAAGTTTTAGCCTCTGCGGTGAAGTTGGGATTAGCTTTGAATGCTAAAATCGCTCCTTATAGTAAATTTGATCGAAAACAATATTTTTACCCTGATCTTCCTAAAAATTATCAAATCTCTCAATATGACCTTCCCATTGTAGAAGACGGTCATCTCGAAATTGAGTTAGTGGATAAAAAGACCAAAGACGTGACCCGTAAAACCATCGGGATCACTCGTTTACATATGGAAGAAGATGCGGGAAAACTGGTACACGCAGGAAGCGATCGCTTAGCGGGTTCCACTCATTCTCTGGTGGACTTCAATCGTACAGGGGTTCCCCTTCTAGAAATTGTCTCCGAACCAGATATCAGAACCGGTCAAGAAGCAGCCGAATATGCCCAAGAATTGCGCCGTCTCGTGCGTTATTTAGGGATTAGTGATGGTAATATGCAAGAAGGTTCCCTGCGTTGTGACGTGAACATTTCTGTGCGGCCAGTGGGACAAAAAGAGTTCGGCACGAAAGTGGAAATCAAAAACATGAACTCTTTTAGTGCCATTCAAAAGGCAATCGAATACGAGATAGAAAGACAGATAGAAGCGGTAGAAAACGGGGAGCCTATCTATCAAGAAACCCGTTTATGGGATGAAAGTAACCAAGAAACTATCAGTATGCGTAAAAAAGAGGGATCTAGCGACTATCGCTATTTTCCTGAACCGGATCTTCCTCCCTTGGTGGTATCTAAAGAGCAGTTAAACACCTGGAAAGAAGCTTTACCAGAACTTCCGGCGGAAAAACGTCAGCGTTATGAGGAGGAGTTGGGATTATCTGCTTATGATGCAAGGGTGTTAACAGATGATCGAGAAGTAGCGCAATATTATGAGTCTGCGGTGAATACGGGAGCCGATGCTAAATTAGTGGCTAACTGGGTGACACAGGATATTGCTGCTCATCTTAACAATAATAAGTTAAGTATTACTGAAATTGCCCTCAAACCTAATAGTTTAGGGGAGTTAGTGCAACTGATTGAAAAAGGAACCATTAGCGGTAAAATTGCTAAAGAAATTCTCCCAGAATTATTGGAAAAAGGTGGATCACCGAAGGAAATTGTCGAAAGCAAGGGTATGACCCAAATTTCTGATCCAGCAGAAATTGAACAAGTAATTACTGCTTTGATGGAAGCTAACCCTTCAGAAGTGGAAAAATATCGGGGTGGAAAGAAGAAATTAAAGGGTTTCTTTGTGGGACAAGTGATGAAACAAACTGGAGGCAGGGCTGATCCTAAACTAACCAATCAGTTAGTTGAAAAATTACTTAATAGTTAGGTAGAAAATGTAGAATTTAGAATGTAGAATTTATGGTTTTTCTACATTCTACATGAATTTTGTTGAGCGATTTCTTTGATACCTAAAGTAGATAGTTTTCCTTGTTTATTTTCCCAGGTTGCTATCAATAACTGCTCTTCATTTAAACCTGTTATAGCTGTAATGGTAATTCCTAAATTTATTTTTCCTATATATTCTCCTTCTCTATCTAAAAGTAATATTTCTCCTCTTTTATCTGCTAACCCATAACCCCAATATTCACTAATAATAAAATCTGGAATAATGTCTAAGGGAATTCTTTTTACTTTCAAGGGATTAAGTTTGATCAAAATACCATAATTAGGTTTAACATCTTCAATGCCAAATAGTTCAAAAGGATTATTTTTATTAGGAGTTAATTTAGAAATAAGTAAGGGAAGGGAAAACCCTTTGGTAAAGTATCCTCGACGGTTAAATAAATAGAGATAAGTTCTTTTATGT